>Ga0207158_1041_pt1 | contig 35150 bp, 26 predicted proteins | sample Alteio_BWMinHeat_22_FD_153512 | JGI IMG/M metagenome (GOLD analysis project Ga0207158, IMG submission 153512) | Enriched cells from forest soil in Barre Woods Harvard Forest LTER site, Petersham, Massachusetts, United States -... | ecosystem: Environmental > Terrestrial > Soil > Temperate forest >... | reverse complement strand
TCCTTCGGCTTGTTCCACTCCGTCTTGAGCTTCTTGCGAATGTACTTGCCGAGGATTTCACCCAGCTCGGTTTCCTTCAAGGTGCGCTCTTGTTCCACCGTGGCGCCCTCACCTGTGTTCGGGAGCCCATCCGACAGCAGGTAGATCGTGTCGAGTCCGTCGGCCCGGTACCGAAACGCCGCGTCCATCGCGCTGTACATGTTCGTGCCGCCTTTTGGCTTAATCTCCGCCAGTGCGCGCGTCACCCGGTCGATGCTGTCCTTGCCTTCAAAGTTGTTCCACCCCTCGCCGCGCCCAAAGAGGAACGTCGGCTTGTCGGAAAACACGATGACCTGGTACTTCTCCAAGTCCGGCAGGCTCTTCATGATGCGAGCCACGCTGTCGCGCACCCCAAGCCACTTATTCGGCGCCGGCGTGCTCTCGTCCACCAACTCCATGCTCCCCGACATGTCCACGAGAAAAATCACACGTCGCCCCGTAAGCGCGATCCCCTCGAACCGATTCTCCGCCGCCGCCTGGAGCGTCTCGACGCGCGTGGTCAGTTTCTTCTGATCCTCGCGCAAGGTGTCGAGCACGCGCGTGGCGTTCGCCAGCACCTTATCGCGCTCTTCGCCGTCCTTCTGCGCCCGCGCCAGTTTCTCCCGTGTCTCATCGAGCGTCTTCTCGCGCTTGTCCACAAGTTCCTTCGCCGCCGCCGTCGCCTTCTCCTGCTCCTTCAACTTGGCAAGTGTTTCCGCTAGCGCCTTTTCCCGGGCGTCCAGCTCCTTCTCGAGATCGCTCTTCGTCGCGTCGAGCGTCTTCATCTGCTTGCGCGAATCTGCCAGATCCTTGTCGCGTTTCTTGGCATCGGCTTCCAGGTCCGGCACTCTGTCGGCAACCGCCGCCAATGTCTTGACACGGTCCTCGGCCGTCCGGAGTTTCTCCATCACATCGCTCAGCCGCCGCGCCGTCGCCCTGACCGCGTCTTCCTCCTTGATCAGCCGGGCCTGCAACTCCTCCGAGCGGTCCTCCGCGTTCTTCCAAGCATCCAGGAGCGAGCCGATGAACTGATTCTCCTCGGCCAGGCGCTCCTCATATTCCTCCTTCTGCTTCCGCAACTTATCGCGCTCCGATTCGGTCACGTCGAGCTTCAGCACCGTTTCGCTCGCCTGCAAGGTGCGGTCCCGCGCCACGCGCAGGTTGAGGAGCCACAGCATGATGACGCACCCAAGCGCGCAGCAGAGGACATCCACCATGGACAGGTTGAAGATCGACGGAATGCGATGTCGAATTCTCATGGTAGATTAACCCCCGCTCGCCGCTCGCCGGCGATGTTCCGCCGCCTGACCCAGAAAATGCAGCATCGGACCGCCCGGCCCCAGGCGGATCCAGTCCCCCGGTTGCAACGGCATCTCGTCGACGATAGGCCGTTCGTTCACCAGCGTGCCATTGCGGCTATGGTCATGCAGGATGTACATCCGGCGGTCGAGCACGATCTCGCAATGCCGCGCCGAAACCGTGGGATAATGTTCGCTTTCGAACACAAGATCGCAACTCGGATGCCGGCCAAGTGAGAATGCCTCGCCCACCGGATAATCGTGACCTTCGAAATGCAGGCGCACCGGGCCCGCGTCCGCCAATTCCACGGCGGGAAGCGGAACGATCTCAACGGGGCCGCACTGCAACTCCTCCCGCGCCATTCGCTCCGCCAAACCATGAGCCGCAAGTGCCAGCGCATCCCCAGGCAGCACTGTCAACGGCGCCGGACTGCTCGACACATCCTGCATGAGTCCTTCCCCGAAATCGCTGTTCGGGTCCACTTCGGTCTGTTCCTCGGGGGTCGGCTGCCAGAGGGCATCTTTCAAGAGCGGGAGCAGTCCCGGTAAGCGCGACGCCGACGCCGTCACCACCACATGTGCGGGTGCGCCGTGTGTTTCTTCCATGTGGCGCAACTCATTCAGGGTTTGAGACGCCAGCCCCTCGCACGCATTCGCCGGGTCGTCAGGCCGCCACACCAGGTTCTGGCACCAATGGGCCGTCTGAATCACCAGGTCCGCCATCTGCCCGGCCGCGCATTGTTCGACCGCCGTATCAAGTTGGTCCCACAACATCTGCTCCGCCGGGGCGGAATCACGCGGGTCGCGCCGGCTCTGCCGCACACAACGCTCGGCAACTGCATCGAGCAGTCGCTCCTTCCATGCGACGGCGTTCAGTCGCGGCTGCGTCTGCACGGCAACCAAACGGCCTTGCCCGTCTTCACAAGACACGACACTCCAACTCAACGCGTGGTCATCGGCGTCAAGAACATAGGTCAATCCCGACCACGGCTGCTGTTGCGTTTGCGCGGCCAGCGTCGCGGCCAGCGGAGCTGCCATCGTGCCGAGAAGGTTCCATCTGGCCTTTTCGGCCAACTTCGTCACGATCTGCCGTTGTGTGTCCGCAAGATACGGAGGCAGCACGAAGACGATTCCACGCGCTCCGGCGCACGTGGTTTGCAAGTTATCGAACACCAGTGCCAAAGCCTGCGCGGAGTCAAGTCGATGCCGACCCGCGCTCCAGGTGCGCTGCGAACCGAGAGACGCCAGAAAACTTGCACAAACAAGATGCGGGGCATGCCGGGCGAACGCCAATCCCGCGCTGCCAATCTGCGGACGCCGCCCGTCCAGGCACACCATCAGCGGCAGTTCTGAGTGGGCGCCCTCCAATGGCAACAATTGCGGTATCCCCGACGCGCCCTCACTCACACCCTGAATGCGTGTGGCATTCATGTCGAGCGCAATCAGTTTCGCTGGCTTGGCGTGCCGCATGAAAATGCCTTCCATTGCAAGGAGAGGCTCGGAAATTCTAACCCCACCGGCTGCGGACGGCGGGTTTAGGTTCAGGAGTGACCTTTTCAGTCATAGTGGCCGGCTCCAAATCGCAGAGCCGATTGGCCAGATGCTCCAGGCAATACTGCTGACAGTCGATGACCAGCGCCTCCTCGTCGCGCTGCACCGAATGCAAAAGGAACATGATCGCCAGGCTCAGCACCAACGCGATCAGCGTGCAATCGAACGCCACCGTCAGATGCCGTGTCGCCTGGTCGATAAACGCCTGGAGCGAGTCCATCTTATCTACCTGCCCGGCCATGCTTAGGCCGCCGGACAGGCCGCGCACCGTACCCAGAAATCCCAGCGCGGGAATCGCCCACGCCAGATAGTGCACCGTGGCCATGCTCGTAACCAGCCGCCCCAGATCGACCTCGGCCTGTGTGCGTACCGTCTCGCTAACTGCCGCACCGGATCGGCTAACGGCATACTTGCCAAGAGCCAGCCGGATCATGTTCGCGAGTATGTACGGCCCGCCACGCACCGTCTCGGCGTCAAGTCGGCGTAGCAACGGCCGCGCATCCTCGGGCAAGATGCGCGACCCTTCATCGGTCGGCAATAGACCAAGCTTGAACGCGCGCCGTTGCCGCCGCAATTCGAGGTATCGGTTCAAGAGAATGAATCCGCCCCACGCGAAACAACAGTAGCAGGCGATCTGTTCGGGTCCGAGGAAGAGCCGGCCGAGCCGCTCGGGAGTCCACTTGGCCCACTGGTCGCCGCCGGTCTGCCCGCCCGACGACCAAAGCCACAACGGCAGGCAAATCGTACCGACCAGGGCAATGGCCAGCACCAAAAGCGGCCCTTCGCGAGTGGGGCGTTGCGTGGGAGTCAGTGCCATTTGGCATCCGCCCAAAAGAATACAAGGTTGGGGCGCTGCGAAGCCAGAAAGAAGATTGTCTGAGATAGGAGAAGGGATTGTCAAGTGTCGGCGCAGAGTAAGCCGCTGGGCGGGTCTCCCGTTTTGAGTGAATCCCTCTCAAAAGCCCTAGCAACGGCAAGGCCGAGCTATTTTCCCTGGATCGCCGCACCTAAGGGTACTTCCACCATGCACAGCGGCGCCGATCCCGTTTGCCTCTTGCCGTTCCCTTCGCCATGCTTTCTACTGGTTCGTGTTTCCCAACTCTTCGCCTTGGGAAGGACGCACCATGAAAACCACTGTGAGTCTGCTGGCCTTCACGTACCTTATGCTGGCGGCATTGATCTCCATCGGTCGAGCGGAGGAACCAAAAGCCGAACCCGCCTTCCCCAAGTTTCGCATGCAGGAAATCGACACCGGCCTCAAGGTCGGTTACGCCGTGCTGCTCGAAGACGTGGACGGCGACGGCAAGAAGGACATCGTCGTCGTCGACACCACGCATGTCGTCTGGTACCAGAATCCCGATTGGAAGCGCCGCTCCGTCATCGAAGGTCAAACCAAAGCCGACAATGTCTGCATCGCCGCCGCCGACATCGACAGCGACGGCAAGCTCGACTTCGCCCTCGGCGCCGAATGGAAACCTTTCAACACCAAGGATGGCGGCACCCTCCAATGGCTCAAACGCGGCAAATCGCTCGACGACCCCTGGACCCTTTATCCCATTCCCGGCGATATCCCGACCATCCACCGCATCCGCTTCGCCGACCTCTATGGCGACGGCAAACCACGCCTCCTCGTGGTCCCCCTCATGGGCCTGAACAGCACCAAGGATAAGAACTGGATGGACGGTTCTCCCGTCAAGGTCCTCGCCTACTCGATCCCCAAAGACCCCACCCGCGACCGCTGGACTCCGGAAGTCCTCGACGAAAGTCTGCACGTCGTCCACAACTTCCATCCCATTCCTGCGGCGGGCGGCAAGGGCATGGACGTGCTCACCGCCAGCTACGAGGGCGTCAGTCGCTTGCAACTCGATAAGGACGGCAAATGGACCTCTCGCCATATCGGCGAGGGCAATCAAGCGAACCCCAAGAGCAATCTCGGCTCCAGCGAAATCAAGCAGGGCAAGCTCAAGAACGGTAAATCTTTCATCGCAACCATCGAGCCGTGGCACGGCGACCAGGTCGTCGTCTACACCCAGCCCGACGATCCCAAGGAACTGTGGACGCGCCACATCCTCGACGACAAACTCAAGTGGGGCCACGCCGTCTGGTGCGCCGACCTCGATGGCGACGGCGGCGACGAACTCATCATCGGCGTCCGCGACAACCTCAGCGACAAGCCCGGCGAGAAATGCGGCGTCCGCATCTACAAAGCCCTCGACGACAAGGGTACGAAGTGGGAACGCCACCTGATCGACGAGGGCGGCGTCGCTGTCGAGGACCTGGCTGCGGCGGACCTGACCGGCGACGGCAAAATCGACATCGTCGCCGTGGGGAGAGCGACGCACAACGTGCGGATTTACTGGAACGAGGGGAAGAAATAGGGACTTGCTCCCAGCCGTCAGCGGCGCCGGTTGAAGTGAGGAAATGCCCGTCAACGGAACCACACCACGGGGTCTGACAGCGACTGTCGAATCTGATCAAGCCGAAACCCGAATCCCGGTCCCCCAATTGTCGACAGATCCACAAATCCCTCGCGCCGCCGATACAACCCCGGATGCACCTCCGCCTCCGCCCGTGACGCCTCCGGATAAAACTGCATGCAATTCGTCTCCACGCCCATGATGGTTCCCGCGTGGGCCGCCAAGCGAAGGTGCGGAATCTGCGCCAACATCGGATTGGTCAGGTCCTGCACCATGAGTGGCATGCCATGCGCCTTCGCCCAACAAAGGCTCAAGATCGCCCCTGTCTGCGTCTTGCACGTCTTCAGTGCCACCCCCGACCATCCCAGCGACCGGCCCAACCGAACGAATCGCCAGTCGTGCGCGCTTTCGTCAAGAAACAACGGCTTCCGCGCCGCCACCTCATGCACGTCAATGCGGTGCGCTTCCAGGTCATACGGAAACGGCTGCTCGACATAGAGAACCATCTCGTGGATGCGCGGCTGTTCGTCCCGCAATCGATCAAGAATCTCATTGACGTACTCCGGCGCCGTCACCGTGCAATTGAAATCCGCGCTCAGCCACTCAACGCTTTTCTCGATGGCAATCCCCCCCACGTGTTCCAGGCGCTCATAGTCCCATCCCGGATCCGTGCCGCGCAATTTCACCTTCAGGCACTTCAATCCGTCCCTGTCGATCCAGTCGCGCAACAACACGGGATAGCTGTCACGCGGCTCATTTCCCGTCAAATCGCTCGGTTCCAGCGGATCGACCCCGCCGATCAGATGCCAGGCGCGCAACCGCTTCGGTGGATCGGAGACAAGGTAATCCTGCGGATACTGCCCGTCGAAGCTCGCCGCACTGTCTTCATCCGTCTCAAGGAAGTGGGCCAGGTCCCGGCTCAGAAATGTCTCGTTATACGTTTCGTAGATATCCACTCCATGCAGCACGCCGTATGCGTCGTGAAGCGCCTGATCAAACACCGAGCAGCAGATGAGCGCCGCCAGGTGCGGCATCGGTTGCTCGCGCCCTCGATTGGACTCACGCAAAAGCGCCGGCAGCGCCTGTTCCAGAAACTCGTGCCCAACCTCCAGTGCGTGCCCAAAGGCGCCGAATCCCGCCCATGCCTCGGCCAACCTCATGCAGAAATCCTGCATCGCCTTCAGCCGTTCCTCCACCGGCAGCGTCCCCGGCCACGCCCACTGCACGCTGAGCGGGGTCTCACCCCACCCGTCCGCTCGTCTTCCCGCGCGATCGGCGACCGTAAGACGCGCCCGAGCGCACGTGACATGCGTCACTGTCTCCGGCCCGAACTTCAACGGCACCCGATTGGTCACGGGAAGGAAATACAGCTCCGCCCCAATCGGCCGAACGTCAGTGGTCTTCACCATCCCCCTCAAACCCACATCTTCGCGTCAAAATCCACATATTTCTTTCCAAACTGCGCCTCCGTCCCCAGGATCGTCGGCACAATGCTGTTGAACCCAATCTGCCCCGTGCACGTCGGCTGCCCGCCGTTGCGCACGCAATGCGCGAAGATGCGCATCTCATTCTCATACGAAAACGTGCGGAAATCGGTGACCTTGGCCAAATCGTCCGCCGTGTACGTCGCCCCGGGAAACTCGATCGTGCCCAGGTCGGAAACCTTGATCTCCGTGCCCTCGCGGTAGCCTTTGTTGTCCTTCCGTTTGGGGTAAAAGACAATATGCTGCTCCTCGGTCACGCGTAGCGCTGCGTCGGACCCCAGGAACAGCTCGCCGTATTCCCAACCGAAGTTAAGGTTTTGGTGGAAATCCTGCGTGAAGCGCACGACCGTATCGCCTTCGTACAAATACTCGGCCGACGCGATGTCGTGCGTCTCGCGCTTGTCCTTGTAACGGATCGCCCCCATGCCGCACACGTACAGCGGTTTCTTGTTGCCCAGCAACCAGCCGGATGCATCCATCTGGTGCGTTCCGTTCTCGGTCATCAGCCCGTGGCCGTACTTCCTATACAGCCGCCAGTTGACGAGGTGATCCGTCGTCGGGAAACCCCACGGCGTGAAGTCTTTCTTCACGTCGGGCACCGGCCGTTTCCAATCCTGGGCGCGATCCCAGAACGCATCGACGCGCAGAATCTCCCCGATCTTGTTGTCCTTTTGCAGGAGCTTGTACGCCAGGTAATACAGCGGGCTGGACCGCCTTTGCTGGCCGATCTGAAGCGTCTTCCCCGACTCCTTGGCCGCCGCGAGCATCTCCCGGCCCTGCTCCAAGGAGTACGCCATCGGCTTCTCGCAGAACACATGCTTCCCGGCCTTAAGCGCCGCCACTGCCGCGTCCTTATGCGTATGCTCCGGCAACGCGATCACCACTGCCTGAAGATCCTTTTCCTTGGTAAGTAACTCGTTCCAGTCCTCGTAATAGTGCGCTTCCGCGGCGCCCTTCACGTTCGGGTTTTTTTTCAAGTTCTCGACGCTCGGCGGGAAAATTTCGCAGACCGCGGTCAGCTTGGTGTTAGGCGCCTGAAGCAATCGGCCGGCGATGTGGCTCCCCTGGCTGCCGGCCCCAATAAGGGCGAAGTGAATGTTGTCGGACGCCTTCTCGCCTTCTTTCGCCTTCACGCTGGAACCAAGCACGGCCGCCGCCGCCGCCGCGGCACTGGTCTTGAGAAAATCACGTCGATGAGGAGAGGACATGAATCACCTCGCTGGAGTTTAGGATCAGCATCTTGCCCGCCCACGGCAGCAAGTGTACCCGCCGCCGAACCACCATTCAACTCACGGCTGGAAGTTCCCGTAGTCATCCCGCGTCGGCTCGCCGGGACGTGAATTGCTCTTCGAGTCCTCGTCTAATGTCTGCTTCGCATGCGCCCCCACGATCACCACCGGAACCATCACGACGACAACGCGCAAGACTCCGCGTAACCAAGGCCAAAGCCCGCGCACCCCCGGCAACTCCGGCAGCCAGCACAACAGCGGCGCGGCGAAGAGTATGGCCGCATGCGGCGTGGTCAGCTTGCCGAAAAACCGGCCCATGATCAGCAAGCCGAACAGCCCCACCATCCCAATGCCCACAAGCCCCGAAAGGTTTCTTGGCTGCGGAACCACTAGCCAGACCAGAGCACCGCCGGCCAGCGCAAAAGCAATCGGCAAGCCGACCTGTCCGCCCGTGAGATACCCCGACATCATCAACGTCGCCGCTGATCCCGCGCACACTCCGGACAAGGCCAACGGCGCGAATCGGTCCCCAGTCCGGTGGATCAGGCAAGCCAATGCGCCCCACACCGCAAGCAGCGCACCGCCCATTCCACCCAGGATCAACACCATCGTTTGCGTCGGCCACGGCGGATTGTCCGGATCGGATTCGACAAGATAAAGCGTGTTGTGCAGCAAAAGCCGTGCGGCGCCGAAAGCAATAACCCCACGGAGCACCCAGGCCATCCAGCGCGGAGACTTCGGTATCGCCGCCAATACTTCCACCGCGAGCACGACGGGCAAAAGCACGTAAAGAAATCGGGCCTGGTCATCCTTCGGCGGCCAGTGCGGCATCTCCACCAACATAGGACAGCATACGTAAACCGCCGCGCCCACGCTCACAATCCCGCCGATCGCCGTAATCGAAGCATGCGCCGCCCGCCACGATCGACCAAGGAACAAAAGCGCAAGACCGGCTGCCAACGCCGTCCCGACACCCGCCAAACCCGCCGCCAACGCCAACGTCAAAGGATTAGGCATGGTTCTGAAATGCAAATACCATTACGAAAGAACGAAAGAACGAAATAACGAAGAATGTTACTCCATGCACTTGCTCGAACAAGCGCTGTGTGGTGCCGCTTCTCCCATGAGCTCTTCGTGATCTCGTTCTTTCGTACTTTCGTGATTGGTTCTTCCTACTTCTTCACACCCTCGAAACTGATGGAGATTTGGACGTCGTCGCCGATCGCGTTGGCCAACTTATCCATGCCGAATTCCGACCGCTTCAACGTTAGATCCGTCGTGAATCCCGTTCGGTGCATCCCTTTGGGAAACTCCGCTTCCTTGCCGCCCTTGAGCGCGAACGTGACCGATTTCGTCTCGCCGTGCATCGTCAGGTCGCCCTTCACCTCATAGCCGCCGTCCACGGCCTTGACCGCGGTGCTCTTGAACGTAATGGTCGGGTACTGCGCGACATTGAAGAAATCACCGCTGCTTAGGTGCTCATCGCGCTTCTTGTTGTTGGTGTCAATGCTCTTGGTCTTGATCGTCAGCGTGAACGACGACTTGCTCGCGTCCTTATCGATGCTGAATCCGCCTGCCACATCGTCAAAACGCCCATGGACCCAGCTAATCCCCAGGTGCTGAATCTTGAACGACACGGAAGTATGGCTGTCGTCTACCGCATACTCGTCCGCCCGCGCAGGCGCAGCGACGGTGACCAAAGCCAGTGCAAACACGCCCGTAATGATCCAACGCATGTGCGAACTCCTTCCGAATGAACGGTGAAGGGACTCATCCGGCTCGCGCGCCGGCCGAATGATTCTAGCGAAGCGGCCAAGGAAAAGCGAACGGGTGAAGCGATCCGGGTGCATTCCCGTTATTGCGCGCGCCACGTTTCGTCGCAGAGCCCGACGCGTAAGCGAGGGAGAGGCATCCTCGCTAACGCGTCGGGCCCTGAAAAAAGGGCTTTAACCAATGCAATTACGGATAGGCACGCAAGGCCCTTGACGCCCGCCTCCCCAACTCCCATTATGCGGCGGGAGGTTTCCACCGATGGACTTTTCCACGTCCGCTGACCTGCAAGCGCTGCTCGCCAAGGTGCGCGGCTTCCTGGAGCGTGAGGTCTATCCGCTCGAACCCCGCCTGGGCAAACAGCCCTTCCGCGAACTCGTGCCGGATTTGCACCGCGTGCGCGAACTGGTCAAAACCTCCGGCCTGTGGGCGCCGCAGCTTCCCAAGAATTACGGCGGCATGGGTCTTTGCCTCCTCGATTTCGCCCGTGTTGGCGAGGAACTCGGCCGCAGCCCGCTCGGCCATTACGTCTTCAACTGCCAAGCCCCCGACGCCGGCAATATGGAGCTTCTCATCGAGTGCGGTTCCGACGACCAGAAACGCCGCTGGCTCGAACCGCTCGCCCGCGGCGACATCCGCAGTTGCTTTGCCATGACCGAACCCGATTTCCCCGGATCCAACCCCGTTTGGATGGCGACCACGGCAACGCGCGACGGCAACTTCTACATACTCAACGGCCGCAAGTGGTTCGCCTCCTCCGCCGACGGCGCTGCCTTCGGCGTCGTCATGGCAATAACGAATCCCGACGCCGAGCCCCACCGCCGCGCCAGCCTGTTCATCGTCCCCACCGACATGCCCGGCTTCCATCTCGTCCGCAACATTCCCTGCATGGGCCACACCGGCGACGATTGGGACAGCCATGCCGAGATCACGTTCACCGATTGCCGCGTCCCCCTCGCAAACTGCCTTGGCGACGAAGGCGCGGGCTTCTCACTGGCCCAGGCCCGGCTTGGTCCTGGCCGCATCCACCACTGCATGCGCTGGATCGGCGTTGCCGAACGCGCCTTCGACCTGATGTGCCAACGTGCCGCCACACGTGAACTCGCGCCCGGCGACAAACTCGCCTCGCGCCAAACGGTTCAGAACTGGATCGCCGACAGCCGCGCCGAGATCCACGCCGCCCGCCTCATGGTCCTGCACGCCGCCTGGAAAATTGACCGCTTCGGCCCCAAGGAAGCGCGCGAAGAAGTGTCGCTCATCAAGTTCTCGGTCGCCAAGACGATGATGGACGTGATCGACCGCGCCATCCAGGTCCACGGCGCGCTCGGCATCAGCGACGACACCGTCCTGTCCTTCTTCTACCGCACCGGCCGAGCCGCCCGCATCTACGACGGCCCCGACGAAGTCCACAAATCCGTCGTCGCCCGCCATGTGTTGAAGCGCTACGGAAACCGGGACGTCCAATGACCAACCTCCTCGACTCCACCTGCCCCGTTCGTCCCGGCGAGGAACTCAACCTCCCGCGCCTCGAACCCTACCTCGGCGCCCACCTGCCTGATTTCACGGGAGCACTTGACGTTGAACAATTCCCCCACGGCTACTCCAACCTCACCTACCTACTCCGCTCCGGCGACCGCGAATGGGTGCTGCGTCGCCCGCCCTTCGGCAACCCCGTCAAGACCGCGCATGACATGGGCCGTGAATACCGCGTCCTTTCCGCCCTGAAAAGCGCCTACCCGCCAGCCCCACGCGCCCTCTTGGTTTGCGACGACACTTCGATTCTGGGGGAGCCCTTCTACATCATGGAGCGCCGCCTCGGCGTCATCCTCCGCCGGAAGCTGCCGCCCGGGCTTGCACTTGATCCACCCACCGCGCGCCGCCTGGGCGAATCGTTCATCGACAACCTCGCCGCTCTGCACCGCATCGATTACACCGCCGCCGGTCTCGCCGACCTCGGCAAGCCCGAAGGCTACGTCGCCCGCCAGGTCAACGGCTGGATCGACCGCTACCGCAAAGCCCAGACCGACGACCTGCCCGCCCTTGACCAGGCCGCGCGCTGGCTCGCCGAACACCAACCCCGCGAATCCGCCGCCGCCTTAATCCACAACGATTACAAGTACGACAACTTGGTCCTCGACCCGAACGACCTCACGCGCATCCTCGCCGTCCTCGACTGGGAGATGGCAACCCTCGGCGATCCTCTCATGGACCTGGGCACAACGCTCGGCTACTGGGTGGAGGCGAGCGACCCGGAACCGTTCCGTGCCGCAGCCTTCGGCCCAACGACGCTGCCGGGCAGTCTAACCCGGCGCGAGCTCGTCGAGCGCTATGGCCAACTCACCGGCCGCGATGTCTCGGGCATTCTCTTCTTCTATGTCTTCGGCCTGTTCAAGATCGCGGTGATCGCCCAACAGATTTACGCCCGCTACCAGCGCGGGCTGACCAACGACCCGCGCTTTGCCGGGCTGATTAACATGATCTCGCTTTTGGGCGAACAAGCCGCTCGCGCGGTAGAATCGGGTTGATTAGAGTCTTACGCCGTCATTCTTGCGCACAGGAAATCGCAAGCACCAAGCACCAAAATCCAAACAATCTCCAAACCCAAACGTCCAATAACCAAAGCCAGCCGCGCCCCGTTTTGGGATTTAGTATTTGGTCATTGTGATTTGTTTGGAATTTGGTGCTTGCAGCGGATTTGGTACTTGCGGCGTAAGCCGCGTTGGGAGAGTAAACCATGAGCGCAGCCATCTCCTTAAAGGGAAAGGTCGCCCTCGTCACGGGCGGCGGCCGCGGCATCGGCAAGGCGATCGCGCGAAACTTGGCCGAAGCCGGCGCAAATGTCGTGATCGCCAGCCGCAAAATGGAGAACCTCCAGGCGACCGCGACCGAGTTCGCGGCACTCCCCGGCAAGGTCGTTCCCATCGAATGCCACGTCGGCCGCAAGGACCAGCTCGAAAACCTGGTGCGCGAAACCGAGGCGCGGGTCGGCCCCGTCGACATCCTCGTCAACAACAGCGCCACCAATATCGGCCAGGGGCCGGCCCTGGACGTGACCGACGGCATGCTCGACAAGATGGTCGAGATCAACATCAAGGCCGCCATGCGCCTTGTCCGCCTGACCGTTCCGAAGATGATCGAACGCCAAAACGGATCGGTCATCAACGTCGCGTCCATCTCCGGCCTACAACCTCAGCGCGGCGGCCTGCTCTACAGCTTCACCAAGGCCGGCCTCCTCATGCTCACGCGCTGCTGGGCCCGTGAATTCGGCCCGCACGGCGTTCGCGTCAACGCCCTCGCGCCGGGTTTGGTCCAGACCGACTTCAGCGAATACTTCTGGAAGGATGAACAGCGCCGTGAACAGATGCTCGGCGTCCAGGCCCTCCGCCGCCTCGGCCAGCCCGACGACATCGGCTTCGCGGCGCTCTACCTCGCTTCCGATGAGGCGTCATTCGTCACCGGCCAGGTCCTCGTCCTCGACGGCGGCGCGACGGCTTAGACATTGCGTCAACGATTCCCCTCCTACGCGCCTTTTTCACCAACATCACATTTCCCGCTCATTCGGCCGGTCTCTAATCCGCCTCTCTTGCGCAAACATCGCGAAGTGTCGTCCTTCTTCATCCCTTCACAGGAGACCGTAGACATGCTCCCCTGGTTGAGAAACATGGCGAAAAAGGTGGCAATTGGACCCGGCCGGCGCGGACGCGGGACCGGTCGGAGCGATCGCCGGACCAAGGCCTATCTGCGTGTCGAACAGCTGGAAGGCCGCAACCTGCTGTCGGCGCCCGGATTGGAAAACTCACCCATTGAAGGGCTTAAGAACAACATCGATCACATAGTCGTCATTTATCAGGAAAACTGGAGCTTCGATTCGCTCTACGGCTTCTTCCCCGGCGCTAACGGCCTCGCCAACTCTTCGCCGACGTCGCTAACTCAGATCGACCGCCTCTCCGGTTTGCCGCTCAGCGGGCAGTCGGCGAACAACCCGGCGTTCACCTACGACCCAAAGACCCTTCAAAACCCGCCGCCGCCCCTGACCAGTTCCAACACAATTGATACGCGCTTCCTCACCGATCCCAACAATCCGAACAGCCCGACTTCGGTCAATACGCTCCTTCCCTACAATGCATCACCGATCCTGACTTCCTCGGACCTTACCGGCGACCTCGTCCACCGCTTCTGGTCGGAGCAGTCGCAAATCAATGGCGGGGCGATGAACCAGTTCATCTCTTGGAGCGATAACCCCGGCCTGGTAATGAGCTACTTCAACGCCGCGAACTTGCCCGAGGGTTTGCTCGCGCAGCAATACACGATGGACGACAATTTCTTCCACGCGGCGTTCGGCGGTTCCTTCTTGAATCACCAGTTCCTGGTCGCCGCCCAGGCCCCTGTTTACCCCAACGCCCCTTCGTCGTTGCTCCCCGTTCTCGATGCAACCGGCCAACAACTCGCCCTCGACCCGGTCACCGGCAAGATCGTTCACGACGGCAAGATCACGCCGATCAACTCGGTCTACAATCAGAACTACGCGATCAACACGATTTTCTCCGCCAACCTGGCCCCCGCCGGCACGAATCCGACTAGCACCGGCCTGTTGCCGTCCCAAAACGACAGCAATCCCAACGACCCGAACCGGCCTTACATCGAGAACATCGGCGACTTGCTCGACAACGCCGGCGTTAGTTGGAAGTGGTACTCGGGCGGATGGGACAACGCTCTGGCCAGCTCGCCAACCAACCCCGCCAACAACGGCAAAACGCCCGCCAACCCACCCGTCGATCCCCTCTTCCAGTGGCACCATCAGCCCCTGGCCTACTACGACAACTTCGCTCCGTGGATCAAGGACCCAACGACCGGCCAAATGGTCAGCAACCCGCTGTCGGCGGCACACTTGCAGGACGAAACCAACTTCTTCACCGATCTCTCCAACAATAATCTGCCGGGTGTCACCTTCATCAAGCAAATCGGCGCGAACAACGAACATCCCGGTTATACCGATTTGCTGAAAGGCCAGCAGGCCACCGCCGACATTGTGAGTGCAGTGCAGAACAGCGCCGATTGGGCGCACACCGCGATCGTCATTACCTACGACGAAAACGGCGGCCGTTGGGACCATGTGGCCGCGCCCGACCGCCTCGGAATTTGGGGCAACGGCACGCGCGTGCCGACGATCGTTATCTCTCCGTTCGCCAAGAAGGGATTTGTGGACCACACCCAACTCGATACCCTGTCGATCCTCAAGACCATTGAGGAGCGATTCAATCTAAACTCGCTGACCAGTTTCGACGCCACGGCGACCGACCTCCTCAATGCCTTTAGCTTCCCCGACCCGAACCAGGGCACTCCCGCCGATCGGTTGGCCGCGGTGGAAAAGGACATCACCAACGACATCACCGAGCTGAGCCAACTGGCCAACCAGCTCGTCGCCGACCAGGCACGGCTCGGCAAGATCGAAACCCGCATGGACACCCTGCACGATCAACTCGTCACGGACACCAACAACGGCGACACCGCTGCAATCGCGGCGGACTTGAAGGCGATAGCCGCCGAGAAGGTCCTGCTCGACCGTGCCAAGCAAGACGTAAAGAACGATCGCAAGGAAATCCACCAGCTATCGCGAGACATTTGGGAGGATTTCCGCGAAGAAGAACGGCTTCAAGATCAAGGCGACGATTAGCAGGTCTGTTCGAGCCCGCAGCGCAAGCAAGGATTCAGTCCCACGCCTTGCTTGCGCTGCACTGCTATCCGGCAAATTCTTCGCGGATAGTGCAGCGTAGGCATCACGCTCCGCGTTATGGAACCCATCACGCGGAGCGGGATGCCTACGTTGGTTGCGCTCTGGGGGCTCATGTCGCATCCCCATTTCCGTAACCCAACGGTGAATTGCAATACCACTTCTGACAACCCGGCAACGCCAACAACCGCAACATCACCGAGCCCCTGTTCGTAGTGGCCGGATTCATCCGGCCCGCCGGATCAATCCGGCCACTACGAACCGTGTGGAGCATGATCGACTAGCTTCACTTTAACCCGCCGCCGCGGGGATTGGTAAAATATCCGACGGATTGGCCATGGTCGAGTGCCCGGTTTTACTCCGCGTGGCCCGATGTGGCTCTCCGAATGGGCGCGATTTCGGCACTCGATGGCCAGGGCTGAGTCGCTGGCCGAAACATGCTTTCGAGGCCCCATGTCGCCGGACGTGACATTGGGAGCGCAGAAGGGGCCTCGAAAGCATGGCACCCGGCGCGTCGATCTCCCCCAATGCTGGCAACCCTTTTCGTCGGCAGCGCCGGATTGATGAGCTTGCCCTTCTTCCTCGCCGGGGGATTGAAGATCGTCTACGACCTGCTGCTGTACCGGGCATTTTCGAGCAGCAAAGGCCGCGTCGATTAGGTTTACCATGAACTTCGTTCGCGGCAGGAAGTGTTCGATTATTGACCAGCGAGTTCGACCGGCCGTGTCGATCTTGGTCCGGGAAGGGACGTTCGAGGCGGACTGGGATACGCTCCATGTGATCAACAAGTCGCCGCTGGGAACGCAGCGCTCTTGGGGGAGCCTTGTCCGCAACGTCCTCCTGGCGGCTCGCGATAATTGCGGTTAGAACAACGAGGAAGCTAGGTTAGAATCCCCAAGTAAAGCGTAGCGTTTCCTATGGCGGCGCTGGTCGGCGTGGCGTACGTTCATGGCATGTCGACTCGAGCAACGCCTTTCCCCCGAAAAGGGAAGGCGCGACGGGCTTACTCGCCTTCCAGAGACTCGACAAGCCGCCCACCAGCATGGACATTTATAATGCAATATCCGCCAGGGGCGGCCTATCCGCTCGACGGCGTTCCAATATAAGATTCAGCGAGGTACGCCTATGACAATTCCAACCGAGCCAATCGGCAGTATCCCTAGGCCCCGAGGGCTGATCGAGGCGGTTTCGACAAGAGACGGCACGGACCCGAGGTTGGACCCGCTCTATGAGGAGGCGATCCGGGACACCATCGAGCGGTTTGAGGCCACGGGCTCGCCAGTGATCACCGACGGCGAGCAGAGAAAGTATCACAACTTCTGGACTTATGCCGTGCAGGGACTGCCCAACGTCGCACCGGACGGCTTCAAGATCCCTTTCTCGGCCGGTCACACCCGCCGGATGCTGCGGCTCACAGCGGGGCCGTTTCGTTATATGAGACGTGCGGACAGCTTTCTGGATGTGGCCATGCGCTACGCGCACGTGCCAGTGAAGCAGGCGGTCATCTCGCCCTCGGCCATGAGCCTCATGTACCCGGCCGGCGAGATCCCCGGGTACTCCCGTGAGCAGTTCTTTGACGACCTGCTGCACGAGCACGAGACCGAGGTCCGCACCTGCCTGCAAAAGGGCGCGCACAGGGTTCAGATCGACTTCACGGAGGGACGGCTGGCCGTCAAGATCGACCCATCCGGGGATCTCCTCCGCAGTTTCATCGACCTGAACAATCTCGCGCTGTCACGCTTCTCCGCCGAGGATCGGAGGCGCATCGGCGTGCATACCTGTCCGGGCTCCGATCGCGACTCGACCCACAGCGCGGATGTCGATTACGCCGAGTTGTTGCCCAGCTTATTCGAGCTGAAGGCGGGCAGTTTCTACATCGCATTAGCGGGCGAAAAGGACCGCGTCCGCGTCCTGAAGATCATCCGCGCACACATGAAGGCGGATCAAAGTGTTTTCATCGGCGTCGTCGCGCCGATCCACCCGCGCATCGAGACGCCGGAGGAAATCCGGGACCGAATCCTCGAGGCGGCGAAATACATTCCTGTCGAACGGCTGGGGACAACCGACGACTGCGGATTCGCGCCTTTTAGCGATGACACGTCGACGAGCCGCGACACGGCTTTTGAGAAGATCCGGGCGCGGGTGCTCGGCACCGCACTCGCAGCGGAAATAATCGGAGGCGAGTAGTGGAAGAAAAGAACGATGAGGAGGAGCTGTTGCGCTCCGTTGCCCTGCAGAACGCCAAGAGCATTCTCCGCGCCCGTCAGCATGGCGAGCAGGAACTCATCCGGGCGAAAGAAGCGTTGGAGCGGAGGACGGAGGAGCTTGCCCGTTCTCTTGCAATGATGCGCGCCACACTGGAATCCACCACCGACGGGATTCTGGTGACGGACGGCGTCGGCAAGGTTACGGGCTTCAACGAGAAGTTTGTGAAGATGTGGCAGGTGCCGCACGAGATCATGGACGCGAGAGAACACCGGCTCCTGCTGGAAGTGACCGGCCGCCAGTTCAAGGATCCCCGGCAGGTCCTCGCCAGAATCGACGACATTTACGCGTCTTCGCCGCCGGAAAGCTTCGACCTGCTGGAACTTGCCGATGGAAGAGTGTTCGAGCGATTTTCGAGGATCCAGTACATCGATGAGCGGAACGTGGGCCGCGTCTGGAGCTTTCGCGACATCACCGATCTCAAGCGTTCCCAGGCCGAAGAACGGCGGCGGCTAAAGGAAGTGGAGGTCGAGCGCGGGCGGCTGGCCGAGGTGTTCCAGCGGTCCCCGGCGTTCACGGCCATCCTGCGGGGGCCCGGCCACGTCTTTGATCGGGCGAACGACCGATACTACCAGTTGGTCGGCGACCGGGACATCATCGGCAAGTCGGTCCGTGAGGCACTTCCGGAGCTCGAGGGCCAAGGGTACTTCGACATCCTCGACCGCGTGTTTCAGACCGGGGAGCCGTTTGTCGGGACGGATATGTGTCTCCGGCTCCGCCGCGTGCCTGGCGGCCCGTTGGAGGAGCGGTACGTTGAGTCCGTGTGCCAGCCGCTCCGAGCGCCGGATGGGTCCGTTTCCGGCATCCTCGCCCAAGGCATTGACCTGGCCGATCGAAAGCGGGGCGAGGATGTCCAGGCGCGGCTGGCAGCCATCGTAGAATCTTCCGAGGACGCTATCATCAGCAAGACGCTGGAAGGACGAATACTCTCGTGGAACGCTGGGGCCGTGCGGTTGTTCGGCTACACACCCGACGAGGCCGTCGGTCGGTCAATCACGCTGATCATCCCCCCCGAGCGGCAAGACGAGGAGCACGAGATCGTCGCGCGAATCCGCAGCGGGGCGAGGGTCGAGCACTTCGAGACCGTGCGAGTTTCGAAGCAGGGGCGCGCGATAGACATCTCTTTGACGATCTCTCCAGTCCGCGACAGCACGGGCCGCATCGTGGGCGCGTCGAAGATCGCCCGCGACATCACGGACCGAAAACGGGCCGAGGAGGCGCTCCGGGAGGCGGACCGGCGCAAAGACGAATTCATCGCGCTGCTGGCCCACGAGCTACGGAACCCACTGGCTCCGATTCGGAATGGCCTCCAAGTGCTGCGGCTCGCCGGGGGCGACGCAAGCGCCGTCGCCTCGGCCCGTGCCATGATGGAGCGCCAGCTCTCGCACATGGTGCGTCTCATTGACGACCTGCTCGACATCTCCCGGGTCAGTCGGAACAAAATGGAGCTGCGCCGTTCTCGCGTGCTCCTCACGGACGTGGTGAGCAGCGCCGTGGAGACCGTCCGCCCCACCATTGCGGCGGCGAGGCACGAGCTCACGATCGCGCTGCCGCCCGAGCCCGTGTTCCTGGACGCCGACCTGACACGGCTGGCCCAGGTGTTCAGCAACCTGCTGACCAACAGCGTCAAGTTCACCCCGCAGGGGGGGCACATTTGGCTGACCGCCAACCGGCGCGGCGGCATGGTGTCAGTCACGGTGCGGGACACCGGGATCGGCATCCCTGCCCACGCGCTGGCCAAGATCTTCGACATGTTCTCGCAGGTGGACCGGAGCATCGAGCGGTCCACTGGCGGCCTGGGGATTGGCCTCGCACTCGTAAAGGGCCTGGTCGAGATGCACGGCGGGACGGTGAAGGCGGAGAGCGCCGGTCAAGGCCAAGGCAGCACATTCACAGTCCTACTGCCGCTCCTGGAGAGCTGCCCTGAGCCAATGCGTGCGGTTGCGACGGACGAAGGACTCGTCGTCGCAGGCCCCAGTCGACGTATCCTCGTAGTGGACGACAACCGGGATTCCGCCATGTCGATGGCGATGATGCTCAAGCTCCTGGGGAACGAGGTGCGCACGGCGCACGACGGGATCGATGCGGTGGAGACGGCTGAGCAGTTCCGACCACAGGTTATCCTGATGGACGTGGGGATGCCGCGGCTCAACGGCTACGAGGCCGCCCGCCGCATCCGGGAGAAGCCGGAGGGCAAGGCCGTGACCATCATAGCACTGACGGGCTGGGGTCAAGACGGCGACAAGCAGCGGTCGCATGAGGCTGGGTGCGATGGTCACCTGGTCAAGCCGGTGACATTGCTCGACGTGGTGAAGCTATTGACCGACTTGGGCGCGGGCGGCCTCGGGGCCGCCCGAGAGTGACGGTAGCGCGGAGGGCCGTCCAGAAGAGAATTTCGCACGCGAGGACGAGGCCCAACCGGCACATCGTGAAGGGCGCCCGGCGCATCATGTAGTACCCGGCGTAAGGCGCGGGCGCGGAAGCGGAATGGGGGGCAAAGAGGGGTGAACAGCCCACCCCTCCTTGCGTCTTCTCTGTTGGTTTAGAGAATGTGAAAAATGAGCCACAGGACGACAATCAAGCTCACTGGCACGCCGAGCAACCAGAGAATTATGTACTTCATGATGTTCCTCCCTTCTTGAAAAGGTGCGATCCTTGTAACGAATTCCCTAATACACTGGCTTTCGGGTCCGATAATGGGTGAAGTGCATCGGCTCTCCACACGCCATCCACCCACCAATCACGCTTCCTACCAGTCCCAGAAGCAGGGCGCTAACCGCCCCGAGAGCGCTATTGCGCGTCACCTTCGGCGTGTCTTCATTCCACTGCTTGACGTTGCGGTGGTATTCCGTCAGTTGCGCGTCATAGGTGGCGACTTCCGCTGCGGTGGCGCTGGGACCAAGCGGGTCGGGCCGATTGAAGGGAGCGCTGGCGATTGAGGTTCCGCCAAGGCCTGCATACCAACCGCCGAATAAATTCGCCGCGCCCAGGGCCGACGTCACAAGAAGGATGGGTACAGCGACCAGCCAAACAACCGCCCCATGAAGCATGGCGGGTTCGGCCCGAAGAATCCCCGCGATTTTGCCCGCGACCCAGCCGCCGATCACGAATGAGAAGAAAGCGCCGCAGACACTGAAGATCACCGCCCAGATGCCTAACTTCTTGACATCGACGGCGCGCTGTTCCGGCCCCAGCAGGTGAGCGCCCAGGGCAACTTCCACCAGACCGAATACCAATACCATGCTGAAGGCCGCCAAGCCTCCGATCCAGATCGCGGTCCAATTAACCGACCAGTGGGCCCATTTTTCATGCCGGACTTCCACATCCTCCTCTCGGTTTTTCAAGTTCGTCTTGGGATAATCCGTCTGCATGGTTACCATGTTCCGTACTCCTTCAGGTTCCTTCAATCGTGGGTTCTACGCGAATTGAGCGGCTTTCTCATTGACCGTTTCCTTGGCAAGCTCCGACAGCTTTTCGTCCGTTGCTTTTTCCTCGTCCAGGGTTTGCTGAAGCAAACGAACCGCCTGGGTATGACCCAAGAGCTCGGCCCAGGTGCGAACCGTGCCGTAGCTGGCGATTTCGTAATGCTCCACTTTCTGAGCGGCGGCGATAAGCGCGGCGTCCTTGACGGCTGGCTCGGCGTCTTCCTCCATCAATTCCTTGCCTTCGGCAACGAGGCCCTCCATGGCTTTGCACTTCTTTCCCTTGGGGCTGGCGTCGAGCGTCTTCATGATTTGCTCAAGGCGCTCGGCGTGGCGTTTGGTTTGTTTCCAGTGTGCTTCGAATCCATTGCGAAGCGCAGCCGCGGATGCAGCTTTGGCCATCTTTGGGATGGCCTTTATGAGTTGGCTCTCTGCGCTATAAAGGTCCCGTAACTCATCCACGAACAAATCGTCTAACGATTGAAGACTCACGGAGGTTTCCTCCTAGGTGGGGTTGTTGGATCGGGATAAAAACTCGCGGGTATCGGGGGGAACTAATCGATCATTCGGCAAAACCGTTGGGGCAATGCCCGCGTTAACGGGTGCTATGACCGGAGCCCTGGCGGCGGCCGTCTGATCGGTCTGAGCCACCGCAGGAGTGACTTCTTGGGGTGGCAATTCCGCGTGGCGCGCCGACCGGCCTATTCGGCCGATGGTTAGACCGATCATCACCAGAGCGAATCCTGTGAGCAGAAACCCATAGCACCAATAGGTCGTCTCCTCAGCGTGGGGAGGGTTGTTGCGTAGGTAAACAAACCAGATTCCGCTCCAGATGTCCGTCAAGACCCCGACTGTAATATAGATGATGGCGGAACGCACCACGGAGGAGGGACTGCTCATAATAGACATTGTGCATCTCCCTAATGCTCCATGCAGAGGCGGGAACCAGGACGCGCTGACGGCGCCGGTCAGCGATATCAGCGCGTCCCCGCTCCTCTTGGGTCTCGTTACTTTTTCTCCACGGTGACGTCGAAGTTCACGAGCGTATCGGATCCACCCTCCTCGGGCTTCGCCGTTGCGGTGATCGTCTGTTTGCCGAGAGGGGCCTCTTCGTCCACCACGACCGTCACGGTGACGTCGCCCTCATCCTTTGCCTTGCTCTCGACAGTCTTCGGGAGGAATGTGAGTTTCTTGGCGCCCTCGAATGTGATCTTAACGTCTTGCTTGAATTCCTTACCGCGCTTGACGTGCAACTTCACGGTACCCTTCTCGCCCTGCTTGATGCTGGTAGAGGTAGTGGGCCCAGAAACCGTGAAGCTGTCGTCTTTGCCGACGGTCTTATCACTTTTGTTGGACGCCCCAGGGCCGCCCGGCTTGCTCTCATTGCAGCCCGCAAAGGCGGCCATCGCGATCACCAGCAAACCCGCGCATGTTCTTTTCATGGTTACTCATCTTTCTCAAAACGGGACCCGCCCGCGCTCGCTCCGCGCGAGATCGAGACGGCTCCCTGAACACGTTGTCAGGAAAAGTCGGACACTCAGGCGAAAAGACGACGGCGCTGCTCCGGCTCCCGCGTGGCTGCGCCAAGCAGGCTCGGAGGCCCTACGGCTTCAGCGCCTTCGTAAACGCTTCGAGTTCTTTTTTGCTGGAGAATGCCGGCCAGCCAGCCAATTCGTGTGGCTTCGAATCCAATTGGGACTAGGCAGGGTGCTTAACCCAAGGATGTCCATTTCCAGCGGCCAGAGATCTTCCGCCATCACCGGTTTCGGTGGAGCGTAAGGGCTCGGCCCACTAAACTTGCCAGCGGAAAGGTGCACTTTCCGTTCCAATTCAATCGATACTGGTCGCTACGTGTTTTATCGATTCACCTATCATGACGGCCGCCGGTGACGCGATGTACCGGACTCGGCTGGAAAGGGCCTGCGAGTTGACTGCGATTGCGGGCCATGGCCGTTAAGTCGTCTGCCGTGATCTTGTCCCATTTTTGCTTGATCGTGGTCCTGAACCTTTCCGGATCGTGCAATCTGGTTCCCAATCACGTCGTCCCTCTTCCCAACTCCCTGGTACTGGTCGCGGGACAGCCGGTCTCGACGCGCGAATTTCAGTTCCGCGGCGAACAGTGACATCTGCTGATCGTAACACGGTGCAGAGCGGCCTCGTGCCTTGATTGACGTCAATTGACACCCCGTGGTGAGCGTCGAAGCGTAAGCGTGATGATGCCCGCCGTTTGCAGCATCCCAGCGATACCCGATGCCGTCTGGCGGCGAACACCGAGCATTTCGGCCAGGAGCTCGTGGGTCAGTGTGAAAACGTCCTTGCCCACCCGATCATGGCACATCAGCAGCCACCGGCAGATCCGCTCTTCCTCTGAATGCAACAGGTTGCAGGCGATTGCCTGGTTGGCATACCACAGGGAATAAGCGGGGTACCGCCGCACGAGCCGGTCGAGCGTCCCGCCTGGCGTCATCGCCCTCAGGAAGGCGGTTACGCGCACGCGCAGACCTTCGCCGGATATCTGGGAGATCGCCTTGGTCGAAAAAGAAAAGGGGACACGAAAAGAAAAGCGAAATGAAAAGGGGACATCGAGTTTTGTGCCACCTGGCATCTACGTGGTAAACCGGTAATTCGGTCAGTACGAACCAACTGACCGGGTTTACTTCGCAGGTGCCTGCCATGATCCGTTCGCGTGGTTTCGAAGACAAGATGCGCCGGCAACGTGCCGATGCCAAGACATTGGACAACCTGTTCCGGCGACGCATTGAAGCCGGCGCCAAGTGCGCCCCCTTCGGGAAAACTGGGGAAAATTGGTGACGCTCTACCCAACCGCCCTCCGGGCATGACATTCGGTCGAAAATGACCAAATGGCGGCTGGCTGGTTCTCCCAGGCGACGTCATGTCAATTGCGGTCGATGGTCCTCTATGCCGGCCAATCGCCCCGTTTGAGCGTCATTGAGGGACTCTCATCCCCCGTTCCCAACCCGCCGCCTGCTCCCTAATTCCCCGCACCCCAAAGTCGTTGCACGCCTCCGTGCAACGACCCATTTCCGTCGCCATAACTCCTTGGCGCTCTACATGGTCTGACCTCGACCGTGCGTGGGGGGTGTGTTTGCAACGACCCACCTCGCGCCGATGAATGCCAATCGCTCACCTCTCTCCCCGCCACCGTCGATGGGTGTCGATGGTGACCGTTGGTGATCGATGCGTGCCTTTTCCTGTCGTTCCGCGTCAATGACCTCCGCCAACATTTGGACCCTGTGGACCAACCCTCTAGACCCTGTGGACCAACCCTCTAGACCCTGTGGACCAACCCTCTAGACCCTGTGGACCAACCCTCTGGACCCTGTGGACCAACCCTCTGGAGGGTTGCCGACCCTGTGCGCCCACAAGAAATGGTCCACAGGGTGGTCAAAAATTGACCACTCACGCCGCGGGCCGGGAGGTCGAAAAGATGGCGTCCGCTGGCCCAGGTCGTCACGATTGGCTGAACAATTGCCGCAACGGTTCCCCATCCGTGAGCCGGTACGGCTTGCCGGTCAGGTCTTGCACCTCCGTCGCGGGATCGAGCCCGAACCGCCAGAAGAGGGTGGCCGCCAGATCGGCCGGCGTAACCGGGTCCGCATCCGGGTACGCGCCAATCCGGTCGCTGGAACCGTGCACCACGCCGCCCTTCACGCCGCCGCCCGCGAGAACGATGCTGTAGCAGCCGGGCCAGTGATCCCTTCCCGCACTCTTGTTGATCTTCGGCGACCGGCCGAACTCCGCGAGCGCGACGACCAGCGTGGAAGCCAAGAGACCGCGGGCGTCCAGATCTTCGATTAGAGCGGAAAACCCCCGGTCGGCAGGCGGAAGCAGATCGTTCTTCAAGCGTCCGAAATTGTTCTCGTGGCTGTCCCAGTTCGCCAATTGCCCGTTGATAATCTTGTCGTTGACGTTGACTAAGCGCACGCCCGCCTCCACGAGGCGGCGCGCCAGCAGCAAACTCTGGCCCAGCGTATTCCTACCGTATCGCTCCCGCAGAACATCGCTTTCACGCGACAAATCGAACGCCCGCCGCACCTTCTCGGAACGCAGCAAGTCGAATGCCTTTTCCTGATGCACCGTCATCGACCCTTTCTCAGCCAGCCGCTCCGCCTGCCGGGTCTGAGCGTCCAGCCCAGAAAGGAGGGACTGGCGGTCGTCCAGCCGGGCCGCGGACACGTCGCCGGGCAGCGCCAGTTCGCCCACGCGGAAATCGGGTTCGTTAGGATCGCGGGTGACCTGAAAGGGGTTGTGTGCCGCGCCGAGGAAGCCGGCGTTTTGCCCGGGGAGAACGACAACGTTATGCATGACGTGAGGCAAGGCCACGTGGATGGGCACGTCGCGTGAACCCGGCGTCAGGTAACTCAGCGCGGACCCATAGCATGGGAAGCTATTCGGATCATCGGCGAGAAGTTCCAGATCGCCCTTGAGCGGCGTCCGCCCGCACAGCGCCTCGACGGCCGCCGAGTTGTGGTTCCCCATCTGATGGTGGAAGCTGCGGATGACTGCGAGCTTATCCATGACGCGGGCGGAATGCGGCAGGTGCTCGCACACGCGCACTCCAGAAACGCGTGTGGCGATCGGCCGAAATTCGCCACGCACCTCGGCAGCCGCGTCCGGCTTCATGTCCCACGTGTCCAGATGACTCGGCCCGCCATAGTAGAAGAGCACGATGCACGATTTCACGTTGCCCGCGGAATCAACGTCGTGTGATCGCGCGGCTCGGGCCGATTCCGCCTCGAACAGCCGGGGCAGGCTCAGCCCCAGGCACCCCAACGTGCCGATTTGCATCAGCCGCCGACGGTCAATAAATCTCTGCGAGAAGTGCGCGCGGTCGGATTGATCCTCCGCCACGGCATTCACGCCAGTTTGAGCAATGGGTCGTCGCGCCGGTCGTGATGACATAGAAGAGCCCTTCATCATTCAATACGAGATACTCCCACGGTTCGCTCAATTCTCGCCTGATAGTGGCATGCGGCGTTCGTCGTATAAGAGACTGGACCGAAGACCAGGGGCGAGCCCGGCCCGGTTCGCCCCTGTCGCGTTGCGTCATTTCTTGCTCACACCGACGTGAACGGTGATGGTTACGTCGTCGTCCACGGATTTCTTACTGGAGGAGACCTTGAAGCTGGCCTTAAGCGACAGGCCATCGTCAGCCAGCTTGATCGTGGCGGGGAAGGTGATCGGCTTCTTGGTGCCGCGCAGGGTCAGATCGCCGGTAATCGTGTGCGTGGCGTCCCCCTCCTTGGACGGCTCGATCTTGGTGGCGGTGAACATGGCCTTGGGATGTTCCATGACATCGAAGAAATCGGGCGTTCTTAGACGCTGGTTAGCCTCGTTATTGTCTGCCCAAAGGGACTCCATGTCGATGGTGATGTCGATGTCGGTGACCTGTTTGCCCGCGCCGTCAAGCTTGATCGTGCCGGAGAACTTGTTGAAGCCGCCGGCGTGTTTGCCGCCGGGCTTGGTGCCGACGAATTCAATGCGGGAGTTCTCGCCGGAGATGGCCACTTTGTCGTCGGCCACGGGAACGGGCTGATCCTTGGTTTCGGAAGGCGGGAAGCCGCCCTGGTTGCCGTGCTTCTCGCGCATTTCCTTTTCGTCAATACCGGAACTTTGTGGCTTGTCGTATGTTTTGTTGCAGCCGACCACGGCGAGGCCGAGCAGAAAGATCATTGTGCCGCCGAACCTACGCATGTGTGGACTCCTTGCAGAATGGATGGGGGGAGAGACCCGGACCGTCACCGCATATGAAACTCGGTTGGAGCGCGATTGTCAAATGGGATCGGCAAAGGACTCAGAGCGTGGGTTACGACTCCGATCGTGACGGAGACTTCTGGTCACGATTGGAATCGTAACCCACAAGCCTACTTCTTCGGCTTCTTAACCAGCACCAGGCCGACGTCAATGTACTGGCCGCCGGTTGTCTGCTTGCAGTGAACAGCGATCGTGTTCTTGCCGGCTTTCAGGGCGGCGCGGGCTTCCTTCGAGATGGGGGCTTCCTCGTAATCGGTGATGTACCCCGGCGCTTTGAACGCGAGGATCCCGTTGAGGTAGACCTCGACGTCCTCGTCATGGTGGACGAGGAGTTGCACTTCCGCGAGCGCGTCTTCGGGTAGCGTGCACTCGCGGCGAATCCAGATGTCGTCGGTCTTCCATTCGGTGCCGATGACGGCGCCGGGCGTGCCTTTCGTGCCGAAACCGCCTTTGCCTTCCTTCCAGGCGGCGTCCTTATAGTCGGCCTTGAACCAGTCGTCGCCGGGCTTATCGCGCGTGTAGCGCCAGGTCTGCGCCTTCTCGCGTGAGGTCGGAATGATCTCGATCAACTCGGCCGCTTTGGAGAAATCGCCGCGGTTGACGGCCGCGACGCGGTCGATGTCCACCTTGACGATGGCGCGGTCGTAGGTAAGCAGCCCGTTGATCTCGGTCTCGACGTCCGTGGTCTGCGTATAGACGGCGGCGCAGAGACCGGCCTCGTCTTTTAGCTTGTAGACGTTGCGGAGGAGCTGTTCATACTTGCGCGTCAGGTCGTCCTGGCTGGCGGTGCCGCGGTAGCTCCAGGTCTTCTTCGACCAGGTGTGGCCGTCTACGCCGAGGCCGAGACCGCCGAATTCGCCCAGGACGGCCGCGCGCTTCGCTTCCAGCTTGGGCGCGGCGGGGCCGGGGTAGACGTGGATGTCGTGCACGTCGCCGACTTGCCGATCGGCCCAGCCGCTGGCACAATCGACGAGCCGGGTGGGGTCGTACTTCTTGGTCCACTCGGTGACACGTTCGGTATCGAACTGGCCCCAACCTTCGTTGAAGACGACCCACTGGACGATGCACGGGTGATTGTGCAAGTTGTCGAGCATCGCCTTTAGTTCCTCCTCATACTGTTTGGCGGATTCGGGCGAGCGTTTCAGGTCGGGGTCCTTTTCGCCGATGCTCTTGTCGCCGGAGGGCATGTCTTGCCAGACGAGCAGGCCGAGTTTGTCGCACCAATAGTACCAGCGGGCCGGCTCGACCTTGACATGCTTACGGCACATATTAAAGCCGAGCTTCTTGGTGATTTCGATGTCGTATTTGAGCGCTGCGTCCGTCGGTGCGGTATAGAGGCCGTCGGGCCAGAAGCCCTGGTCGAGGGGGCCGACCTGGAAGATTGGCTTGTTGTTGAGTTCGATGCGCAGGACGCCCCTGTCGTCTTTGGCGAGCGCGATCTTGCGCATGCCGAAGTAGCTATCGACGGCGTCCACCGGTTTGTCATTTTCGAGTAGTTCCACGCGTAGGTCGTAAAGGAACGGCGCGTCGGACGACCAGAGTTTGGGGCTTGGAATGGCGATCGCCACGGGTTTGCCGGGAGTGCCAGTTGCCGTAAGCAGGCCTTTGCCGGCGGTCGGCACGAAGGCACGGATAGTGGCTTTGTCCGACGCTCCGGCGACCTTCGCTGTCAGCCAGACCTCGCCGGAATCAGCGTCGGGAATGATCTTCAACGACTCGATGCTTGCCTTCGCCACCGGTTCCAGCCATACGGTCTGCCAAATACCGGAGGTCGGTGTGTAGTAAATCCCTTCCGGCTTGAGCACTTGCTTGCCGCGCGGTTGCATGCCCTTGTCGGTCGGGTCGAAGACGCCCACGATCAGTTCCTGGTCGCCCTTTTCCTTGAGCGCGTCGGTGATGTCAAAGGTGAACGGATCGTAGCCGCCGCGATGGACGCCCTGCTTCTTGCCGTTGACCCAGACGGTGGCTTCCCAGTCGACCGCGCCGAAGTGAAGGAGCAGGCGTTTCCCGGCCCAGTCCTTGGGAACAGAAAAGGTGCGGCGATACCAGAGGCGGTCGGAGTGCTTCATGATTCCGGACAGCGCCGATTCAACGGGGAAGGGGACGAGAATCTGATCGCCAAGGTCCTTGCCGATCGGGGCTTCCTCGCCTTTCTTGGCGAAGGCAAGTTGCCAGAGGCCGTTGAGGTTCTGCCAGTCCTTGCGGACCATCTGCGGCCGTGGATATTCAGGCAGGACCTTGTCCGGTGAGACGTCCTTGGCCCATTTCGTGGCGAGGGGACCTTGGGCGGGTCGCCATTCGGCGGCACGACTGAAAGGGGCGAACGCGAGAAGGAGGGAGAGAGCGAGTGCGGCGCGAGGGATTCGCATGAGGGGTGCTCCTTCAATCGATGAGCAAGCGGAACACGTTTGCCGCGGCTCGCGCTCCGCTCCGAAGACTGCGCGTCGCGGCTAAACAATTATTCGGGTGCTTCGACGGTCACGGCCATTACGACGGGGGCGGTGCCGTCGTCGCCCTTGACGAATTCGATGCGCTCAATCTTCTCAGTGCGTTTGGGCGCGATGGAGAGATACCGAATCTGCTGGCCGCGCAGCTTGAACGCGAGCTTGGATTCGGGCACGTCCACAACGCGGATATAGTCGGCAAAGTGGACGCCGTTAAGCAGCTTGTGGTCCTCCGTCTTGCCGTCGGCGTAGTGCAGGCGAACGATCATCGACAGCGAGCCTTTCTCGCCAAACGGGAAGCACCAACCGCCGACACCGCTGAGCAGGTGAATGGTCTTCACCGGCAGATTGCAGGGCACGCTGGCGGACTTGGGCATTTCCTTGCAGATCGCGCCGGCCGGGCCATGCAGCAGAATGACATTGGGCAGCGAGCCTTCTCGCGGGTCGATGACCTGGAAGGGGACGCCATCAAACTTCTGCGGCCCCCATTTCTCAAAGATCAGGCGTTCGGCGTCGGCGTCCTTGCTGACGAACATTCCGCGAACGCTGGTAATGGTCGCGGCTTTGTTCAGCGGCAGCGGCAAATACTTCTCGCGGGCGGCTAGGAAATCGAGCAGTGAGACCAGTTCCTCCTCGGGGATTTTCTCGAAGCCCTCGGGCATCAAGGACTGCTTGGAGCTGGTGATGCTTTCGATATCCTCGCGGAGAACGACGTGTTTCTTGGCCTCGCCGTCGAGCATTTCAACGGCGGTTTTGGTCTCCGAGGTCAGAATGCCGGTGAGGTAGGTGCCTTTTTTCGTCTCGATCTTGTATTGGCGATAGTTGCCCTCGACCGAACGATTTGGGTCGAGGATGTCGATCAGGATGTCGCCGCGATCACGGACAGCGACGCCGGTAAGATCGGGGCCGACGACGTTGCCGAGGTCGCCGTGCTTATGGCACTTGGAACAGTTCTTCTCGAAGACCGCGCGGCCCTTGTCCTTGTCGCCGTGCTTTTTGGACAGCGGCATCAGATTGTCGACGACTTTCTGCCGATCGGGATTGGGCAGTCGGCCGCCGCTGGCGAGGAGCTTGGTCGCGCGCTCGGCAATGGCCTTGTCCGGGTGATTGGCCAATAGCTGGGTTTGATCGACGCCAAGGTCGGACTTGTCGATCTGGCCCTTCTCCAGACCGGTCAAGAGCGACTTGGTCCATGCTGCGCGGCTGAGAAGGAGCGGCAATGCGGCGGCGCGGGCGGAAGGAGTAAGCTCGGACCAGCGTGCGACCACGGCGGATCCAACCTCATCACTGGTGCTTTGACCGAGTCCTTCCAATAGGCCGCGCGTTAGGGCCGGGGAAGTCTTGGGGGTGATTTGTTCCAGTACTGCGACGACGGTCGCCTCATCGTTCCCCAGACTGACGAGGTCGCGGGCGGCCTTGATGCGAACCTCGTCGGCAAACTTGGCGTCGGTGACGCGCGCCAGTAGCGCCTTCTTGAGGCTGGCGGTCAATTCGCCGAGCTTGTCCTGCTGCCCCCAGCGCTGGACGAGGGCAACAAGCTGGAGAACGCCACCGGGAGAAAGCTTCGTCGGAAGATCGGCGAGTGCAGACGAGGATTTGTCATCGAGCTTCACCTGTTTATTGGCAGGCCACCCATTGGCCAGGCCGGTGAGAATAGCCTCCGCCACGTTGGGTTGTGCAGCCCCCAGTACGGCGACCAACCGGCCGGGAGCATCGTCCGGAGCGCGGCGGGCGACGTGACCGGAGACGACACGCACGGCTTCCATGAATGCCTTGTGCGAATCCGGGACCGTTTTTACGCTGGCGGCCGCTTGAAGGAATTCGACATCGCTGCGCGCCGCGGCGGCAATGGCCGCCAGCGAAATCCACCGGTCGTTTCCATTCTTCGGATCTTGAAGGAGAGCAACTACAGCCACGGTGGCGTCCTTCGATGCAGGCATTTCGGCCAGAGACAAGAGTGCTTGCAGGCGCACGTGGGCATCCTCGTCGCTCAGCGATTTGGCCGCGAGAATGGCGGCGACGGATTCCTCGGTTCGCGGTAGGACGGCCAGCGCCGCGCGGCGCACCGCCGGATCGAGATGACTCAATCCCGCCTTCACAGCATCTGTGGCATCCTTCTTCGCGTCGGTGAACGCGCCCAAACCGTGCAGAGTCCACAGGGCATGGAACGCGGCCGGGCCTTTCCTTGCGTCACGTACCAACTCCGCCAGTTGCGGCACCACATCCGTCTTGCCGCGTTCGACAAGCAGCCGCTGGGCAGTCTGCCGCCACCAGAGATTGTCGTTGCCGAGTGCGGCGATAAGTTCCTTCGGCTCGGCGTGCTCCAGGTCAGGTTTCGGCGCTTTCTTCGCCCCGGTATAGACGATGCGGTAAATGCGGCCATGCGTCTTGTCCCGCAGCGGCGTTTCGTACGCGCCGCCCTTGCCGGTCTTGAAACCGGTCGGCGTCGGGTTGTGCTGCACGATGAAGTTGTACCAATCGATCACCCACAGCGCGCCGTCGGGACCAACCTCGGCCATAACCGGCGCGGTCCATTCATCATCACTGGATAGGATGTTCCACCCATCCCGGGCGACGTAGCCGCTGCCCTTGGGCACCAAGCGATTGACATGTACGAGATGTCCCGTCGGCTCGCAGACAAAGGCGGTGCGATCCCAGAATTCCTCGGGAAAAGCGCGGGCCGAGTAGAGGGCGTGGCCGGCCGCCGCGGTGAATCCACCGTGCCAATCCACTTGGCGTATCGTTTTGGTAATGGGATGAATCTTCTTGTGGTCCTCGATGCCTTCGCTACCTTGCCCGTGCCAGCCGCGAACACCCTCGAAGAACCGGTTCGGAACGGCCAGGTGAACACTGTGCTGATTGTTGGCAGTGGAGGCGAATACTTCGCCCGTTTCGCTGAAACCAAGCCCCCAGGTGTTGTTGCTGGTCGAAGCGAGGAATTCCAGTTCCGAGCCGTCCGGCTTGAAGCGGTATATGCCCTGACCAAAGCGTATGTCCTTGCCGCCGATCTTGCCGCGGAAGCCGGAGTAACCGACGGTGCCCCAAATCCAGTTGTCGAACCCGCGGCGAAGATTACTCGGGCCTGCGTGGGTGTCTTGCGTTCCCCAGCCGCTGAACAGCACTTCGCGCACGTCCGCCGTGTCGTCGCCCTTGCTGGATTTCAGGAACAGCGTGTCCGGCGCCTGGGTTACGATTACACCGCCGTTGGCGAACGTCAAACTCGTCGGGATGCTGAGCTTGTCGGCGAAAACCGTGAACTTGTCGGCCTTGCCGGTTCCCTTGGTGTCCTCGTAGATCACAATGCGGTCCCGGCCCTGACCGGGCTTCTGCATCTCGTTGGGATAATCGACGGTCTCGGCAACCCAAAGCCGCCCGCGCGCATCCCAGGCCATGGTGATCGGCTTGCCCTTGATGTTCGGGTCGGCTGCGTAGAGCTGAGTCTCGAAGCCCTCGGGCAGATGGAAATGCTTCATCGACTCGGCCGGATCGAGCGGCTTCTGCATCTTGCGAATCGGCTCACCGATCTTGCCCCACTCGGCGCCGGCAACGTAGTTGGGAACGTTCGCCTCCACGTATTCGAACGGTTTGACATCCTTGGCCGGCCCGGCGGTTCGGCCGGACGCCCACCGAATGCCGGCTTCCAGCAGCTTCTGGAACTCTTCCTTTTTCCAGGCGCGTTCGTCGTGGCCGAGTGCGGTGTAGAAGACGCGCCCTTTGCCTTGATCGCGCACCCAGGTGTAGGGCTCGGATGCGCCCTTTTCGTCACGGACCATTAGCACGCGAATGTCCTTGGCCACTTCATTGTGGATGTAGGTCTCGTCCCAGCCCTCGTAGCTCTTCACCCCCATCATCGCGGGGTGCTGGGCGTCGACGATCTTGGCGCGAAAGACGCCGGTCTCGTGCTTCCAGAACCGGCCGCCGACCAGCGCCGTGTACTTGTCGCTGTTGCGGAAGCAGTGCGAAGCACAGTGAATGGCGACAAGGCCCTTGCCGCCTTCGACGTAATCGAGCAGGGCGGCTTCCGGCTTGGCGGGCAAATCGCCGGTGTCGCGGAAGATGGCGACGGCGTCGTACTTCGCAAGCGCTTCGGGGGTTAAATCATCGACCTTGTCGGTATACGAAACGTCGATTCCAGCTTTGGCGAATACCGGCGCCAGCAGTTTGGCAAATTCCGCCGGGTTGTGATGCCCCTTGTCGCCGAGCAGAAGAACGGACAACTTGACCGGCTCGGCGGCGATCGTCGTCACCGGCAAGGCAATCGCCGTCAGAACGCTAAGAATGAAGCGGCGCATCGTGAAGCTCCTGGTGTCACCCCTGCAGTCCGGCCGGGACATTCTATTCGATGATCCGGCAAGAAGGTATCGCTTACCCGTCCATCTCATACGCCTTCTTCAGCCATTGGTTCACCTCGTCGTCGATCTCTTTTACGCTCGTCAGCGGAATGCGATGAGTGATGCGGTCCTTCTTGGCGAAGCCGCCAGTGTCGATGAGACGCCCGGAAGCCTTCATGTTTCCGAAAGCGAAGCCCAGGTCGATGCGGGTGCGCGTCACCGGCTTGATCTGCGCGAAAACATGGTTACGGTAGAGCGGCACGATGGTCTTGCACGGGCAGACCTTCACGTCCTTGCCGAGCTTGCGGCCGAGCTTCAGGAGTTCGTCATGGATCGGCCGAAGGACCGCTTTCGCCCCGGCGTACATCTCTTCAACGTACACCACGGCCACGCGCAAGTACTCTTCCGGGTTGCCTTCCTCCGTCCCCTTCCCCTCGGCGCGCTCGGCCAACCACCAGGAATAGTTGGTGCCCATGCCATGTTCCCTCTTGAGCCAATCGCGACGTTCCTTTTCGGTTGCCGGACCTGCCTTCTTGATAAACGCGATCCACTCGTCCAGGTCGCGGCCGCTCTTCTCTTTCAATTTGGCCATCGCGTTCTGCACCATGGCCACGCCGGGATGAACGTCGTACAGAGATGAAGGTTGGGCTGTACGCGGCATAGGTTTGTCTCCTTTCTTGACTCGTCTACCAGATCAAAGCCACCGCCAGGATGCCCACCGTCGCCAGGCTCACGACCGGCATGAAGGGGTAATACGGGCCGCGCCGGAGCAGCGGGCCGATCAGCATACTGAGTACCTTGGCGCCCAGGTAAAAGAGGATGATGAGAATCGGCGTCAGCAGGCTCGCGGCCGCGGCCAAGGCGGCCACGTCGGCCGGGGCGAGGCGGAACAGCCCGTAGGGCAGCCGCGGCCGGCCCAGAGAAATGAACGAGAAAAGAACGATCAGCCCCCACTTGACCGCCAAGACCTGCCACGCCGCCACCTCGCGCACCCGCGCGTCGTACACGTCAAACGCGAGCATACCGACCAGGAATGCCAGCCAAATTTCCAGAAACTCCCGCTGCGCCGACAGCCGCTTCAGGTCCGACCAGGTAGCCACGGCGAACGACCCCAGTAAAAACGCCAACCCAAGCTGACGCCAGTAGGACAGCGTCAGCGACAAGGCGAATGTTTCGCCAACCCAGCTGGGCAGCTCCATGACGAATCCCCGCCGCCGGCTTTCCTGTCTCGCCTTGGGAATCTCACGCTCGTTTCTACTCAAGCAGCGAGATGGACGCAAGCGCGTCTAGCCCGCCGTATCTCACGCATGTGCATAGGCACGGGTTTGGGCGGAAGGGGTTGGGGGTCGAGAGGGTGGTCAAAGTTTGACCAGCAACCGTGGCGTCCAATGTGTTGGCGGGGTCGGGCTTCACTT
>Ga0207158_1021_pt1 | contig 35311 bp, 31 predicted proteins | sample Alteio_BWMinHeat_22_FD_153512 | JGI IMG/M metagenome (GOLD analysis project Ga0207158, IMG submission 153512) | Enriched cells from forest soil in Barre Woods Harvard Forest LTER site, Petersham, Massachusetts, United States -... | ecosystem: Environmental > Terrestrial > Soil > Temperate forest >... | reverse complement strand
CCGGCTACCATTAGCCGACCGCTACGCGATAAGAATCCAAATCGGGATGCCATTTTTCCACCGCGTAGCGGTGTTCTGATGGTAGCCGGGCGTTTCAACGCCCGGATTGAGGACGCATGCGGCTTCATGCGTCGCGCTAGCGACGCTTGAGACTCGCCCTATGCCGTTCCGGGCGTTGAAACGCCCGGCCACCATCAGCCGACCGCTACGCGATAAGAATCCAAATCGGGAGGCCATTTTTCCACCGCGTAGCGGTGTCCTGATGGTAGCCGGGCGTCTCAACGCCCGGATTGAGGACGCATGCGGCTTCATGCGTCGCGCTAGCGACGCTTGAGACTCGCCCTATGCCATTCCGGGCGTTGAAACGTCCGGCTACCATCAGCCGACCGCTACGCGGTGACAATCCAATTCGAAATGAAAGGTTGGACGCAGCTCGGTTTAAGTAGAATACAATGCCTGATTCGGCGGCAGAGGATTGGAAGGAAATGAGCGTGCGATCATCGCTTCTGGTGCATTGGACAGATACGTCCGACCCGAGGTCTCCTCCCAGCGTTCGGCGCTGGTCTTTGACCCCGCCGAAGATTCGCACTGGTCCGGAGCAGCCGATTACGCCGGCGTACGCATCGGCCCGTTACGCCTGGACCGGGAATCGCTGCCGGTGTTCGTGAGACTGTGAACATCGGCAGTCCATCCATGCCCACGCAGAGCCGTGGGCACGGCGCCCGGCGGCAAGAAATGTTTTTCGCTGCCATTCTTGTCCACTTTCCGATAACGGTGTCCATTTCGGAGTTCGCCATGTCTGCAATCCTTCTTCTGGTCGCTTTCGCATTTGGCCAGCCCGAGCCGGAGAAAGAGGTCACGGATGCGGAAAAGAAGGAGTTCTTGAAGGTGCTAGCGACGCTGCCGACCCGCGGCGAGTTCTTCGCGGAGGAGGCAATCCCGAAGGCGGCGACTTACACGCGCGTTCTGCTTGCCCTCACCGAAAAAGATCTAGAGAAGCACGATCTCTACCCGTTCCTCGCCCTGAGTGCTGGTCTGATGGGTCACAAGGAAGCGCGCGAGTACGCCGCGGCCAACTTCGGCAAGATCGCGCATCCGCAGATCAAACTCGGCTGGGCTATCATGCTATTCCGACACGACAAGGCTCCGCCGGAAGTAGTCCCCTATCTTCACAAAGCCTTGGATTCGCAGCCGGAAGCCAAATTTGGGCTCGGCCCCGGTTTTCAGGATTTCAAGGACGACGTCATCCGCGCTTACGAGGCCGGCAAATTGATGAAGGTCGAATTGGTCAAGCAGCACACCATTCAAGCTTTTCCCGAGTTCGGCGCTGGCCAAAGTTACAGGAATCGCGACTATGTGTTTGCGCCAGGTGGACTGATTTACGCGGTTCGTCCGCACCGGAAGGAACAGCGCGGTGAATTAGTCACATTCGACCTTGCCAAGGACACGTCGAGCAGCCGATTGATCCCGCAGCCAGCGGGGTTTAAACCGGAATACGACTTTTCAAGTTATTTCGACGGCGCCGCCCTTTCGGTAAACGCCGAGGGTGATCTGCTTTGTTTCTGGATCATCAAGGGCAACGGCGATCACGGCTTTGCCTTGCTCAAGAAAGGGGCAGCCGACTTTCAGATCAATCGCGTCGCCTCGTATCTGATGGGCAGCCGCGTCGTGCCGGCCCCGGACGGCAGCTGGTATGTCATCCAGAATGAGAGCGGGTTCTCCGTCATCCATCGCGTCGAAAAGGATTTGAAGCTTGCCGAGATCGGCAAGATCCGGCAGCGTGAGTCGTCGAGGCTCTTGGACGCTCGTTTTATTTCCAACGATATCGTGCACCTTTTGTGTTCTGGTGACGGCATTCGGTGCATCGACTTCGACGTGAAGGGAAAAAAGTTGTTGCACAATCGCCAGATGATGGCCAGGCTCGAAAAATCGGTCTCGCTTGAGAATGGAACGATTCTGCAAGCCAAGGATGGCGCTCTCCAGTACCTTTGGGGAATCGAAGATCGACGTGACAAGGTCGATTCGAAAGGGACGAAAATAGAACGACAAAATGGAGTTTATTATCAGGCCGAGGCGGACGCCACGAGCGTCAAGATCGCCGGCGGCTATCATCACCGAGCGGTTGCCGTCGGCGATCGCATTATTGTCTGTTACACGCAGGAAAATGCCCCGAATCAGGTGTATTTCCGTGTTATCCGCCAGGGCGTCGTCGGCCCGGTAACGGAGATTACGGTCGCCAAGGGACGTAAGCACAATCTGTGGAGTGAATACATGGCTCTTCACGCCGAAGCCGATCGAATCTGGTTTGTGAACACGCTTTCGCCCAACACGTTACACGAGTTGAAGCTGGTAGACACGACACAGCCATAATCAATGTAGAAAGGTGCTTGGGAGTACCGGCGAATGTAGAAATCGGTGGCGAGAGTGGAAATCGGTGCAAGTAGAAATTGGGTCGCGACGTAAATCGGTAAATCGGTGACGCTTTACGCAACGGTTGTACAGGCATGATGTTCGGTCGAAAATCAGCAGCCAGGGCCCAGGCGACGTGGCACGATCACGTTTTGCCAATTGGGATGGAAGTTCCCCTTCGCCCGGCCACCCCGTTGGAGCGTCATTGAGGGACTCTCATTCCCCGTTCCCATTCGGCTGCCTGCTCCCTGCCTCCCTGCACCCCAATGTCGTTTCACGCCTCCGTGAAACGACCCGTTTCCGTCGCCGTAACCCCTTGGCGCTCTACATGGCCTGAACTCGACCGTGCGTCGGGGCTAGGTCTGCAACGACCAACAATGTGGTTCCCGCCCCAACAACTTCGCTCGCCACGGCCGATGAGCGCCAATGCGGACCATTGGTGATCGTTGCGTGTCTTTCCCTGCCATTCCGCGTCAATGACCTCCGCCAGGTGAAGCGCAACCCCGCCAACCGATCGGCGGCCGGGTTTGCTGGTCAAACTTTGACCACCCTCTCAGCCAACTTTCGGACCTTCTCACCCACATGCGCGACCCTCTCACCCACATGCGCGACCCTCTCTACCACATAGCCCGACCCTCTCGACCACATGCGCGACCCTCTCACCCACATGCAGACCCTCTGCACCCCCGGCAAAGGGTGTAGAGGGTGTTCAATAATCGAACATTCGCGCACCTGGTCACCGTAACTCCTTGGCGTTCTTCATTGTCTGCAAATGACCTTGGATGGGGTGTAGGCGGGAAGCAACAGTCCCACCCCCAACTCCCCGCTCACTCCACCACAACCGTTTCCCGTTCCCCGCTTCCTAAATCCAGCACCAGAATCGTCTTCGGCCGTGCCCGATGCAGCGCTCCAGGATTGATGACGTGCGTTTTCCCCGTTAGGTGCTCCGCCGCCTGGTGCGAGTGCCCGTAAAGGAGGTAATCATAGACTCCGCTCTGCTCCACCTCCTGGAACATCCTCCGGTCGTCCCCGTGCAGGAACGCGATCCTCTTGCCGGCCAGCTCTAGCTGTCCGAACGGCTCGTGCAGCGTCAGCCCCGCGACGGCGATGGCCCGGCGGATTCCCGAGCGATCGCCGTCGCAGTTGCCGAACACAAAGTGCGTCGCAAAGTCCTCAAAGAGGTGGACCGTCGAGGCGTCGTCGATGTCCCCGCAATGCACGACCGTTTGAATGCCGCGTTCGCGCAGCCGATCGAGCGCTTCAAGCACCATCGCGGTATTGCCGTGGCTGTCGCTGACAATGCCGATGCGCATACTTCACCATCCCGCGTCCGACCGACCGGCCACGGCCTTGACAAGCGCCTCCACGAAGAAATGATCGCCCCAGGCCGTCGATTCGTCCACGCCCAGCTTCTTGTGATAATGATAGACGCCGTGCAGCAGAATGCCCTCCCAGTCCGGCCTTGACCGTGCCAGGAATTCGTCCGTGCAAAGCGTTTGCAAGATGGTCAGAGCCGCGCCGCGATAACGGTCACGATCCGTTTCGCCGCTCACTTGCTCGGAAAGGTCCCACAACCCACTGGCCGCTATAGCTCCGGCGGAACTGTCCCACAACGGCGGCTTGGCCTCCGGCGCGTCAAAATCCCACTGCGGAACCAACCCCGCCGGCGCACGCCTGAGATAGCAATCGGCGCATCTCCGCGCCACGGCAAGGAACTCTTCTTCTCCGCTCAGCCGATGCACCGCCGTGAACCCATAGATCGCCCACGCCAACCCCCGCGACCACGTGCTCTCCGCATTCCAGCCTTGGTGCGTGGATTGCCGAAGAAACCGGCCCGTTTCCGTGTCAAAGATGCCCTCATGCGCCGTGCTCCCATCGGGCCGAACGAGGTATTTCGGCGTCGTCCGGCAGTGCTCCAGGCCGATTGCGCGCAACCCGGCGTCTCCCGTTTCACTCGCGGCCCAAAGAACCAGCCCGACATTCATCATGATGTCGATGAACAGCGATTCTTTGCCGACGAACGACGCCAGGTAGCCGCCCTTCTGCTTCCGCAGCGCGAGCGTCCTCCCCGCCTCGATGAGTACATCGCGCAACGCCGGATCGCCCGTGAGACGATACCAGCGCAAGTAGGTTGAGAAGAACAAAAACCCAAGGTCATGAACGGATCGATCCTGTTTGCGCGGCGCCAACGGGCGGGTATAAAGTTCCGCCCGAGTCCGCCATCGTTCGTCGCGCGTGTGCTTATGCAGTAGCCACAGGACTCCGGGAAAGAACCCCTCGCACCAGTTGGTCCACCGCTCGCCCTCACGGTTCCAACGGCCGCCGACGGTGTACATCGGATGGCAACCGGAATAGTTGTGCAGAATACGCTCGGCTTGATTCGCCGCAAAATCGAGCGCGGCAGTGAATTGGGGAATCGAGGGCTCGATCGGAGAATTCATCGCTCCGGCCTAGGATCGCGGTTTGGTTCCATTCCGGTAGCCGGGCTGCACATCCGTGGACCGTAGTTCCGCGGCTGCCGAGCGATCGCGGGGAAAGGAAATCGGTGGCGCAACCGACGAACTCGGAAAGACCGGCCTTGGCTCCGCCACGGCAACATGGGGTACGCCGTTAACCGGCGTGGGATCGTTTTCCACAGGCTTGACCACCGGTTTTGCCTCGCGCGCATAACCATATTGCCGAATCACCTCGCCCCAGCGTCGCGTGACCAATTCCCGCTTGTCTGCCGGCAATTCATAGCGGTTCGTCTGGTATCCCGCCACTTGCGTTAGGTACTGCTCAATTCGCGGCAATACCTCTTCGAAGCCGCTCAACTTGAGCTGGTCGTACAGCGACCGCATCTGTCCCACCGGGTCGCGTACCAGGTCCTCGTAACGCATCTCGAAAAACCGGCTTGGCCGGATCAGCGACCGGGTCTCTTCCAGCTTAGTGTACATGCGGGTGAACGTGTCCAGCACGTATTCCTCAAGGCCTTCGCCCGTAGGATTTTGCAAGCCATGAGCGTGGTACAGCGACATCCAAAGATTGACGGTCGAGGGAAATACGACGTACGGGTCGCGGACGATGTGGACAAAGCGCGCGTCGGGAAAGAGCTCGAGCAACGTCTTAATGCGCCACGTGTGCGGCGGCGACTTGAGGATCAGACGTTTCGCCGGGTTCTTGAATGTCAGCCGACGCAAGAATCGAACCAACGCCTGCTTCCACGACGTCTGGGCCGGCGCCGAAAGGTTCTCCAGATCGAAGGCGTCTTGTCCCTGCGGGGCGTGGTTCGGGAAGGCGATGGTGGTATAGGGCGAAGGTTGGCCCATCATGCACAGGGCGAATTCGTCTTCCTGCGGCCGATCCCAGCCGGCGGCCATGTTGTCCATAGGCCGCCGTTTCGGCATGAGGAACCAAAGCAGACGCGTCAGCGCGCCCTCAGTAAGCAAGAAATGGTTCGGCTCCAGGCACTCGTAGGTTGTCGGATACGTGTGGCGTTGGTCCAGGATCAGCAGCTCATGCAGCAGCGTGGTGCCGGTCCGCCAGTGGCCGATGATGAACAGCGGCGATTCCTTCAACGGCGTCCGCCGCACCCGGCTGCCGTAGACCACGTTTTCCACGAGACGCAGAAGCGTGTGCAACACACTGATCACTGTGACGATGACGGCGACGTGGATGCACGATGGGTGCACGGCGAAACGGTTGCGCGCGAGCAGCCGCATCCAGGCGAGGAAATCGATGCCTTGCCAAATGTGCGGGGTCCATTCCCGTCCGGCGGTGCCGGGCGGCCTTGCGTTCGGTTTATCGGCGGTGGCCATTGCCTCGTGGTTCCGGTGATAGTGCGTCCGTGTCCTGCCGCTAACGCCGGGGACCGGACCGGCGCCGAACTCTGGCGATTGTTGGACATTTTGCCAAAGCCCGCTGGGGCTGCAAGGTCATTTTCGCTTTTTGGGGCAGTGCGCGCGAATGGCAGGGGAGGGGGATCAGCCCGGTAGGGCAAGTTCAAGTGCATTTCCGGCCGAAATCGGCCGCAGAACCGTGGGACGGGTTTCCAATCCGTCGTTGCAAAAATGGTGTCCTACTTTGCGGCTATCTTCTCGGACTCTTTCTTGAGATACGCTTGGAACTCTTTCTTGTCGATCTTGCCGTCCTTGTGGGTGTCAATCTCGTCGAAGTGCTCGAGATAGGGCGTGCCCTTGAGTTCCTCGCGCGTCAGGCGTCCGTCGGCGTTGTGGTCGAGGTCGTCGAAGTCCGCGCTTTGCACGCCGGCCGGTCCGCCTGGCCTTCCTCGTTGCGCGATCATGAACGCCGCGACACGACGCAACTCATCCTTGTCGAGGAAACCGTCTTTATTCCTATCAAAGCGGTCGAAGTTCTCGGCGAGCTTCCCTTTCGCTTCGTCCTTGCTGATCTTGCCGTCCTTATTCGTGTCGAAGCGCTGAAGTAGGTCCGAGACCTCGCGCTCGACCTCCGGGTCTTCAGCCGGTTTCTTGGACCTCTCCGTGTCAGCGGCCCAGGTTGGTGAAGTGGAAAGACCCACCAGGAACGCTGCAGTCCACAGGCGGTTCATCGTTATTGCTCCGCAGAAAGCCAGGTTGTGGGTCACGATTCCAATCGTGACGATTGGCTCCCCATCTAACCCCGTTGCCAGGCTAGAGTTCCGAATCACGCCCGCGCCAAAAAGCAGAGGACGCGGAGGAAGATGCATTTGAATCATCCTCGGCGTCCTCCACGAGTCTGTGTCGCTCAGTCTTCTTATTTCCCGCCCTTTTCCTTCCACCACACTTTCCACGCCGCGACGGCCTTATCCCGCTCTGCACGGCTTGCATCCTTCGCCGGACCGAAATCCTTACTGCTCAGGCTCTTCAGGGCGGCGTAGGCGGCGCGGGACACCGACATTTCCTGGTCGTCGAGGAGTTCGATCAGGCGAGGAGCGTGTTCCATTTCCTCTTTCATGGCGCAGGCCAGGGCGGCCGCGCGGCGCATCTCCGGATCCTCATCCTTCATCCGTAGTTCAAGGGTAGCGGTGGTCATCCGGGCCATCCGCTCGGCCAGCGCTTCGCGCGCCTTTTTCTTGATCTCGCCTTCCAGCTTGGGAATGGCCATCAGAATGGCTTGCGTGTGTTCCGCCCCCTTGCTGTCCCGCAGGCGGTCGAGCAGTCGTTCTTGCTTGGCTTTGTCCGCCTGCACCAGGTCGCCGGCCATGCGCTCGGCGTCGGACTTCGCGTCCGGCGGTTTGGGGCTGATCGGCTTTTCCTTGATCAGATCCGGCGGCGGCTTGTCGCGCACGTCAGGCTTCGTTTTTGGATCATCCTTCGGATCGGGTCTCGTTTCGCCGACGCCGATTCCGCCCTTAAGCACGACGCGGCCGGGATCGGTGACCTTGCCCTTGAGCATGACGGTAAGGTCATTGGCCAGGTTGGCGCGGCGAAGGAAGAGCAAGGCGAAGCACGTGTCGGCGCCGCCGTTGCCGTTTTCGCCCGACCAGCTTCCGTTGTTTAGTTGCGTCAGCACAGCCACGTCGGAGCCCCAGGCGTACCAATCCTTATTGCCGATCGTGTCAAGCCCGTACGCCACCGCAACGCGTTCGAGCGACCAAAGGAAATAATACGTCCTGTTCACCCCCGGGCCGGGACCACCAAAGGCCCGATTTGGCCGTTCACCCTTCGGCAGCGGGTCGCCGATCGCCGTTCCCAGCGCCTGGAGCCCCGCCTTCACCGCTACGTCTTTGTTGGGATCGCGCGCAGTCGCTTCTTTCTTGGGATTCTTGTCACCCGGCGCGTCTTTGTCCTTGGTTTTGTCTTTGTCTTTGTCCTTCGGATCGCTCGCCTTGAGGACAGCCTCAGCCGCGACGCCATGGCCGGCGGCTAGGCCGAGCAAACCGGCACACGTCATAGCAGGAGTGGACCCGCCCATGCGGCCCATCATTACCGCCGATGGGCCCATCGCCGAAGTATAGCTCCAGCCGCCGTCGGCGTTCTGCGATGCGTGGAAGCGCTCATAGACGCGCAGAAGGGCTTTGTCTGCCGGCAGACCATGGCGGCGTGAGACCCACAAGGCCAGAATGGCGAATTGAGTATTGGAGTTATCGCCCCCGCCCATGCCCGCGAATCCGGCTTGTTGCTGTGCCAATCCATGATTGATGACCTCGATCTGTCCCTTGATCTCTTTGGGCAGCATGCTGGGATCGCGCTTGTTCTTGTCCCGCGCTGGTTTGTCGTCGTCCTCCCCTCGGGAAAGTTCGCCCTTCCTGGGCAGCGGCTTGTCCTCCTTCTTCTTCACCACTTCGCCGATACGCCGCATCTCCGCTATGCCAATCTTCGGGCAGTCGTACGTCCAGCCGCCGCTGCCGGTTTGCCCCGCGAGTAGGCGCACCGTAAGCGACTCGATAACAGGCACGTCATCAGGATCGCCGAGCCGGTCGAGGAAGAGAATGGAAAGGGAAATCGCGTAGGTCTGGCTCATTTCGAGGCTGAGCCGGCGAATGGCTTTGGCTGCCTTTTGGACGGCGGGATCCTCGGGCGCCACGTCGCACTCCAGCAGCGCCAAACCCGCAAGTGCGGTAATGCCGGCCTTGCCGTCGTTATGTTCGTAGGACCACGTGCCCGCGTCCTCTTGAATGCCCTTCAGGTAGGCGACTCCGGCCGCGACCGACTTGTCTATGTCCTTCTGCTCGGCGGCGCGAAGGGGGACGGCCGCCAGCCCCAGCACGATCACGGCCAGGACGGGTGCGCGATGAATGAACATGGCGTAGGCCTCATCACTCGACGGGCGATCAGGAACCCTCTTCAAGATACAATCGGAGGTAGACATCATGCCAGCTTTTTTTGTCGCCGAAGGAATTTTACCGCTGCTGAAAGGGACCACGCGCGACTCCCCCAGCCCGCGCCGTCCCCCGTTTCCTCCTTCCCGGCGCCGTCCCGAAACTTCGCCCGCGCGCCTCCCCTTGCGGTTCGCCGCTCGGTTTCCGAGAATAAGTCGGGTTGATACCGTCCGGGACCTTTATGTCCCGCCTCCATTTACGGCGCAACGGGCCAGTCATGCGACTCATCCTGCTCGGCTCTCCAGGCAGCGGCAAGGGAACGCAGGCCAAATTGCTTAGCGACCGCCTCGGGCTTGTGCACTTCGGCACCGGTGACATCCTGCGCGAGGCCATGCGCAAAGGCCTGCCCGCCGGAAAGCTGGCGGAACCCTACGTCAACCAGGGCAAGCTTGTCCCCGACGCCCTCGTTAATGAAATGGTCAACAGCCGTTTTCACAGCGACGACCGCCCGCAATGCTTCGTGATGGACGGCTATCCGCGCACACTTGCCCAAGCCGAATCGTTCGACGAGGTGTTACACCAGTACGGACTCGATCTCGATGCCGTCCTGTTCGTCCAGGTTGATGACGAGTCGATCGTTAGACGACTCGGCGGCCGTTGGAGCTGCCCCCGGTGCAAGGCGACCTACCACAAGATTAATTGCCCGCCCCGCTCCGAAGGCATGTGCGACAACCACCCTGACAAGCCAACCGCGCTGATCCAGCGCACCGACGACCGCGAAGACACGGTCCGCGAGCGGCTGCGGCACTATCACGCGAATACGGTCGATCTCATCCCGTATTACCGCAACAAAGGTCTGTTGCGCGAGGTTAATGGCGACCGCGATGTGGAGCAAGTGTACGATCAGATCGTCCAGGCGGTCAGCGGCGGAGCCAATGCGAAATGCTGAGAGCACTGTTCAAGAATAACCCGGAGCTGAAGTCGCTGCGCGAAATCGGCCTGATGCGCGAAGCGGGGAAACTCGTCGCCGAGGCCCTGCGCCTTTGCCGCGCGATGGTCCAGCCCGGTGCGCGCACCGTCGACATCGACCGCGCTGTCGAGGCCTTGTTCGCCAAACATCGCGCCATACCTCTCTTCAAGGGCTATGCCGGCAAAGTCCCCTTTCCCGCCTCAACCTGCATCTCGATCAATCATGAGGTGGTCCACGGCATTCCCAGTCCGCGCGTCGTCAAGGCGGGCGACCTTGTGAAGATCGACACTGCCTGCAAGCTCAACGGTTGGTGCGCCGACGCGGCGATCACCATCGTCGTCGGCGAGATTCGCCCGGAGTGGCGCCGGTTGGTGAAAGTCGGCGAAGAAGTGCTTAACATCGCCAAGGACGAAATGCCGCGCCGTCGTTGGTGGTCCGAAGTGGCCATGCGCATGCAACAACATGCCGAAGCTAACGGCTTCAGTGTGGTCACGCAGTATGTCGGCCATGGTATCGGCCGCATCATGCACGAAAACCCACAAGTGCCCAACTACGTCAATCGCGAGGTAAAGCGCCATGATTTCCGGCTGGAAGAGGGCCTTGTCCTCGCCGTCGAGCCGATGGTCAACATGGGCCGGCCCGATGTCGAAACGCTCCGCGATCACTGGACTGTTGTAACCAAGGACCGCCTTCCGAGTGTGCACATGGAACACACGTTCGCACTTACGCGCGACGGCGTGGTGGTCATCACTGCCGACGAGGAACCTGCGCCGATCCCAACTCCGCCGCCCGTCACCACGCCGGCCGCATCCGTGCCGATCAGCATCCCCCCGCCGTCGCTTCCATGAGGGTGGTCCGCTAGCTCCGCACGTGGACGTTTCGGCCCTCCGAAAGTGAGTCAGCCGCCATTCTTGACCGTCAGCTGGTCAAGGAATGCGCGCTTTCCCAACCGACCAGTGATCGCATTCTCCCGTTTTCTCGCGTTCCCCCGCGACCAACGGTTATTTCCCCCTTGCTTGAAATCGCCCCGATTGCTAGAAAAATAGCTTCCTCTGCGTTGAGTGGGCACCGGAAGCGCCGCAAGGGGTTGGCCATGAAAGTGCGAGCCAGCGTGAAACGCATTTGTGAAAACTGTAAGCTGGTCCGCCGCAAGGGCCGGTTGCTCGTCATCTGCACCAATCCCCGCCACAAGCAGCGCCAGGGTTAATGCCAGGAGGTAGCTCGTGCCGCGTATTCTCGGTGTGGACCTTCCGAACGACAAGCCAACGCATATCTCGTTGCGTTACATCTACGGCATCGGACCGACGCTCGCCCTGCGCATCTGCGAACAGGCCAAGGTGAACCCCCTTCGCCGCGCCAAGGAGCTGACTGACGACGACATCAGCCGCTTGGCCACGATCCTCGACCGCGATTACACCGTGGAAGGCCCACTCCGCCGCCAGGTGCAGCAGAACATTGCCCGGCTCAAGGACATCGGCTGCTATCGCGGCTTCCGCCATCGCCGCAGCCTGCCGGTTCGTGGACAACGGACCCGCACCAACGCCCGCACCCGCAAGGGCCCCCGAAAAACCGTGGCCGGCAAGAAGGGCGTCAAGGAAATGCGCGGCTAGCATCGTAGGCATCACGCTCCGCGTGACGGGATCCATCACGCGGAGCGTGATGCCTACCCGGCGCGCCGATAACTCGTTCTGCGAACTGAGAACCAAGACGGAGAAACCGTGGGCAAGAGTAAGAAACGCAAGCAACGCCGAAATGTCAGCCGGGGCATCGCCCATATCAAGGCGACGTTCAACAATACGATCGTCACCATCACCGACACCAACGGCGACACGCTTTGTTTCGCTTCGGCCGGGACCGTCGGCTTCAAGGGCAGTCGCAAGAGCACGCCGTTCGCCGCCCAGCGCGCCGCCGAGGTGGCCGCGGAACGAGGCGCTAAGTTCGGCCTCAAGGAGGTCGAGGTGCGGGTCAAGGGCCCCGGATCGGGCCGGGAGTCGGCGATCACCGCGCTCCAGGCCGCCGGCCTAACGATCAAGGCCATCGAGGACGTCACTCCACTGCCGCACAACGGTTGCCGGCCCCCCAAGAAACGCCGCGTCTAGACCAGCCCTTCCGGATTCTCGCAGAGCAAACAATAGGCAAAAATGGCAAGACAACTCGATTACAAGTGCAAAATGTGTCGCCGCGAGGGCATCAAGCTCTTCCTAAAATGGAGCCGATGCGACAGCCCCAAGTGCGCAATTGAGCGTCGCAACTCCGCACCCGGTATGCACGGCGCGCGCCGCAGTAAGCCGAGCGAGTACGGCCTTCGGCTCCGAGAAAAGCAAAAGCTCAAGCGGTTCTACGGCGTCCTCGAGCGTCAGTTCCGCCGCTACTTCGCCCTGGCCTCGCGCTCCCCGGAAAACACGGGCGAGGTGCTTCTGAGCATCATGGAACGCCGGCTCGACAACGTCGTCCATCGCCTCGGCTTCGCCCCAAACCGGACCGGCGGCCGCCAGATGGTGGCCCATGGGCACATTCTGGTGAATGGCCGGGTCTGCACCATCCCTAGTCTGTTGGTCAAAGTGGGCGACACCGTTACGGTCAAGAGCCGGCCGCGCAGCTTGCAGCTGGCACGTTTCAGCCTCCAGGAAAGCCCGCCGCCCGTGCCGGACTACTTGGAGCGCCTTGGCAACGAACCACCGGAAGGCAAGATGACTCGCCTGCCCATCCGATCCGACGTCGATCCACGGATCAAGGATGAAATCCGGGAGCAACTGATTATCGAATTCTGTTCACGTTAAACGAGCCCGAAGCGCAAGCAAGGGCAAAAGAACGGCCAATTTAAAACGAGCCCGAAGCGCAAGCAAGGGCAAAAGATCGGTCAATTTCTGACCCAGGAGCGTTTCTCTCATGCGTATTAGATGGCGTGGACTGGAGCTACCCAACCGCATGGTCAGCGACCGCAGCACGCTGACCGACACGTACGGTAAATTCATCGCCGAACCGTTCGAGCGCGGCTTCGGCGTCACGCTCGGCAACAGCCTCCGCCGCATTTTGCTTTCCAGCCTGGAAGGCAGCGCCGTCACCCGGGTGAAAATCCAGGGCGTCGAGCACGAAATCAGCACGATCCCCGGCGTCGTCGAGGACGTCACCGACATAATCCTCAACATCAAAAGCCTGGTCGTAAAAAACTCCAGTGAACAGCCCCAGACCATTCGCATCGAACGCCACGGCGCCGGCACCGTCAAGGCTTCCGACATCATCGCCAACGAGCACATTGAGATTATCAACCCCGAACACATCATCGCCACGCTGACCGACGATGTGCCGTTTGTGGTGGAGATGACCGTTGAAAACGGCCGCGGTTATCGCACGGCCGACGAAAACGCCGGCAAGGAACGGGAGATCGGCGTTATCCCCGTCGACTCCAGCTTTTCGCCGGTGGTTCGCGTCAAGCATGAAATCGAGGAAACCCGCGTCGGCCAGCGCACCAACTACGACAAGCTCGTCATGGAGATTTGGACCAACGGCACGGCGTCGCCCCAGATGGCAATTGTCGAAGGCGCCAAGATACTCCGCAAGCACCTGAACCCGTTCATCCAGTACGCCGAGCCCGGCCCCGAGATCGCTGTCGACGAACGGCCCGATGTCGTCGTTTCCTCCGGCGACCAGGTGGATCATGAGCTGGAGCGCAAGCTCAATATGAGTCTTGCCGAGTTGGAACTGTCCGTCCGCGCCACCAACTGCCTTGAATCGGAAGGCATCACTACCGTCCGAGACTTGGTCATCCGTACCGACGAGGAATTGCTGGAAGTCCGCAACTTCGGCGAAACGACGCTCAAGGAAGTGATCCAAAAACTAGCCGAACGCGGCCTGCACCTGGGCATGAAGCAACCGACTCCGTCCCGGCGCTAGATAATTGGACAAAGCCCACCCGTTGCATCGGGTGGGTCATTAGTAGCGATTGGAAATCCGCCATGCGACACCTCAAAGCCGGCCGTACCCTCAACCGCAGCGCCAGCCATCGCCACGCACTTATGCGCAATCTGGCCCGGGCGCTGTTCGCGCATGACCGGATCATCACGACCGTCGCCAAGGCGAAGGAAGTCCGTCCGTTTGTCGAAAAGTTGATCACACTGGCCAAGAAGAACACGCTACACGCCCGTCGCCTGGCCGTGGCCCGACTCCACGACAAGGAGATGGTCGCCAAGCTGTTCACCGAAATCGCGCCGCGCTATGCCGACCGCCCGGGCGGCTACACGCGGATCATCAAACGGCACGAACGCCGTCTCGGCGACGCCGGCCACACTGCGTTCATCGAATTGCTCAAGCAAGGCGAAACGAAGGTCCGCGCCCGCCAACCCGCCCCGGCGCCGGCCCCGAAAGTCAGCGAAACGCCCGCCGCGCCGACTACTCCGCCCGTCCCCGAGACTGCCGCCTCCACCCCGGCACCTCCAACTCCGCCTGCCGCGCAGTAGGAACCAAGATTCCACCGCAGAGGCGCAGAGAACGCAGAGGAGGAAGTAGTTTTCTCTTCCTCTGCGTTCTCTGCGCCTCTGCGGTGAACTTTCTTCCTCACTCTAATCGCAATTGACCTCCGAATCTCCCCTCTGTACATTCCCGCCCCGATGGACGGATTCCGGAATGGAAGGAGGGGGAAGCAATGGCCCTTTGGCGAACTCTGGCGACCCTGGTCGTCTTTCTCATCGTCGCTCCGCTCGCGTGGACCCAAACCGTCACGCTGGCCGAGGACGTGAAGGCGGGCGACTGCTTTGCCGTTCGTTTGAACATGAAGCTCACCGGCGAAATCCTCGTCAACAAGGACGGCAAGCAAGTTCCGATTCGCCTCTCCACCGATGCGGTGCACGATTTCGCTTCCCGGGTTCTCGACGTCGCCGACGGCTCGGCCGCAAAGATCGCCGTGGTCTATGACAAAGCCTTGGCCGATATCAGCGTCGGCGGCGAAAAATCCGAGCGAAAGCTCCGCCCCAAAAGGACGCTCATCGTCTCCCAGCGCTCCAACGATCAGCCGCTCGTCTATGCACCCGCCGGACCGCTCACGCGCGAGGAACTTGAACTTGTCGGCGAGCACTTCGACACCCTCGCGCTCACCGGCTTGCTGCCCGGCAAAGCCGTCGCCAAGGGCGACACGTGGAAGATCAAGAACAGCATCGCGCAAGCCCTATGCAACTTCGAGGGACTCACCGATCAAGACCTCACCTGCAAACTAGTGGATTTCGACGCCAAGACGGCGACCGTCGCCGTGACCGGCAAGGCCACCGGTATCGACCTCGGCGCCCAGGTCAAGCTGACCATCGACGCGGGCTACACGTTCGATCTCACCGCCAAGCGGCTGATCGCTCTTACCTGGAACCAAAAAGACGAACGCGAACAAGGGCCGGCCAACCCCGCGTCCAAAGTTGCCGTCGAGACCACGGTCGAGCGCAAGCCCATCGAGCAACCAAAGTCGCTTTCGGACGTCGGTCTCATCTCCGTCCCCCCCGGATTCGACCCCCCGAAAGAACTCACACACGTCGAATACCGCGATCCGAAAAGCCGCTTCGAGATCATCTTCGGCCGCGAATGGCAAACCGTGGGCCAAACCGACGACCACCTGATTCTGCGTCTAATGGAACGCGGCGACTTTGTCGCCCAGGTCACCGTTACTCCCTGGACCTCCGCCGAGAAGGGCAAGCACCTGTCGCCCGACGAGTTCAAGGATGCCATGGCCTCCACGCCCGGCTGGGAACCCGCCGAGGAACTCCAAGCCGGCGAGGTTCCGGCCGCCGACAACAAATGGGCCTACCGCATCTCGGCCCAAGGCAAGATGGACGACGTGACCGTGGTGCAGAGTTTCTACCTCGTCGCCGGCCCCAACGGCGAGCAAACCGTTCTCGCTTTCACCATGACGCCAAAGCAGGTTGAACGCCTCGGCACCCGCGACCTGTCGCTCGTGGGCAGCCTCGAGTATCCGAAAAAGTAGATGTCGGCGGCGTGGCTGCTCGTCAAAGCGTCAGGCGGGAACGACGCAGATGGAACTCCTACCACCGCGATGAAGCGCATAGGCAAGTGAGTCCGCAGCGCTACCAAGGGATCCCTTGCATGCGCTGCGGCCATAGACAAATCGCGTCGCGCTTTTTTTTAGTTCGACTGTCTCATGCAGAGTTGGGTCATAAGTCGCTTTGGATGAATCACATCCCGCCGTACTGTTGCTGTGCAAAACGCACACCCCACTTGCTGCACAGCAATGCCACTTGTTGCACAGCAATGCCACCCGTTGCATAGAAATGCTCCAACGGTTCATTGACAAAGGACGCCCATGAACGCCAATTCGCCCTCGTGCCTAGACTTCCAGCCTCTTCGCCGGGTGCAAGACCCAAGCAATGGTTTGGGGAACTGTACAAACCGGGCGCTGAACCCTATACGGAAAGTGATTCGGCCATCCTAGAGACCGCCTGAGACATAAGGCATTGAGCCAACGCAAGTTCCACCAAGTTTTCAACCTTATGCACGAGTTAGAAAACGAGAGTTCCCGTGCGTATGAGATAGGCGAGCCGGACCCTCTGGTCGGCATGCAAAACGGCGTGGAACCGTTGCAGGGCCTTGTGAACGGCGTCGCGTAGGCGCTCCGCGCTCTTGGCGCGCAGGTCGCCGCCCTCGGCGGCCTTGGCGGCGTCGAAGGCGTCGCCGGTCAGTGCGTCGGCGAACGCGGCCATGGTTCGCCGACGATCGACCTCCGCTTGGGCGCGCTCGGTCTTTAGCTCATCCAGCACGCGGGCCAGCTCGGCGACTTGGCGGTCATCGAGGTCTAGCTTGTGAGCCAAAAAGCGCAGGGGCCGGCGCACGCCGAACCCGCCGCCGCCGAAGCCTTCCTCAAATCCTTCGTCGGCGGGACCGCCGGCGTGGCCCCGACCTCTCCACATGCCATAACCGCCGCAAATAGGGACAGGATGCCTGGCGCAACGCCAGGACCAAAGAAATGGATGCATGATCTACCTCCATCGCGCGGGGCGGTCCGCTCCCGCGGGGAATTCACGCGTGGGCGACGTGCCGCACGCTTGCATTTATCGTAACGGGGAAGTGAGTGAGGTCAAGACCTCGCATTGTCAGCCCTTGGGCGGATGCCAGCCAACTGCGACCCAGGCACGACGGGCGAATACCAGGGAAGCTCGATTGAGGTTTAGCGCGGAGACCGTCGCCCGGCCCGAAGGAGTCAAGGCGAGTATGAGTTCGCCGTCGACCGTCCAACGAAAATGATGATCCCAAACGTCGTGGCGTGGGTTGAAGAGACGCACAATGCTTCCGGTGAGCGTGTCAAGGGCGGCAATACGGGCGGATTTGTAATCGTTGCATAATGAACACGCGAGCCGTAGATTTTCCTCCTCGGTGAGACCGCCAAGAGACTCGGGGATAAGGTGATCCAACTCCATTGGCGTGCCGACAATGGCCTCGGACGTAAGGCAATAGCCGCAGCGGTACCGAGCTTGCGCGGCAACTTGGGCTCGTAGGGCTGGTGGGATATGGGTATGGCTCATTGAGCAGCAGCCGGATCAGGAACGATTACGCCCCGCCGGTGGAGTAACAATGCGGCCTCGGCCCGAACGACCATGGCTCGTTCATATTGGCGGACAAGACCCGCGAGCGATTGGCCCTCGGTCTCATTCAGTCCCACTCGTTGTCGTTTGATATGGAGCTCTTCAAGTTGCGCCGCCGCATCGGGCGCGAAGTGACTGCGCGCCGCTCTTTGCAACGCCTGGTCGTCAAGCAGCGCGAGTGGTGAGATCGCCTCTGCCAAATCGGCGGGAAGTTCACCGGCGACGGGGACGGCGGTTGCCAACACGTCGAGCATCTCGTCTTCAACCGTGCGATTGGCTTGTTGTGCGCGCTCGCGGAGCCGCGTGTACAGCGCGTCGGGAAGCTTCACTGTCAGGGTTTGGGACATCATTGCAATGCCTCGCTCGCTTGTTGGCTATTATACAACAACCGCTCGGCGGATACTGGAATCCGATGAGGGATGTCGTAGAAATTGAAAGAGGCGCTCGCCTTTCTCTTGATGAAAGTTGAGCGCCCCTGATTCCTGGAGAGCGGCGTTAGTTTCTAACAGCCCTCATTCCACCGTCACGCTCTTCGCCAAATTCCTCGGCTTGTCCACGTCGCAGCCGCGCAAGAGCGCGATGTGGTACGCCAACAGTTGCAACGGCACCACGCTGACGATCGGCTGCAAATACTCGGGCGTTTCGGGAATGACGATCACTTCGTCCGCCCGGGCGGCGACGTCCTCGTCGTCCTCATAGGCGACTGCGATGACCGGCCCGCCGCGAGCCTTGACCTCTTCCAGATTGCTCATCACCTTGTCGAAGATCGGCCCGCGCGGCAGCAAGAAGACGGATGGCGTTTCGGCGTCAACCAGGGCGATCGGGCCGTGCTTCATCTCGGCGGCGGGGTAGCCCTCGGCATGGATGTAGCTGATTTCCTTGAGTTTGAGCGCCCCCTCCAGCGCCACGGGATAATGGTACTGCCGGCCCAGGTAAAGGACGTTCTTTACCTGATAGTATTTTTCCGCAATGGCGCGGACGGTGTCGTGGCATTGGAGCGTCTTGCGGATAATGTCGGGCAGGCGGCGCATTTCCTCGATCATTTGCGACCCCTGAATGCTCGACAGGTGGCGCATTCGGCCGAGATAGAGGGCGAGCATGGTCAGGGTCATCACTTGCGAGCTAAACGCCTTGGTGCTGGCTACGCCGATTTCCGGACCGGCGTGCAAATAGACGCCGCCGTCGGCCTCCCGGGCGATGCTGCTGCCGACGACGTTGCAGATCGCCAGCGTTGGGTGGCCTTTGCGTTTCGACTCGCGCACGGCGGCCAGGGTATCGGCCGTTTCGCCCGATTGCGTAATGGCCAAAACGATGGAATCGCGCGTGATGGGCGGATTGCGGTAGCGGAACTCGCTGGCGTACTCGACTTCCACCGGAATGCGCGCGAATTCCTCGAAGAGGTACTCGCCGACCATGGCCGCGTGGTAGCTGGTTCCGCACGCCGTCAGGATCAACCGATCAGCCCGGCGCAGCTGCTTCGTGTCCAGGTTCAGGCCGCCGAAGTGGGCGCTGGCGTCGGCGTCGACGAGCCGGCCGCGCATGGCGTTTTCAAGCACCTCGGGTTGCTCATAAATCTCCTTAAGCATGTGATGCTCGAAGGCGCCTTTGTCCGTGTCGCCGGCTTGCCAGTCAATCGAGTGGACGCTGGCGGGTACCTTGACGCTTTCTTGGTCGAGCACGTGCCAGTCGTCGGCGGACAGCGAACAAAGTTGATGATCTTGCAGGTAGACGACCTTCTCAGTCAGGCCGACGAGCGCGCTCGGATCACTGGCGAGAAAGTTTTCGCCTTCGCCCAGCCCGACGACCAATGGGCTGCCCAGCCGCGCGCCGACAATCACCTCGGGGTTGCGCGGGCTCACGACGGCCAGGCCATAGGTGCCTTTGACCAATTGAAGCGTTTTGCGAACCGCCTCGACCAGATCGCCGTTGAGGTGTTTTGCGATGAGCTGGGCGAGAACCTCGGTATCGGTGTCGCTTTTGAAGACGATGCCTTCGGCTTGAAGCTGGCGTTTGAGCGAGGCGTAGTTTTCGATGACGCCGTTATGAACGACGGCGACCAGCCCGCCGCCGCCCAGGTGCGGGTGAGCATTAACATCCGTGGCGGGTCCGTGCGTCGCCCAGCGCGTGTGGCTGATGCCCACGCAGCCGGGGGCCGGCTCTTCCTGGAGGTAATGTGCTAATTCGGCGATACGTCCCGCGCGTTTCCGCAGATGCAAGTGCTTTCCTGTCAGCGTCGCCATGCCGGCGCTGTCATAGCCGCGGTACTCCAGCCGCCTCAGGCCCTCAATCAGGATCGGTTCCGCTTCTTTGAAGCCCGCGTAACCCAGGATGCCGCACATACACTCTCCTCCGGCTGAATCGAAAGTCGGTCCGGTAACACGTGGAATTGGCCGTCCACGCGTGGCCGACTCAATTTAACCTAGCACGATTGTTGAGCCAAGCTCGATTCGATACATGAGAATTTGGAAAAGAGAGTAAAAAGCCACGCGAGGCGCCGGAACGAGCGATAAAGCGCTCGCATTCGCCGGCATGCGGGGTCGCGAGAAGACGCCCGCAATCTGGCGAATGCGGCTACGAGATTGACGCCCGGTTGTTTACTCCGGCAATTTCCACTGCCGCGCGGTCTTGTCCCAGCCGCCCGAAATTGCGTAGTTGCCGTCCGGTGAGAACGCCACCTTGGAAACGGAGTCCTTGTGGCCTTCGAAGCTGGCAAGCTGTTTGCCGCTTTTCACGTCCCACAGGCGAACGGTTTTGTCCAGGCTGCCGGTGAGAACGCGCTTGCCGTCGCCTGAGAATGCCACGCCTTCCACTCGGCCCTTGTGCCCTTCGAGTCTCTGCAATTCCTTGCCGCCGTCCACGTCCCATAGTCGCGCAGTGTTGTCCCACGCGCCGCTTACGATCTTCTTGCCGTCCGGAGAAAACGCCACGGCCACCACGAACTGCTCATGCCCGCTCAATTGCTTAATTTCCTTGCCTTTGTTCACGTCCCAGACACGAACGATCATTTCATCCCCGCACGACGCCGCCAGATTGCCGTCCGGTGAGATCGCCACGCCCCAGACGCGGCCGGTGTGGCCTTCGAAGCGTTTCTGCTCCTTGCCTTTGTCCACGTCCCACAGGCGCACGGTTCGGTCCCAGCCGCCGGTAAGGAGCAGCTTTGCGTCTGGCGTGACGTTGAGATAATTGCAGCTGCTGTCTCCGCCTTCGAAGTGCTTGATCTCTTTCCCTTTTTCAATGTCGATCATGTGCGCCGCGCCGTCGCCGCAGCTGAAGAACGCGACTTTCCCCTTGTCGGCGAATACGACATTGCTCACGCCCTTCTTGTGTGCTTCGAAGCGCTTCACTTCCTTTCCGGTTTGCAAGTCGAACAAGCGCAGCGCATAGTCGCCGCCCGCTAGCCATTGCCCATTGACATGATCGCCGCCGCCGCCAACGAGGGCGGACTTGCCGTCGGGCGAAATGGCGACGCCCCAGACGATGTCTTTGAATGCCTCGAAGCACGCAACTTGGCCGACTTTCTCAATGGCCGGCGCGGCGTGCAGCGGCGCCGCCAAAGCCATGATTACACCAAAACTGAGACTATGGGAGACCTTCATGGGCGCTCTCCTGAACAAGGACACGTGAACGCCCATCCTTTGCAACGGATGGGCTACATCACACCGCTTCAAAGATCGTTGCTATCCCCTGTCCCGCGCCAATGCACATCGTCGCCAGTCCAAGGCGGGCCTTTCGCCGCTGCATCGCGTGAATGAGCGTCGTCGCAATTCGCGCCCCGCTTGCGCCCAGCGGGTGACCGATCGCGATCGCGCCACCGTGGACGTTGACTTTCTCCGGGTTCATCTTGAGCAGTTTGATGACCGACAGCGCTTGCGCCGCGAACGCCTCGTTCAATTCGATCAGGTCGATGTCCTCCAGCTTTAGCCCCGCGCGCTTCAACGCCTTTTGCGTTGCCGGCACCGGCCCGATACCCATGATCGACGGATCGACGCCGGCCACCGCCATGGCGCGAATCTTGGCGATCGGCGTCAACCCCAGCGCTTTGGCCTTTTCTTCCGACATGATGAGCACCGCCGCCGCGCCGACATTGAGCGGACTGCTGTTGCCGGCGGTCACCGTGCCGCCTTCCGGCATGAACGCCGGCTTGAGCGCTCCAAGCGCCTCGAGCGAGGTGTCCCGGCGGATGCACTGATCCTCGGTCAGCAACTTCTTGCGCCCCTCGTCGTCGCGGCCCCAGGTCGGAATGACCTCCTTGGCGAACGTGCCCGAGTCGGTTGCCTTTGCTGCCCGCTGATGGCTGCGCAGGGCGAACTCGTCTTGCTCCTTCCGGCTAATCTTGTGCTTGATCGCCAGGTTCTCGGCGGTCACGCCCATGTTGAACACAGCGGGGCTGTGGTGATAGAAGAGACGCGGACTCGGGTCGAAGCCCGCTTCCATCGGAATGTGGTGCATGTGCTCGACACCACCGGCAATCTGCACATCCTCGCAGTCCGCGGCAATGCTTTGGGCAGCCTGGTTGATCGCCTGCAAGCTGGACCCGCAATTGCGATTGACCGTCGCCCCGCCTACCTCGACGGGCAAGCCGGCGATGAGCGCGGCCATCTTGGCGACATCGTAACCCTGCTCGCCCTGCTGCTTGACGCAGCCCCAATGTATGTCCTCGACCTCCGCGGCCGGAATGCTAATGCGATCGAGCAACGCGCGCATGATGTCGGCCGACAGATCGTCGGCCCGCACGTCGCGGAACATGCCTTTTTCGGGATGAGCGCGGCCAATGGGCGTGCGGACGGCGTCGATGACAACTGCCTGGCGCATGGGGATCTCCTTCGTCGTGGCTTCACATCCTTATTGTATCCCCGAGCGTCCAGAGCGACGCAGCATGCGCCGGTCCAGGCCTTAAGGCACGTCCAACCACGCCACAAACCCCATTCCCGCCAGGATCGCATAGGTTCCCGCCGTCGCGCCCCATGACGGGGATTTCAGCTTCAACGCACTGCCGGCGTACTTGTTCAGCTTAAAGCCGACTCCCATGAAATTCACACTGTAAATCTCATCCAGGACGAGGTGGGAAAGAAAACCCACCATGGTTCCGGCGGCCAAGAACATGCGCGTTCGCTCATCAGGCCCGTGGTACATCAGGTAGACGGCCAGCCCGGCGATGATCATAGCGGGAACGCTGTGAAACATCCCACGATGCACCGTCAACCGCATGAAGACTTCTCGCAGCCCATAGCGGATGAACAGATAAACGGCGGCCATGACCACCAGGATTTGTTCCCACGAGAGCTGGCTATGGTGAAGTCGGCGCAACAGCAAGAGAGGTGTGACCGTCGCGGCCAGGCCGAATAATTCGCGCACGGGCACGCCGCTGTCACTGTCAAGATCGGGGAGCAGCCCGCCCAGCGTCGTCAGTCCGGCCCCAAGAACGCAGGTTCCCCAGTCGAAACCGAAATACCAAAACCCGACGCCGGCACACGCCGCGCCAAGAGCGGAGGAGAACGCAAGGTGTCCTTTGTAACTGGCCATGATGCACCGAATTCCTTTCCGGTTAGGTGGCCCCACACTCCCGTCGTTAGTCGGCGTAGAATCCCTTGCCCGCACGCGCCAATTCTTGCATTCTGTCCGTCGGCTGAAATCGCACTCCAAGCGATTCATACCGCTTCAGTTTCTCCAACACCTTACCCATTCCTTGCCAATCCGCCCAGCGCAATAGCCCTCCCTGAAACGGCGGGAAGCCGATGCCGAGGATCAGGCCCATGTCCACGTCCGCCGGCTCACGAACGATGCCTTCCGCAAGAACGCGGCTCGCTTCGGTAACCATCGGCAGGAAAAGGCGGTCGGTGATTTCCTCGGGTGTGAACGCGCGGCGGCCGGTGCGACACTTCTCCAGGATCGGGGCCAGTGCGGGGTCGTCGGCGCCGCGCGGCCCTTTGGCGTAGCTATAGAACCCTGCCCCGGACTTCTGTCCGAGCCGGCCCGCTTGAACGAGTTCCGCGACAATGCGCGGCGCCGTCGCCCGGTCAGGGAAGGCGGCGTGGATGACCTTGCCGGCGTAAAGAGCGGTATCAATGCCGACGACGTCGTGCAACGTGATCGGCCCCATCGGCATGCCGAACGCCGTTGCCGCCTTGTCGATGGCGCGCGGCTCGGCCCCCTCTTCCAACATCGTCAACGCCTCGTTCATGTACGGGAACAGGATGCGATTGACGAGGAAGCCGGGGCAGTCGCGTACGACGATGGGCGTCTTGCCGATGCGTTTGGCCAGCGCGACGAGCGTGGCCGTGGTGACGTCGCTAGTCTTCTCGCCACGGATGACCTCGACCAGCTGCATTTTCTCGACGGGATTGAAAAAGTGCATTCCGGCGAAATTCTCCGGTTTCGCCACCGCCTTCGCCATGCGCGTGATCGAAATTGTCGAGGTGTTCGACGCCAAGATGGCGTCCACCGGCAGAGTCTTCTGTAACTCTTGATACACCTGCACCTTGGTCGCTTCGTTCTCGATGACCGCTTCGATGACCACATCGCGGTCAGTCAGCGCGTTGAGTGTAGCGGTCGTGCTGAGCCGAGCGAGCGCGGCGACTAAGTCGGCGGGAGCCATGCGGCCAATTTCGACGCGGCCCTGCATGTTCTTGGCGAGGCCGGCAACGCCTTTTTCCAGCGCCTTCGCGTCGCTGTCCAGAAGCGTAACCGGAATGCCTTTGCGAACATGCGCCCCCGCAATGCCCGCTCCCATGATGCCCGCGCCCAGCACGCTGACGCGCTGCACCGGTCGTGGTTGGATCGACGCATCGACCACTCCCGGATCCTTCTGCAAACGCTGGCTCATAAAGAACACGGCGATCAGATTCAAGCACGTGGGACTGCCTACCAGCGGCACAAATCCCTCGGTCTCGACCTTGAGTCCCGCTTCTAGCGGCAGATTGCAGCCTTTCACGATGGCGGTCAGCGCTGCCAGCGGGGCAGGGTACTGGCCCTTCGTCTTCTCCATCACCTGGGCGCGGGTCACCGCGGCCATGAAGGAGAGCTGGTCCTCGCTCAACCCGACGGGTTGCTGTTTCTTTTTCCGCGCCTCGCGCCAGACCGCTTCCGCCTGTGCCGCCCATTGAAGCAGCCGAATGGACTCTTCGAGCAACTTTTCCACGGGAACAGCGTCGAAGATCAGGCCCAGCGCGCGGGCGCGATCCGGTTTCACCGCCTCGCCCGCGCAAATCAGTTCAGCCGCGAGAGCCGGACCGATAAGCCGTGACAGCCTTTGGGTGCCGCCCCAGCCGGGGTAGAGGCCAATCTTCACCTCCGGCAGACCGAGCTCGGTCTTGGGGTTGGTGCTGGCGATGCGAAAGTCGAATCCCATGGCCAATTCCAACCCGCCGCCCATGCAGGCGCCGTCGATGGCCGCCACGGTGGGGTACGGGAGTGCCTCGATCGCGGCGATAAGATCGAGGCCGCGTTTCACCAGCCGCCGCGTTTGCTCCGGATCGGACTTCGCGCCGCCTACCTCTTTCAAGTCGGCGCCCGCAATGAACATGCCCGGCTTGCCGCTGCGTAGAATCAACCCCTTCAGGTCTTTGCGACCGTTGAGTTGCGTCAGAATTGCTTCAAACTCTCCCTGTACGGCCTGCCCCAACGTGTTGGCCCGGCTGCCCGGCTGATCGAACGTCAGAACGCCGATGCCGTCAGGTCGCACCTCCAGCGAAAGGGCGGCGGGAGAGGGCTGGCTCATGGTCGTGATACCTCCTTGAAAAACGAAAAACCGGGATCGCGGCGCAGGCCGAAGTCCCGGTCATTGTAGTTGCCCGAAGCCCGAGGTTCATTCGGGGAGTTTCAGTTTTAGGTCATTGGTTGTGTAAACTGGCGATCGCTTATTCTCAGAAAAAAATGAAGTGCTGACCGAAAACTTGTATTCGCCGCGCCTCGGTTCCTTAAGGTAGCGCCAAAGGAACTGATGCCGTTCGAGTTGTATTTCCCCGGGTTTGAGATCAAACCCCATGGAACCTTCTCCAATTCCGAGCCCGCACAACAGAGATTCGGGCTTGCCATTGGGCTTCGTCACGGTGACGAACTGGATCGGATCGAGGCCCGTTACCAATTGAACGTGTTTGTCGCTGCTGTTACGGCATATCAGCGCAAACACCGGCCAGTCCGCTTCAGGAGAACGATATCGGTACTCCGCAAGCGCTATCTGCACGCCGTCATGGGCGGGACCCCAATCTCGATCACGAATGCCGAACGACGCCGGTCCGGACATCAGATGAATTGGTTCGCCCCGAGCGCCCGGCTCGCTTCTTAGGGTGAGTTTTACTTCCCCGGATAGCGTGTACCGTCCCGCCAGGAATGGGCCGTAACGAGAATTGACGATTCGCAGAAAGCCCTTGGTCATCTCGCACAGGAGCCTCGTACGCTCGCCCGGTTCCAGCTGGCCCTTTAGCAAGATATCCACGTGGAATAATGGATCTCCGTTTTTCCCCAGCGGCGGCACGTCCAGGAATAGCTCTCCCTCCCGACGCTTCGCACGAAGCGCCACCATGCAATAATACTGATCCGCCGTAATTGCCTTGCCGCTGACATTCTCCACCAAGAGCTCCACATAGAAGTGTTCGCCCGGAAGGAATTTATCGATGTCGTAGGCATCTGCGAGCGAGGGGAGGCTAATCCCCAGGCGCAATCCGCGGACCGGCTCGCCCCAGTGGATATCATCCTCCTTGGCGTGCGGCTCGGCGTTGCCTGCCTGAGGGACTTCAGGCTTGTCACTTGGTTGCGCGGCTTGTCGGCCCGCGCGAGAGCCAGCCGTGTCGGAAACATCGTCTCTTTTGCCGTCCGTATTGCGGGGTGCCAAGGAGAACAAGTATACCAGGCCGCCCAAAGCGACGAGTAGCAGCGCGACAGTGGGTACTAGCCTTTGTTTCGTCATGGCTGCTCCGAACTCTGATCCGACTCACTTCTGATCGAAAACTCGATGGCCGACCGTTTTGCCGCCCTTCAGCTCCACGTACTCCACGTACCTGCCGGCGGATTCCTTGCCCAGAACGTGAACGGCGTCATCCTTGATTTCCAGGATCACCTCGTTACGATACTTGAAATGTTCAATCGGACCCAGTCCCTTAAGCGCGGTCCTCCAGAGTTGTTTCTTTTCCTTAAGGTTGTAGGCGACCACGCAACAGCCGGAACTGTTTGCGCTGAAATCGGCGTAAAAGACCACGTCCTTGAGGCCGGCGAAGACGGTTCCCGCGTGTCCTTCGACGGTAAGGATCAAGTCGTCACCCTTGGCGAACTTCAGGGTTGTGGAGCTGAATCCGCCTGCGTTCTTGTCAATGACTTCCGCCTTAAAGTCGCCCTTGAAATTCTTGTCGCTATCGCTTGCGCTCGCCCGCTCCGGCGTCCATTTCCATTCCTCCTTGTCGGCGATCTTCTGATAATCCTTCTCCGGCGGCGCGGGCGCGCCGATCACTGCCAGACAAGCAAAGGCCAAGATGATTCCCGACCAACCAAGGTTCTTCATCGGATTGACCCTCGTGAAATGAAAAAAGGGGTGGTTGTCGCCAACCACCCCCCGGTTTGCAGCGTCGCATATTCCTATTCCTTGCCCCGCTCTTTTTCCTTCACCCACGGGAACGGCGTCAAAACCTCAACCGGCTTGGTGGAGATCTTCTCGCCGAGGATGTCCTGGAATATGGTGCCGTAGAGCTTCTCGATCTTGTTCATCGAGTAGGCAGCCATCAGCATTTCGACTCGGCCTTGGTTGCCCAGCACGGCACGCTTACCGTCGCGCAGAGCGAGGTCGCGCGCGCCGCCGGCTTTGGCCTCGGCCGCTTGCAAGGGCTTGAGCGTCACGTCCGGCCCATCCACGGGGGGCGGCGGCAGCTTCGGAGCAATCGGCCGGCCCGACGGATCGTTGTAGGTCAATGCACCCTTCTCGTCCTGCGGGTCGGGCGGGTCGAACGTCACCGCTTCGACGATCAGGCCATGCTCGTTTTTCAGGCGGTCGGCGTGGGCCTGGCGGAAATAGGCTTTGAACTTGGCCCCGTCATCCTTGCATTCTTTCATGGCCTTTTCGGTGGTTTCCACCACCCACTTCGCTTCATTCAACATGGTGCCCGCGTCCACGGGACCGGCGACGACGTGCAGCACCCGGCCGTCCGGGGCGCAGAAATACGCCGCGACGTTGCCGCCCTGCTTCTGCCCGCCCACGATCTTGAAGGTGGCGACTTTCTGGAACGAGGAGACGAAATACTCGTTGATGTACTTTCCGACTTCCTTATTGGCCAATGCGTTCACACGGAGCGCTTCGGCGTTGTTTCAGGTGAATTTCGGGTCTTCAAAGTTTCCCGAAACATGGAGAATGAAGACCAGTTTCTCGTCCTTCTTGGCCTTCTTGGCGGCGTCGGACGGCGTATCGAGGAAGTTGATCGCCGTACCGTGGCAGCCGCTCTCGTCGAGGGCCGCATCAATCGGATTGGTCGTCGCCGGCGGCTTGCCGGTCTTGGCATCGCTGCCCTTGAGGTCGGTTGCATAGGCGGTCGCCAGCCCCAACAGGGAAGCCAGCACCAGCCCCGCGCCGACCTGTAAATGAGTACACCGCACGGATTGCCTCCTTTGGTTCACGGGAACCGACGGAATCTCACCATAGAGTAAGACGAGGCGAGAGGGCGGAAGTTTGCGCAACGCACTTCCAAATCTTACTTGATGCCCGTTATCCGGCGTATATAGCCTGTGGCCAACTGGATCCAGGCCACGATGTCGATCCACGGGCACGACCGGGGGTGCATCCGTCTCGGCCTATCCCCGATACGACTCATCCTGCTCAATCCGGCTCAAAACCCAGTCGAACGTGCCGTCCGTGATCTTGCCGTGGCAGTATTCGCACACGCCGGCCATGCTCACCTTGAGCGGCGCCCCGCAATTGGGGCAGTGGACATTGTCCTTGTCGCTCGAATTGACCCCGCGGTGGCGGATGAACGTCCAATACTCCGAGAAGCGGCGCGGAGAATTCGGATTGCCGCTGACCACGTGGTTTTGTTCGTCGGCCGTGAAGTCGATCATGCTTGCAAAGATGCGGAACGTCAGGGCGTCGTGGAAGGCGTCCATCGTGATCTTCACCGGCTCGACACGTTCGATTTGGACATCTTTCAAGACATTGCGCAGGTGTTGCTTCTGATACGCGTTCATCCAATAGAGCTGCATCTGGAAGAAGCTGTCGGAAACATAAGGGCGGGCCTTTTCCCAGCGCCGCTCGGTCCAGGCGGCTTGCAATTCGAGGAAGATGTGGCGGACGCGGCCTTCAAGGCGGGGCCAGGCGAAATTCGGATTCATCGCCAGGAAGCGTTGCCGCACGGCGTTGAAGTGCGGCTGGTAGATCGTCGGCCAATCGGTGCCGACTTCGGGCACGTCCTGCGTAAGGAGCGGGCCGCGGTTTTCGCGCGTGAGGACGTTGACGCGGGTGACGAACCAATCAAAGTCGCCGCCGACGATCTTGACGCCGCAGTGCTGGCAGGCGCCGTCGGCAGTGAGGGCCAACGCCCCGCCGCACTTGGGGCAGTGAATTGCGGTAATCTTGTCGGGCGGGCGGGAAAGGATGTCACGGTTGCGAACGAACGTCCATTGCTCCTTGGTGTACCAAGTGGTGGAGCGGCCGTTGCCGAATTCTTCGGTGTAGTTGGTTTCGAACTCCACGACAATGAGGATCTTCGGTCGCTCGGGATTGCTGACACTGACGATGCGCGAAGCGCCGACAATCACACCGGTCACGCCGCGCAAGTCCGGCCCGCTCATCCCCTGCAACCCTTTGATTACCGCCGGCGCAAGGTACGGTGCGTACTCCGGCAGTTCCTTCCTCCCCCGCGCTTCCTGGACCCGCGCGAACAGGGCGTACGTGAAATCGGTGAACAGGATCTGCGAGAAATTCGGGTCGTAATGCCGCAGCGCTTCGAATGCATCCTCGCCGACGGGCGCCATGCGCGCAGGCGCTTCCTCGCCCCGCCTCTGCGAAGAGTACACAATCGGGGGCGCGGCGCTGCGACTGTTGCGCGTGATCACGATGCCGCCGACAATCAACGCAATTACGAAGAGATCAATCGGAATGCCGATGACCGGATGATCGACGGTCAACTGGAAGAGCAGTTGAAAGAGGACGCAGACCAATTCGGCCGCGCAATCGCCTCCTCCACCTCCACCGCCTCCGCCTCCGCTGCCGCCACCGCGGCTGCCCCCGCCTCCGTAGGAGTGCCCGCCGCCCACCCGCGCCAGGGCGACCGATGTGCTGATGACCATCGGCAGGAACACGACCAGGGACGTTACAACGATGAGGTAGATGCGCCCATACCGACGCGCCGGCTTCTGTGTTTTGCGCTCAGGGGTGCTCATGGCGTCACCCCGGAATGATGAGGGAATCGACCCGTCGGCCCTTCCGAGTGCGGCAAGTGCGCCGCGAGCAGGAGGCCAAGGAGATTCAGCCGTTCGAGAAACGCCGCCGCGGGATCGGGTTGCCCTGGCACGCGCCGCACGGCGAAGAGCCACGCGTGCCAATCCTTGCTCGGAACCGCCGAGAGGATGCCCGAATTCGCGATGACCTCAATCCGTCGCTCCAGCCGCGACCAGTAAACCAAGACGCCGGTACGCCGGTGTGCGTGATGCAGGCCCTCGGCGACAAACGCGGCATCGGCCGCGGTCCGCACCTGCCGATGCCGCCGCCGTTTCGTGGTCAGCCACAGCCGCACTCGTGTGCGCGAGCAAATCCACGCGGACAATGCGAAGAGCACGGCCAGTTCAAGTGGAACGGCGTAAAGATTAATATCGTCGGGCAAGAAGAGGATGAGAAGGAGCCCGCACCAGGCGACCACGGCGCCGAACAGAAAGGCCACATCGCGGTAGGACCCCGACGCGCCGTGCACGACGACGCCCAGCGTCGCGGACGTTCGTTTTTCAATGTCGGCGACCGTTTCCGTCAGGACCTTGGCATACGCCCTGGCCGCCTGCCCTCGGCGTCCAATGACGACCTTCCAGCGACTCATACAATTATTTCCGGAATCACCTGACCGTGCACGTCCGTCAGCCGGCGATCAATGCCGTTGTGGCGGAACGTCAGTTTGTCGTGCGCGATGCCCAGCAAGTGTAACACGGTAGCATGCAAATCATAGCAGTAAGTGGGGTGCTCGGCCGCCTTGTACGACCATTCATCGCTTTCGCCGTAGGTCACGCCGCCCTTGACGCCGCCGCCCGCCAGCCAGGAGGTGAACGTGAACGGATTGTGGTCGCGCCCTTTGCCGCCTTGGGCACACGGCATCCGGCCGAATTCCGTCGTCCAGATGACGATGGTGTCGTCCAGCAGCCCCTTCGCTTTCAGGTCCCTGAGCAACGCGGCGGCCGGCTTGTCCATGCTCGCCCCCATGTCGCCGTGGTCCTTCGCGAGGTCCTCATGCGAGTCCCAATTGCGCCGCGGAAAGCCGTTGTCCGCGCCGCTCCAAACTTGCACGAAGCGCACCCCGCGCTCGAGTAGCCGGCGGGCGATCAGGCAATTGCGGCCAAAATCTTCCGTGATCTTCTCATCTAGCCCATACAGCTTCTTTGTCGCCTCCGTTTCCCTCGAAAGATCGAGCACTTCCGGCGCGCTCTTCTGCAACTTCGCCGCCAACTCGTACGAGGCGATGCGAGCTTCTAGGCGCGAATCTCCCTCGCGCGTCGCCTCGTGTCCCCGGTTTAACTTGTTGAGCAGTGCCAGTCCGTCCGCCTCGCTCTCTGGCGTGATCCCGCTCTTCTCGGGTGGATTGAGGTCGTGTATTGGGTTCTTAGCCGTTGGCCGAATCATCGTGCCCTGGTGCGCCGCCGGCAGAAACGCCGCGCTCCAGTTGGCCGGCCCGTTCGGCGCGAACCCGCGCGAATCGGGTAGCACGACAAACGCCGGCAGGTTGTCCGTCAGACTACCGAGTCCGTAACCGATCCACGCCCCCATGCTCGGATAACCCGGCAACACGAAGCCGGTGTTCTGCATGAACGTTGCCGGCCCGTGCACGTTCGACTTCGACACCATCGAAGGAAGGAACGCTATGTCATCGACGCACGTCGCCAAGTTCGGCAACAAGCTGCTGACCCACTTGCCGCACTCGCCGTACTGCTTCCACGTCCACGGACTCTTCATGCAGTCGCCCGGCGAACTCTGAAACAACTCCACCTTCCCGCCTGGATCGAATTTCTCCCCGTGCCGCTTGATGAGGTCTGGTTTGTAATCAAACGTATCCACCTGGCTCGCCGCGCCGGACATGAAGAGTTGCACCACGCGCTTGGCCTTCGCTTTGTGGTGTAGGCCGCCGTTGAGATCGGGCTTGCCCTTCGTCTCGCCGGCGAGCAGGCCATCGCGGCCAAGCAGGTAGGCAAGCGCGACACCGCCCAGGCCGCCCCCGGAGTGCCAGAGGAATTGCCGGCGATTCAAGAAAGATCGATTCATCGCTTCACGCGCCTCTCGATCCCTTCAATCCACAAACACAAACTCATTCGCATTAAGCAACACCCGGCACGCATTCGCCAATCCATGCTTCTTCACGTTCTCGATCAGCGCTGCCTTCTCCTCCGCCGTCGGCATTCGCCCAAACGCCAGCCGATACGCCGCCTCGATCTGCTTCTCCGGTTCATCGCTTATCCTTCGCAGCCGCTCTGCCCAGTATTCCGACTGCTTCACCATGAACGGATCGTTCAACAACGCCAACGCCTGAAGCGCGGTCAGCGTCGTGTTTCGCACCGGCGTATTCAGGTTCGGATCTGCGCTATCCAAACAGTCGAGAAACGGATTCGGCACGCTGCGAACCGTGAACCGGTACACCGTCCGGCGGAACGTCGCGGGGTCATTAATCTTCGCGAGATCATCGTGGTCGTAGATCGGCGAATGGTCGTCTTTGTAGCGGAACAGCTCGAAGCCGGGGCCGCCCATCTTCAGGTCAAGTTGACCGCTAACCGCAAGGACTGAGTCGCGTACCTGCTCCGCGTCAAGTCGCAGCCGGTTCATGCGCCAAAGATAACGGTTGTCGGAATCGATCTTCGCTGCGTCCGCACTAAACCTCGACGCCTGACGATAGGTATTGCTCAGTACGATCATCCTGTGCAGATGCTTGAGCGAATCGCCGTTGTCGCGCACCTGGATTGCGAGCCATTCGAGCAGTTCCGAATGCGTCGGCCGGGACCCGTTCCAGCCAAAATCGTTGGGCGTATCAACGATGCCCTTGCCGAAGTGATAGTGCCAGACGCGATTGGCGATGGAACGCCAGCTCAGCGGGTTCTTCCTGTCCGCGATCCACTCGGCGAGCGCAGCCCGGCGAGCCCCCTCGTCGTCCGGCTTCGCAACTTTGAAATCGGCATCCACGCCTTTGATGCACGCCAATCCGCCCGCTTGTACAAGATCGAGGGGCCGCTCCACGTCACCGCGCCGCAGCACGTGAATCGACCGCGGTGCGTGGGGCAGGGCGGCGTACACCAATTCCGGCTTTGCCAGTGATTCCAATTCCTTTGCCGCAACGGCCAATTCCGCAACATTCTTGCTCAACGCCGCGCGCATCGCCGGATCGATGAGCGCGTCTGCAAGTTTCCGGCGCTGGGTCTCCTTCACTTCAATGTTGGTCATCAGCTCTTCGCGCTCATCCAGTTGCGCTGCGATCTTGGGGTCACTTCGATCCGGCAACGACTGCCGGCTGTCAAACCCATCCACAAGATTCTTCGTGCTCCATCGGCCCGCCTCAATGGAGTCCATCGCCGCCACCTTCGCGCCCAGTGCGACGTTTTTCCCACCCGATTCAACCTGCATTTCCGCCAACGCGAAGACGTAGTCGTTGCTACGCAGCCACAACCGATGGGCCGTCACCCGCACATAGCGTGCCGTCTGTTTCGTCGGCCGCAGGACAAACGCCTTGTCGCCCGGGTTGGGGAATTCCGCCTTGGAATGATCCGCGAGTATCTCGGCCTTGGCGAATGTCGGATCATCGGACGCCGTCACCGTGAACCGCGCCGGAAACCCGAAGCCCGGAGTATCGGGAAAGTCCGTCGGCCGCGCCGGAATCAGCCGGATCACATCAAACGGCAGCGACTTGCCCAGGTCCACCTGCACCCACTTCTCCACGTCAGCCGTCGGCGAGATCGCGCTGTGATATCCGTTGGTTGAGCTCGGCTTCGTCTCCAGTTTCGGCAGCTTGGCGAGTTGCTCTCGCTGGTTCTTCAATTCCTCGTCCACCTTCGCCAGCTCCGGACTGCTGACTGCTCCCGCTTTCTTCAGAAGCGATTCGCGCTCGACTCCCAGTTCGGCTTGCCGCTTCGCAAGGATGTTCCTCTTCTCCAAATGCTCCTTGTCCGCGAACGGCCGGTCTCCCCGATCCACCCCCGCGAACACCGCTTGCAGCCGATAGTAGTCCTTCTGGGGAATCGGATCGAACTTGTGATCGTGGCAGCGGGCGCAATGGGCCGTGAGACTCAGGAACGTGCCCACGGCGCTCGTAACCATGTCGTCCCGGTCGAGCAACCGCGTTTTCTCCTTATCGACCGTCCCCTCGCGCAACTCCACGTGCCCGACGAAGTCCCACGGACCGGCCGCAATGAACCCCGTCGCGATGATTCCCTCCGAATCATTTGGAAAGAGAACGTCGCCCGCCAGTTGCTCCTTGATGAAACGTGGAAAAGGCTTGTCCTCGTTGAAGCTCCTGATGACGTAATCGCGGTAATGCCACGCATGCGGCCGGGGTTTGTCCTTGTCGTATCCATGCGTGTCGCCGTAGTGGACGACATCCAGCCAGTGCCGGCCCCAGCGCTCGCCGTAGCGCGGCGACGCCAGCAAACGATCCACCACCTTCTCGTAGGCGTCGGGCGTTGTGGCGTTGACAAACGCATCAACCTCCTCCGGCGTCGGCGGCAGACCATGCAAGTCGTAGGTGACGCGCCGCAGCAGGGTCGCACGGTCGGCCTCGGGCGACGGCTTCAGCCCCTTCGCCTCCAGCGTGGCGAGAATAAATGCGTCGATCGGATTGCGCACCCAGCCCTGGTCCTTCACGCCGGGCAGCGGCGGTTTCTTGAGCGACTGCAACGACCACCAATCCGGCCCGGCGCGGCGTTTCTCGCCGTCATTCAGCGTTAGCGTCTTTGGCCAGTCCGCCCCGTCGTCGATCCACTGCCTCAGGTCCGCGACTTCCTCCGCCGTCAGCTTCGCCCCTTGCTTCGGCATCTTCTGCGTGGCGCCACTAACCATTCCAACAAGGCGGCTCTTGTTCGACTTGCCGGCAATGACCACGGGCCCCGATTCCCCGCCCTTGAGCAGGCCGTCGCGCGTGGTCAGGTCGAGGCCACCGCGCAACTTCAGGTCGTTGTGGCAAACGATGCAACGCTGTCGCAGCACGGGGGCAACCTTCTCCACGAATTGGTCGCCGGCAGACAGCGGGGCGGTCGAGACGACCGTCAACGTTAGCGCAATTCCGATCACGTCCCACTGATTGCGATTCACTGCTTCTTTCCTCCGCGCCAACCTTCCTCCGCGATAGCTTTTCGGGAGTTACTGGCTGACAGCTGTTAGTGAGGAAATCTGGAAATCGGTGACGCTTTACGAATCGGGAAATCGGAGGAAATCGGTGACGCTTTAGGAAATCGGGGAAATCGGTGACG
>Ga0207158_1040_pt1 | contig 35602 bp, 31 predicted proteins | sample Alteio_BWMinHeat_22_FD_153512 | JGI IMG/M metagenome (GOLD analysis project Ga0207158, IMG submission 153512) | Enriched cells from forest soil in Barre Woods Harvard Forest LTER site, Petersham, Massachusetts, United States -... | ecosystem: Environmental > Terrestrial > Soil > Temperate forest >... | reverse complement strand
CGATGGATTTTCTTCATCAATGTCCCGGTTGGGTTCCTGTCGATCTTTCTCACGTCGCGGATGGTCGAAGACCCTCCCACGCTTCAGCGCCGTAGCTTGAAGACCTCGAAAATCGACGGCATCGGTCTCGGCGCCATCGCTCTGGGCCTGGCGTCGTTGCAGATCATGCTTGATAAAGGCCAACGGGAGGACTGGTTCAGCTCTCACTTGATCGTGACCCTGGCCGTCATCACCGTTGTGAGCCTGGCGTTTGTCGTCTTCTGGGAGCTGCGTGAAAAGGATCCGGTCATCGATCTCCGCCTCCTGGGGGAGAGAAACTTTTTCTTCTCCAACATCCTGATGTTCATGCTCGGGCTGCTTCTCTATGGCAGCACGGCGCTTTTGCCGATCTTTCTGCAGACCCTGATGGGCTACTCGGCCACGACCGCAGGGCTTGTGCTTTCACCCGGAGGCATCGTCACGATGATCTCGATGCCCATCGTGGGCCTCCTGGTCGCAAAAGTTCAGCCGCGCTATCTGATCGGCTTTGGTCTGGTGGTCGTCGGATCCTCGCTCCTCATGATGGGAGGATTCGATCTCCAGATCGATTACCACACAGCGATGATCGCCCGGGTGATGCAGATGGCCGGCGTAGGGTTCCTCTGGGTGCCGATCAACGCGGCGGCTTACGCGTTCTTAAAACCCGAGAAAAGCACGCAGGCTTCTGGATTCCTCAATCTTTCCCGGAACGTCGGTGGAGGTGTCGGCATCGCCTTGGCGACCACGTTCCAAACCCGGGCTGCCCAGGTTCACCAAAGCATCTTGTCGGCTCACATGACACCCCTGAACCCGGCTTATGCGTCCGCCTTATTGCATACAACTCAAAACTTGCTCGCAGCTGGAGTGAACGCGGCACAGGCGGCCGCTCTGGCCCCGGCGCTCTTGTATCAGGAGCTGCAGGCGCAGGCCGGCATGTTGGGCTATCGTGATGATTTCCGTTTCATGGCGTTGGTTTGTTTTGCATCGCTCGGCCTTCTGCTTTTCTTAAAGAAAAGTCAGCGGGCGCAGGCGAACGTTCCGGTCCACTAAATGAGGGAGGGTGTCATGAAGTCGAACAATGAAGTGCAAGAAAGTCACGGTACGGTCATCGTTCCAGAGAAGCGCCAATGGCGCGAGCGGGCGGTTGTCGCCGCCATAAATCTAGCCCAGCGTTTCCAATCGGATATTCTGTTCTGCGCCGGTTCCTTTTGCATCGATGCCAAATCCTCGCTCATGGCGATGATGATGCTGGGCGCCCTGAAAGGACAGCTGCTGGAGCTGACCGCGCGGGGCACGGACTCCGTGCAGGCATTACGGGAGTTGACACTCGCATTTGAGGCCCAGCGATGAAAGCCCTGGCCGCCGTTCTCGTGGCCGGATGGGTGGGATGGATCAGCACGGCCAAATGGGAGGAAGTCGATGTATGGGAAGAGGACACCTCGACGGCTGCGGTCTCCACAAAAGGCAAAGTATTGGCCGTTAAAGAGGAACCTATCCAACGGTCAGCGAGCCAAGGCCAACCGCACCTTCGGGATATTCTCCTGGGCCCGCCGGCGCCGTCGTGGCGTGATCTCCGGGGGGAAACTATCAGATAAGATGTAAGGGTTAGGCTATAGCACCGAGAAATGAAAAGGAGATTATCATGACAACAGCAACACAAGCAGCACCCGCCGTACGTTCGAAGCGGTTCGAAGGCAAAGTGGCGGTCGTCACAGGGGGAAACAGCGGAATTGGCTTGGCGACGGCCCGAGCTTATGCTCTGGAAGGCGCGCAGGTTGCGATCACCGGGCGCAATGAGAAAACGCTCCAGGAGGCCGTCCAGGAAGTCGGCAAAGATACGCTGGCCATCCGAGGCAACACGGCAAGTCTTTCCGACATTGAGAAAGCGATGGCCGCGATTAAAAGCAGATTCGGGCGGATCGACGCGCTCTTCGTCAACGCGGGGGTGGGTAAATTCGTTCCCTTTGAGCAGGTCACTGAAACCTTTTATGACGAGATCATGGACATCAACGTCAAAGGCGCGTTTTTCACAATTCAAAAAGCTGTGCCGCTCATGCCGAAAGGCTCGGCAATTGTGTTGAATGCCTCAGTGAACGGTCACATCGCTCTGCCGGGTAGTACCGTTTATGGCGCAAGCAAAGCGGCGATGATCAATCTGGCCAAGACGCTTTCCGTGGATCTGCTTGAAAAGGGAATTCGCGTGAACGTCGTCAGCCCGGGTCCGGTGATGACCCCGATCTTTGATCGCATGGGTTTGCCGGCTGAGCAATTGCAGCAAACCAAGGATTGGGTCACTTCGATGGTCCCGCTCAAACGCTTTGGAAACCCGGACGAGCTCGCTAGTGCGGTTCTTTACCTGAGCTCGTCGGAGTCCTCGTTTGTCATCGGATCCGAACTGATTGTGGACGGCGGAGTAATGCTGTCGTAATTAAAAGAGCAACACATTACTCCGGGCTAGTGCGCCCGGTGTCCGTTTGAGCGACATGGGATGAGCTGGAAGATCCTGATCGGCGGCGTTTTGTTTTTGCCTCTGGCGTTATATACGGGGCTTTATGTCACGGCCTGCTTCTTCTACGCTGTCCCCCGCTATAGCGGGCCGGTGTCGGACCACTTCGATGGTCGGAAATTTCATAATCCAGAGGCCGTTGTGCGACCCCGCGGTACGGGGCGTTTTCTTTTCACGCGACTTTGGAAATACCTGGTGCGCGCGGTCCAGGACCGTCCGGAACCTGGGTGGCCTGTCTGGATTGATGATGCTCCCGGTTCCCCGCCCCCTCAACGGGTTTCCGGCCTGCGTGTCACATTTGTCAATCACGCGACGCTGCTCATTCAGATGGAGGGCGTGAACATCTTGACCGATCCTCAATGGTCGAAACGCGCAAGTCCCGTCTCCTGGGCGGGACCTAAACGCCACCGCGCTCCCGGGATTCGCTTTGAAGATTTGCCGCCGATTGATCTGGTCTTGATCAGCCACAATCACTACGATCATATGGATCTACCGACGCTACGCCGCCTGATAGCTGTGGGTCATCCTCGTCTGGTGACCCCGAGTGGAAACGAAGCCTTTTTGAAAAGTAAGGGTATCCCCAGCAAAGAAATCGACTGGTGGCAAAGCGTCACCTTGCCGGGAGGCCTGAGGGTGACGTCCGTGCCGGCGCAGCATTTTTCGGCGCGGTCGGTGAATGACCGCGATAACGCCCTTTGGGGCGGCTTCGTTGTGCAGGGGAAAAAGGAAAGCGTCTTTTTTGCCGGCGATACGGGCTACGGCCCCCATTTCACCGAGATCGGAAGGCGATATCCCAGGATCCGAGTGGCGCTTCTGCCGATCGGCGCTTATTTGCCGCGCTGGATCATGAAACCCGTGCATCTCTCTCCGGAGGAGGCGGTGCAAGCGGACCTGGATCTGGGCGCGCAGATGGCCATCCCCATGCATTATGGAACATTCAAACTTTCGGACGAGGGAATCGACGAACCCGTCAAGGATCTCCATCAAGCGCTGGAAAGACTGGGGTCTAGAGCGCCGGCCTTCGTCGTGCTGAAACCGGGGGAAGGAAAGGATCTTTAGAATATGAACATCCTGTTGATCAGCGGGTCGATGAACCCGGACAGCCGGTCCCGGATTCTCGTGCAGGCCGCCGAAAAGGCGCTACAGGGGATGGGGGTCAAGACCCGGCTGATCGACTTGAAGGACACCCCGCTGCCGCTCTGCGACGGCGGGGCGGCGTACGACGATCCGCGCGTGGACGAGCTCTCGGTGCTGATCAAAAACGCGGACGCGATTCTGGTCGGCGTCGCGGTGTACAACTACGATGCGAACGCCGCTCTTAAGAACCTGCTTGAGCTTACGGGGTCGGCCTGGGAGGATCAGGTGGTGGGATTCCTGTGTGCCGCCGGCGGGCCATCCAGCTACATGTCGGTGATGGGTTTCGCCAACAGTCTCATGCTGGATTTCCGCTGTCTGATCCTTCCGCGCTTCATCTATGCCGTGGGGAGCGACTTCTCCGAAAACGCGATCACCAACCCGGAAATCCAGAAACGCATTCAGCGCGTGGCCGAAGACGCCAAACAGCTCGCGCTCTTTCGCTCCGAGCAGTAGCGGCATCATATATCCTACCCTCCTATCCAAATGGCATAATTTTCTTCTGTGATCACACAGGTATATCGGGATTCTCGCTCATGGGCCACACTGAGCTTTTGGGTTGCCCTCGCCATTTTTTTGCTGACCGGGTGGGTCACCTATGAAAGCATCGTCAAATATCAGGACGCATCAAAATGGCGGGATCATACCTACGCCGTCATCGAAACTCTGGACCAACTTCGTACCGGCCTCGTGGATGCCGAAACCGGTCAACGGGGTTATTTGATCACAGGCGAATCGGATTATCTGGAGGACTACCGCAAATCCCTGGACGCGATCGGTCAACGGAAGGCGGAGCTTCGTACGCTGACGGTTGACAACGCGTCGCAGCAATGGCGTCTCAACACGCTCGAGCCGCTCGTTACCGAAAAATTGATGGGCCTTGAGCGGAGAATTCAGATACGAAAAAGCCAAGGATTGGACGCGGCCGCACAGGCGATTATTACGAGCAAAGACAAACGGGTAATGAATCAGATTCGCGATATAACCGATGCGATGAATGAAGAAGAGCATAACCTGTTGAAGCAGCGCGATCAATTAGTCGCACGACAAGCCAATCGAACGGAAGTCATTTTGGCCTGCGCGGCGCTGGTCTGTCTCAGCCTCCTGCGGATAGCTTTTGAGATGCTTAAGCGCGAAATCACTGAACACACGAATGCAGAAATCCGCATCCAGACCTTAAATGAAAACCTGGAAAAAAACGTCCATCATCTGGGATCGTTGAACAAAGAACTGGAAGCCTTCAGTTACTCGGTATCGCACGATTTACGGACTCCCCTGCGGGCTCTGGACGGCTACAGCAAAGAGCTTCTTGAAAATTTAGGCGGCCGTTTGGATGCGCAAAACCAGAGCGACTTAAATCGCATCCGAGCCGCGGCGGCGCGCATGGGGCAACTCATTGATGATCTTTTGGATCTTTCACGTCTGGCACGTACCGAGTTGGCCCGGGAAGACATCAACCTGGGCGCCGCAGCAGACAAAATTGTTCAGGAATTCCAGAAGGCACGACCGGAGCGCCAGGCGGAATTTGTCATCGCCCCTGATTTGAACGTGAAAGGCGATCCCAAATTGTTGCAGATCGTTTTGCAGAATCTGCTGGAGAACGCCTGGAAATTTACAGAGAAACGGCCGGTCTCAAAAATTGAATTGGGGGCCACGGAGCGCGACGGCCAACGGGTCTTTTTTGTCAAGGACAATGGAGCCGGCTTTGATATGGCTTATGTGGGGAAATTATTCGGGGCTTTCCAGCGTCTGCATGACAGCGATGAGTTTCCAGGTACTGGAATCGGCCTGGCCACCGTGCAGCGGATTATTAATCGTCATGGCGGGACCATCTGGGCGGAGGCCAAAGTAGGCGACGGGGCCGCTTTTTACTTTACGTTACCTTAATTATAATTGAGCCATCGTAAGAAAAGGAGCAAATTCATGAACGACAAAGCCGTGTTGCTGGTTGAAGATAATTCGGATGATGTGGATTTAACCCTGCGGTCCTTCAAAAAACACCATATTGCCAACCAGGTTGTTGTCGTGAAGAACGGGGCCGAGGCGTTGGATTATCTTTTTTACAAAGGGCAACATGCCGGGCGTGAACCCGGGAATCCCGTCGTGGTTTTGCTTGATCTGAAATTGCCCAAGGTGGATGGAATCGAAGTTTTGCGCCAAATACGGTCTGACGAGAAGACGAAAACCATCCCCGTCGTGATTCTAACCACGTCCAATGAAGAGAAGGATAAAGCGATGAGTTACGAATTATACGCCAATAGCTACGTTCGGAAGCCCGTCGATTTTGATCAATTTATGGAGGCGACCCGCCAGCTGGGTCTTTACTGGCTCGTTTTGAATGAACCACCCCCAGCAAAATGACGTCGCCGTTAAGCAGCCTGGGAAAGGTAGTTTTGAGCCCGCAACGAAGCCAGAGGATTCCACGGGATTCCCCACCAGACGACGAGCCCCGCCGCCAACACGGCCGCAATAGCCCAACGTAATGCTCGGGATCCCGGAAGGACATCCTGCCGGGGTAAGATCAATTGCACAATCGCCGTCATTCCCATGGCCGTTAGAAGAAGCTGAAACGTCAAGTCTAACGGCTGCGGGGTCGCGTAAGCAATCGATGCCGTCAACGAAGCGATAGATCCCACCGCGGCCATTAACCATCCGCCATACAATCCGGCCCGCGTGAATTGCCGGATCGGCGGATTGATTTTTTTCCGGCCGGACATTTCGTCCCCATAGTAGCTCGACACGATATCAAAGCCGAGAGTCATGACGGCCATGGCCATCCCGGCGAAATAGCGCACGATAAGGAAAGGCGTGTCCTGCTGATGAAATAGCTTGTCCCATTGGCTGGCGGCCAGCGCGACTCCCAGGATCATCAGAATCAGGCCGATATCCAGGTGGCCATTTTTGATTTCTCTCGCCAACCATATCGGTCGTCCAAAACTTCGAGTTCGACTGAACTTAATGAGGATACGGTATCCTAAGCCCACCACCGACAAAGTGGCGCCCCCAAGAAAAACTGACCAATTTAAGGATGCCCGACCCAGCGTCATGGTCGCGAATGTGGCGGCGCCCGCAATACCGCACAGAACGCTGAGCGTCTTTAATCCCGTGGCGGCTGAAAGACGGGGCCAGGCGCCGAACGGCCAGACCTGGATGAGCAAAGCGGCGACGAGGATCCCCGCCCATGAGGATGTCAAATGGGTTAGATTGAATCCGTGGCCCGTCAGCGATGTCAGAACCATGATCGCCAATTGAATGGCTCCCAATGCTCCGGCCGATTTCCAATTGATGGAGTCGCCAGCAATTTTGTAATTGAGCTGCTTGGAAACCAAATTGAACGCATGGTACAAGGCGACTTGGATGCCGAAAAGGATCAATGCCCACATCAAATATGGGTGGTCGCTGGCAAGATCAGGCAAGGTAAACAGGGCCAGCATGGCCAGTTCCACCCACCCCGGCGAATGGAGGCTAACGGAAGAAGTTTTGGCGGAGGGTGTAGCGGGCGTGGCGAACAAGTAAATCCACTCGCGGTCTTCGGTCTGTTTAAATTGTGATGTGGGGGTGCTCGGTTCGGTCCCGATGCGAAGAATTTCGAACCCGCTATCCTCCACGAGTTTCCTCAGGACGGCCTCGTCGAAGGTATTCATCGTTGGCCAAAATGATGCGTTATAGGGAGGATCTTGCGGGATGCGTTTCAGGACGCGCAAAAAAAGTTCCCCACCCGGCTTCAGGAGCGCTCGATAAGAATTGAGCACCTCGCCCATCCGCTCAAACGCTAACTCATGAAACGTTCCGGAGTCCCAGATGGCCGCCATCGAGCCGGACCGGAGACCCAGACGTTGAATGTCCATTTGTACGAGCGGCAAATGAGGATGATTTGTTTGTGCCAGGCGAAGCCTTTCCTCCGATAAATCCAGGCCCAACGCTATTCGCCCTTGCGCTATGATCGAGGCCGCATCACGCCCGGTGGCCGTTCCAGGGTCCAGGATCGGGCCGTCGATCCCCCTATGGTCCAGATCGTCCAACAGCTCAAAACGATGAATTGCAAGCTCTCTTTGAGCTTCCCTACCCCAAACGCGATCATATCCGGGTGCTTGGTGGTTAGACATCCGGCGAATCCAGCCCGTTCTGTCGGCGGCCGGATCCAATAGATCTGTTTTCGGAACCAGAGTGAGATTCATAATTTTCTCGCGAAAATCATCGGGGCCATCGCCAGAAAAGGGCACCAGATTAAGAAGTTTCGTTTGAGGATTCACAACGAAGGCATAGTCCACTGAGAGGACAGAGTCGAAGGCGACCCATTGATGTGATTCCGAATTCCAGGTCATAATCGTTCCTTGATCTTGCTTTAATTGGATATAGGGACCGACCTCTTTCCCCAATTCACTCCACCCATGAGAGACCCGAAGCGAACTGAACGTCTGATGAGCCATAAATTGCGCTATCAAATGCAGTCCTTCTGCCCGTGAAATACGAACGTAATCAAAGGGGGCATAGGGAACCTCGATCGGCCATGTCGTCTGTGGCAAGTTTTCCTGTCGACCTGCCGATGGCGTCGTCTTTATGCCCCGACTGTCCATCCAGATGATCCAAAATTTCCAAAGAGCCCCTGCGGCCCCGGAGGCAATCATGGCCAGCAGCGCCCAGAAGAAAGGAGTTGCGAGATGCATCGAATGCTGATGCGCTTTAATCGCCTCATTGATCGTTACAAGTATGGAATGCTCGCGAGCGAAGGCAAAAAGCAGTCCCGTGCCCCAAAGCGGTGTTATCGCAAGCAACGGCAACAAACCAAATCCAGCCGAGGAGGATGCCTGCGTTCCTCGCGAGAGAAGCCAAATCCGTTTATTGGAGAATGCGTCCGCTTTTAACCAGACATATTGATCCTTAACCAGATTCACACACTGGATGACATTTTCACCTTCCATGGCTGAATAATATGACTCGGAGACAGATCGAACGATTATCGCCTTCGCTGCGACGGAATCAAAATCGAGCAGGATATCTTTGGGTTTCACATCGTTTGCGCTTAAAAGATTTAGAAAATGTCTTTCCATTAAGAATTGGGCGCCCTCTTGGGGGTATTGCTCGAGCATGTCGACGAGATCACTCCACAAGTGAACGGCTACAATTGCCGATTCCTTATATTGGTCGGCCTTGTCCAGTGCGTTCTCGATCCGCAAGAATAGTTCCTCGGTCGAGAAGGTGGCTGACCCTTTCTTATATTTTTCAAGTGTTGCGTTTACAACTGCCTTCCATGTGTATGGCGCGGTATTCTCTTCACCCGGCGGAAACAGTTTTTTCAGTGAGGCCGCTACATCATCCCACCCCTCCGACTTGACCGCCGCTTCGATAAGACCATCCATGATCTTGTACCATCCCAGGCTGCCTATGTCGTCACGCGAAAAAGGAACGGAAATCGCGGATTCCATCGTATTTATCAACTCACGTATAGCGGGGGAATCATCCTCACGTTCGCTTGAACTTGCATTCGAAAACGGCGAAAGTTGGCGCTGTCGGTTGATTAATCCATAAACGGGATGGAGGTCCAGCATCTGAGCGTTACGAAGCTGGTCTGCGTGTTCCAGGGCTTGATGAATCGACGCACGAAGTTGTTCGCCCGTGGCCACGGTTTTATTGGCCCAGGCATTGGCCACTTCGCAAATGTCGCCGGCAATCCGGGAAATGCGCGCCAGTGGCTGGTACGCCCGCTGCACCGCTTGACCGCCCGCTTGTAGGATCAGAATTTCGTGCGCGCGGCTCTCCACCTCGCGTTCTCTGGCCTGAGGTTTGGCTTTGTGGAGGGACTCGCTCGTGATAGCGCTTTGCCCCAGGATGGGATCTCTGATTCGACCGTCCACCACGACCGTCGTCTCATCCGAGCCGGCCTCGTCCAATTCTGCCAGACGATCCAGACCTTCATGACGAATTTCGAGACGAACAAAACTGTCGGCGGTGTTCCCGTGCTCGGAAACAGTCCAGGGAAGAACGTCTTTGATAGCGGACAGCCAGAACGATCCAAGGAATTGTGTGGCGCCGGCTTGGCCGGGGGCCACTTGCAGCGAACCAGTCCGCCAGCTGACGATAGTCTCAATCGATGTCAGCACGTCCATCTGCGGTACAAATTCGAATTCAAATAGGGACCGATCCGATTGATCGTTCTTCCGGAATACATAGGGGCCAGAGAAATTCGGCGTCCCACGCAGGGTCATCAGCGGCCCCAGCTCTCCATGATGGTGCAACGAGAAGTCCATTAATCGTGCAACGTCTGTTCTCGAAACTTCTTTAAACATCCGGCCTGCCCTGGCCAGTGCGAGGATTCTTTCATAAGCAGCTTGCGAGAGCGACTGATCACCGGAGTCATCCCCGGCTTCGGACAGGTTCAGCGACCTCCCCGGATAAAATCCCGAGCCGGGTGTCACAATGACGGAAGTTTTTCGCTGCCGCACCTGTAACCCGGCGGCGGGTGCGCCGGGTTCTCGGGGCGAATCCTCCAAAAGTTTTTGGACTTTTTGTCGGATGACGGTGACACCATGTTGTTGATTCACATAGGCCGCGTCAAGAGACGCGGGCGTTGTCTTCAGCATATTCTCCGGGATGGAGCTGAGCAGCAGAACTGGCGTCGATATCCCCAGGTCCTTCATTTTTTCAATCAACGCCGGACCGCTTATCGGGCTCATCGTATATTGAGTCAGCACCAGATCGGCCGAGTTGAGTCTGAGCCAATCAATCGCCTCCTGAGCGTTCCCGGCTTCTGCGGTACCGTACTTCCAGGCCGATAACACGTCACGAAGTTGAGTTCGACGTGTGGCATCTTCATCCACCAACAAAATCTTTTTGGATATGCCGGAAGGCGGTTGAGAAGTTGCAAGAGACGTCCCGGGAGGCGGCGGAATCGCATCCTCGGCATTGTCCAGATATAAATCGGCCGATCCCGCGCGCGATTCGAGGGGTTTTTCTTCACTGAACCCGGGAGATTCGGGCATGTGCAGATCGTGCCGCTGTTTAGTTTTTGCCTGCTGCTTTAGTTTCTTAAATTCTCGACGCTTACGTTCGATAGGGGTTGGCATTTTTACATTGCCAAGATTCGGGAATGCTGATTCAGCATGCAATACGGCGGGGTGACGGAGAGCGACTTCAGCGAGATCAATGTCGATCGACAATTCCAAGTTTTCTTTCACGATCGGAGATGCGTCGCGAATTGCTTTCATTCGTTCGACGATCCGAGCTGCGGATGGGCGGTCCGGGGGCATTCTTTCCATGCAAACACGGAAAAGCGCCAGCTCATGGGTCAGTAGTTGAACCAGATTGTCTCCGATGACATATTGTTCTCCGCGGATTTTCAATAACCGATAGACGGCTGCGGTTAATTCCACGGCGAGCTGCGTTTGCCCGTGATGCGCGAGCCTCAGCGAGACTTGACCGATGTCTCTCAGCAGGAAGGTAAAAATTATTCCTATTTTTACATGAAGGCCTTTGCCGGGTGTAATCAGAAGCCGGACGATCCTCAGTAATATCCGTTGCGCCAGGATCAGCGGATTTCCGGGATCCGACGTCGCTTCCCGCAGCAGCTCATGAACAGCTTTGTGTCCTTGCCATATGAGCGATTCGACATTAACGTTCCTCGGTTTCATCGGAGAACTCAGCAAGGCGTCCATTCTGTCGAGCACGTCCTGCGGTAATGACGCAGGCATTTCGCCCCGATCGATGACGAGAAATGCCCAAACGGATTCCAACCAGAGCTTTCCGAAGAGTGTTCGATCAATAGGGTTTCTGATAAATGGAACGGCATGAACAGCCAGGGCCTGTGAAGCAAAACAAATTGACGATGGACAATTGACGAATGACGATTGGAAGAAATAAGCCATCGCCGGTTCCTGTAGCAGGGCAGGAATCAATAGGAGGGTGACGGAGCGAATTAGATATTTCGGCATAGCTCGTACGCGCGCAGGCACCTGCGCGCGTACGGAGAGGATACCAGCTGGTCATCGGTAAATATATCCGCCGGAAGGTCCTTTTTCGCATGGGCGGGATGGACCAGAAAGCATGGGTCTGTCGGATCGTCGGTCGTAGTACAATTTATCGTAAACTAAAATCCAATGACCGAAAATGTGAATGAGGGCATTCGAGACGTTTTAGACAAGCTCTACCGTTCCGAATCACGCCAGATTCTCGCCACGTTGATTCGCTTGCTGGGCGACTTCGACCTGGCCGAGGACGCTCTGCATGATGCCTTCAGGGTGGCGTTGGAACAATGGGCTATCGAAGGCGTCCCCACCAACCCTCGTGCGTGGCTCATTTCAACGGGCCGATTCAAAGCCATTGACCGGCTACGTCGCACCCGGCATGAGGACCCCTTGGACTCGACCTGCGAACCGGCGGAGATCGTCGCGAGCGACGCCGAAATACCTGAGAATGAAGGCGTCGAGGATGACCGGCTGCGGCTCATTTTCACCTGCTGCCATCCCGCCCTGGCGTCCGAAGCGCGCATCGCGCTGACGCTGCGGGAAGTGTGCGGCTTGACGACGGAGGAAATCGCCCGCGCGTTCCTCACGACTCCGCCTGCATTGGCACAGCGCATCGTGCGCGCCAAGACAAAGATTCGTGACGCACACATCCCGTATCAAGTGCCGTCGCCGGCCGAGTTGCCTGAGCGACTGGACACCGTACTTCAAGTGGTTTACCTCGTGTTCAACGAGGGATATTCCGCTTCATCAGGAGAGTCGCTCACGCGCCCCGATCTTTCGGGCGAAGCGATCCGTTTGGGGCGGTTGCTCATGGAATTACTGCCGGAGCCGGAGGTCATCGGCCTGGTGGCGCTGATGCTCCTCCATGAGTCACGCCGTCCCGCGCGTACTTCGCCGGAAGGCGAATTGATACTTCTCGACGTACAGGACCGATCGCTGTGGAATCGAGATCACATTAAAGAAGGCACGGCGCTGGTCGAACGAGCGCTCACGACACGCCGGTTCGGTCCCTATACCCTCCAGGCCGCCATTGCGGCGGTGCATGCCGAGGCCGAACAAGCGGGCGCCACGGACTGGACACAGATTACGGCGCTGTACGATTTGTTGGCGAGGATCGATCCTTCGCCCGTGGTCGAGCTGAATCGCGCCGTGGCGGTGGCCATGCGTGACGGCCCTGCGGCCGGGCTTGCCCTCGTCGACAACATTCTGGCGCGCGGCGATCTGGAAGATTATCACCTGACGCATTCTGTGCGGGCCGATTTCTACCGGCGGCTGGGAAAAATTGCCGAAGCGCGAGCCGCCTATCATCAGGCTCTGGCGCTTACAAAACTGGCGCCCGAGCGCCGATTTCTTGAGCGACGACTGCGCGAATTGGCTTGATTTCTAGATAACAATGCTGATTTGTCGATTTTGCATGCTGTCAAACGACTAAAGAATGAAGCACCACTAAACCTAAAGGAGAAATAATATGAGATTCATGGTTTTTATGATCCCGTCAGTTTATCAGCCAGGCAAGAAAGTCGACCCCAAATTCACACCTCCGGCTGACATGGTCGAGAAGATGATGAAGTTCAATGAAGATCTGGCCAAAGCGGGTGCTGTGCTCGCACTGGACGGACTCCAGCCGCTGACCAATGGCGCGCGCGTGTCCTTTTCAGGCGGCAAAGCGACCGTGACCGATGGGCCTTACGCCGAGGCCAAGGAAGTCGTTGGCGGCTATTGGATGCTCCAGTTCAAATCCAAGCAGGAAGCCATCGACTGGATTAAGAAATGCCCGGCTCAGGATGGCGACATCATCGAGATTCGTCCTGTGTTTGAAATGTCGGATTTTCCGGCAGACGTTCAAAAGGCCGCGGGGGTGAAGTCATGAAATATATTTGCTTCGGATACCTGGACGTCAAGAATTGGGAGAAAAAATCGGATAGCGAACGGAACGCCATGATCGACGACTGCTTCGCCTACGATGGCGAACTTAAAAAGAACGATCATTGGGTGCTGGGCGAAGCGCTTCAAGGGCCGGAGAGCGCCACAACCCTGCGTTACCAAAACGGCAAGGTGACTGTCACGGACGGCCCTTACGCGGAGACCAAGGAATTGTTAGGCGGGCTCTTGATCATCGAGGCCCGGGATCTCAATCATGCCATCCAGTTGATATCGAAACATCCCGGAGTGAAGATGGGTCGCTGGGAGATTCGCCCAGCGCAGGACATGACCCCGATGACCCGCGAAAGCGAGCAGCGGCGAAAAGGCGTGAATGTTTAGAGAAAGTCGCAGACGGCCTGGCCGACTTGGTCGGTGGTCGCAGGCTTGCCGGAAGGTTTGAGGTCGGCGGTGACTTTCCCGCTGTTGAGGACTTTTTCAATAGCAGTGTTCACCGTCGCAGCTTCCTTGGCCAGGCCGAAGCTGTATTCCAGCATCGCGGCCACGGATCCGATAGCGCCGAGGGGATTGGCTTTGTTCTGGCCGGCAATATCCGGCGCGGAGCCGTGAACCGGCTCGTAGAGTCCGACCGAGACGCCACTGGCCTTTTGATCGCCGATGGAGGCCGACGGCAGCATTCCGATTGAGCCCGCCAGGACGGCCCCTTCATCGCTCAGAATATCGCCGAACATATTCTCCATCACCACCACATCGAACCGCTTGGGATTTAAGATCAGCTGCATGGCGCAGTTGTCGACCAGAATGTGTTCGAGCATCACATCCGGAAATTCTTTCGCTACCTCGGTCACCACGCGCCGCCAGAGTTGGGAAACTTCCAGAACGTTGGACTTGTCGACGCTGGCCAGCTTCTTGCGCCGCTTGCGCGCGAGCCCAAAGGCCATGCGCGCGATGCGTTCGATCTCGCCGCGCGTATACGCCATCGTGTTCACGCCGCGCTCCTCCGCGCCAGAGCCTGAGATGCCGCGCGGCGTTCCATAGTAAAGCCCGCCGGTCAGCTCCCGCACGATAATCATGTCCGTGCCCTCGACGAGATGGTTCTTCAGCGGTGACGACTCGATGAGCGCCTTATAGGCCCGCACCGGCCGCAGGTTGGCGTAGACCTTCAAGGCTTTTCGGATGCCCAGCAACCCTTTTTCGGGGCGTTTTTCCGGCGGCGCGTTATCGAATTCGGGCAGTCCCACGGCGCCCATGAGCGTGGCATCGGCTTCCAACGCCAGCTTTTCAGTTTCGGGGGGAAGAGGCGATCCGGTTTTGTGAATGGCGATACCGCCGAGCAGCGCTTCTTTATGTTTCAGGGTGTGGCCGAATTTCGAAGCGACGCGCTCCAGGACACGAACGGCTTCGCGCGTGACCTCCACGCCGATGCCGTCCCCCGGCAGAACAAGTACGTTAAGTTCCAAGGATTATTGTGAAGCGGCCGGAGCAGGAGCCGAGTTATCGGTCGGAGCCGCCGTCGGCGCTCCCTGGTCCGGAATTTCGGGGGCCGAGGCCGCGGGGGCTGCTGTCGGAGCCCCCTGGTCCTGGGCTGGTGGAGCGGACGCTGCGGGTGCAGGTGAAGATGCGCTCGCGGCCGGCGTTTTCGCCGCCGGGGATTCCAGCGGGACCAGCAGGATTTCGATGCGGCGGTTCTGTTCGCGCCCTTCGGGGGTTGAATTGTCCGCGATGGGCTGGAACTCTGCGTAGCCGGCGGCAATCAACTTGTCACCCGGGATGCCCACCTTTTCCTGCAGAAAGCGAGCGACAGCAGTCGCTCGGGCAGTCGACAATTCCCAGTTGGAGGCGAAGGTGTCGCGCAGCGAAGGGCTGATGGGAACATTATCGGTATGGCCGCCGATCCAGATGCGTTTGCCCGAAACATTTTTAATCGCGTTGCCCACCTGCATCAGCACTTTTTGGCCCGCATCATTTAATTTGGCTGACCCCGAATTAAAAAGAATCTTATCCACCATATTGATGGAAAGTTTGCCGGCCAGCTGAGTGATCTGAATCTGACCTGCCTGGACCTCGTTCTGGAGACTGGAGACCACCTGATCCTGCTCGGATTTCTGCTTCGCCAGATCTTCGGCCGTCTGCTTGGTCTGATCGAGCTGCTGCTGCGCCTGACTGAGCTGTTGAGAGAGATCCTGGTTCTGCTTGGTCGCCGCAGCCAGCTGCGAGTCAAGACCATTGGCGCGAGTCTGCTCCTTCACATAGGTCGATTGACTGACACAGCCGGCCAGCATTCCTAAAGTTGTTACGGCTAAAATGGTGTTTAGAATATTGCGATGCTCAAACATGGTGGTAGTCTCCTCTCGATGCATGATCTCTCTAACGCCTGATTGTGATTATACCCCACCGGCGGCAGGCAGCGGAGCGCGTTTCCAGCGATTGTGCAGCCAGAGCCATTGGCCGGGATCCTGGCGAATCCATCCCTCCACAATGGACGTCAACTTCTGTGTATCCTCTTGGACCGCTATATGGGGGTCGGAATGATCGCTCAGCTTCACCGGGGGTTCGCAGATGATACGTATTTTCTTTCCGGTCCAGACATTATGCATCGGCAGCACCGCGCAGCCGGTCCGCCGCGCCATAATCGGCACCAGCGTGCTCGTGGCGGCGGGGCGTCCGAAAAAGTCGACGAAGACGCCGCCCTTATAAAAGTTCTGATCAATCAAGATGCCGAGAATCCCGTTATTTCGCAATAGCCGTAGTCCATCCTTGAATACATGGCGACTGTCGATCACGCCTCCTCCGCCGGAGCTGCGCACACCCGTGACTAGCGCATCCAAACGTGAATTATCCAGCGGCCGGACCACCATGGACACTCGAGGATAGATCCGTGTGACATAGATGGCCATGAGCTCCCAGCAGCCGTAATGAGCTGTGAAAGTGATCATGCCTTTTCCTCGCTGAAACGCTTCGCGGATATGTTCGAAGCCCACGGTTTCAACTTTCTTCTCCATCATTTCGCCCGTCATCAGAGGAATTCGAGCGAACATCGTCAGGCCTGCGGCGAGATTATCCATGGATTTGCCCGCGATCTCCTTACATTGATGCGGAGTTCGCTCGGGAAAAGAGGATTGGATTTGTTCCTGAATGAGCCGGCGTCGCTTTGGAAGAATGAAGAGAACTGCTGACAAGAGGCCGCGGCACATCGCTTTGCTCCGGGCCCAGGGAAGGATTTGGAGCAATCGAAACAGGCCATACATGGCGTAGTATTCGAGCTGTATGGCGACGCTTTTCTTGGAACGAGACACTCTTACGACCGGGCGTAAATATTTTTCAGGATGACTTTACTGAAGGGACGGACGAGATTCACCACATCCCCCGTGACAACGGTCTCTGTAATGCCGGCCCATATCCGCTGCTCCGTGGGGACATCGTAAATATTGGTGCTGACGATGGCCAGTGCGTAGTTGATGTCGTATTGCGGGGAGGCCACAACCACTTTCAGATCCTGGGTCAGATCATTATCATCCTCCCAGGGGTTGGAATCGGAATTGGATTTCTGGAACGTCTGCACGTGAACCGCCCGATCGATATCGTGTCTGTCCAGCAGCCGGGTGACGAGAACAACGTCATATCCCTGAGCTTTGGCGAAGGGGGCCACGCCGTTTTTGTCGAGCGTGGTACCGGGAGGGAGAACGTCAAGGCTCGCCATGGCGCTGACGCCGCGCGCGCGCCATTGACGAACGAATTCATCTTCAAAAACTTTACGAAGGCCCGGCGTCTTCATCAAGCCGATGACCAGCGCTTTATGGATCTGCGTCGCCTGAAAGTTCGGCGCGCTCTGCACGGACCGCATGGTGGTGCTGGCGCAGGACGCCAGGAGGATGGCCGGCGCCAGCCCGGCCGCAGAGAACCATCGATAATGTGTTATCTTCACTCCGTGCACACTCTAGACAAAATGGCCGATCAAGTCAATAATAGGAAACGATGAATTTCAGAAATCTTGGATTGGCGGCTGGATTGTGCATTTTGGCGCTCAGCGCCTCTTCGCAGGCAGAGGATGTCGTCTCGTTAATCGCTCAGGCGGATGCCGCCTACGCGAAACGCGACGATGTCCCCGAGGCCAAGATCGCGATGATCACCTATGATCGGGCCGCCACGGCGTGGCGAGCCTCGCCGGAAGACGGGCGGGCGACGGTGATGGGTTCGACGCGAGCGGCGGAATGTTATTGGAAAGCGTCCCGTTCCGCCTGGTGGCTGGGCGAGCATGCGGAGGAGCGCGCCGAGCGGCTGGATTATTTTCAAAAGGGCATGAACTTCGCTCAAAAAGCAATCGCCCTCAACCCGGATTCAGTAGAGGCGCATTTCTGGCTGGGCGGCAATGAAGGTTCCTACGGCGACAGCAAAGGTGTGCTCAAAAGCCTCTCCTTGCTCAAGCCGATCCGTCATGAGATGCGGGAAGTGATCCGTTTGAATGACAAATATCTCGACGGAGGCGCATACCGGGTGCTGGGCGTGGTGGACTATAAAGTCCCGCCGCTCCTCGGCGGGAGCAAGACGCGGGCACTGGAAGAACTCGAAAAAGCGCGGGCCATGGGGCCGCAGGATCCCTTCACGCATTACTATCTCGCCGAGTATTACAAAGTGACCGGTGACGCGGCCAAAGAGAAAATGGAACTCGATGCGCTCCGAACGCTTCAGGTCGTGCCGGATTCGCTGCCCGAACTCAGGATGCTGCAGCAACGGGCGGAGAAACTTTGATGTCTCGTGCCCCGTCGGGCTCCTCCGGCCCTCATTTATTCCCGCTGGCCATCGGTACGACGTTTCTTTTACTGAACAGCTGGTGGTTTGGACAGGCCTACCTTTTGAAGCATTCCGCAGTAACGTCCCCGGCGACCGTTTCCCGCGTCTACACTGTTCGACATAAGGGCAGCCTCTCCTACAACGTAGATTATGCTTTTGAGATTGCCGGACGACGCTTCGAAGGATCGGGCGATATCAGCCGGGAGATGTATTTAACCCTCCGCCCGGGAGGTCCGGTCGAGATTCGCTACGTACCGGCCAACCCTTCCATTTCAGAAGCGGCAGAAACGAACCATTCCAATACAACGATGTTTCTTGCGCTGCTGCTTGGTTTCCCGATCAGCATTTTTATCCTTATCCAGGCATTCCGCGGGCAACGCGAGGAACCGGGAAAATCCGTGGAGCCGATAATCGATGAAGAATTCGACCAACCCGTGGGGATCGAGTTGCCCAATACGGTGCAGGGGATCGCCTTCACGATGTATCCCGTCACCGATATGAAGCGTGCGCGCAAGTTTTACGAAGAAGAGCTGGGGCTCAAAGCCGCCCGCGATTTTCGCGGGGAGTGGGTGGAGTATCACTTATGGGATAACTGTTTTGCCCTGACGACGATGGGCGGCGATGCGGTCAAGCCGAGCGCGGAAACGGGGGGGAGCGTCGCTTTTGAGGTCACTGATGTGGACGATTTTGTTCACCGGCTCCGCACTAAAGACATTCAGATTAAAGTGGAGCCCTTTTCAACTCCAGTCTGCCGCATGGCGGTCGTGATTGATCCTGAAGGCAATGCCTTGACCCTCCACCATAAGACGAAGAAGACGGTTTAAACCGATAGTCGCTTGGGACCACTGACAAACGGGCTGCCGCGCTCGTAAAATCGCATCAGGCGATGAGCTTCCTTGGTGATTCCAATGCGGACGCTCCTGCCGATGACAATCTTGCCGGTTCGCTTCACCGGAGCCCCCAGCCAGATCGGCCCCCTCCGGCATAGATCAACTCCATCATATCGCCGGTCGATGCCGAAAGCCGTTGCAAGGCGGCCCGGCCCGCGGGCGAGGTCATGCAGCGCAGCGCCCGGCCGGCGACGTTGCATGAGCGGAATGCCTTCCAACGGTTCGACCGCGCGCAGGAGAACGCCCGCTCCGACACCTTCGGTCTCGCCCGATACGTTGAGCGCGAACCAATTGCCGTAGATGAAGTAGACGTAAGCGTGACCACGTTCGAGAAAAAGGGAATTGTTGCGCGCGGTTTGCCCGATAAACGAATGCGCCGCGGCGTCTCCGATTCCGTAGGCCTCGGTTTCCACGATCCGCCCGAACATTCGTCCCTTGGGCGTATCGTGAACCAGCGTTTTTCCAATGAGATAACGTGCCAACTTGGCGGTATTGACTGGGAGTTCTGCGCGCCGAAGGGGGCGGATTTTAGAAGCTACGGGCGTCAATGACGAAGCGGTAGCGGACGTCGCCCCGGGCCAGGCGGTCGTAGGCGACATTAATTTGGTCGGCTTTTATCACTTCAACGTCGGAGAGGACTTTATGCTTTGCGCAATAGTCGAGCATCTCCTGGATTTCCTTGATGCCGCCGATGAGTGAACCGGCCAGTTGTCTACGGCCCATGATGAGTGAGAAGGGAGCCACCGGCAGAGGGTCCGGCGAAGCGCCGACCATGACCAGAGCGCCCTCGACACGCAGCGTTTCAAGCAGGGCATCGACATCGTGCGGCGCCGACACCGTGTCGAGGATGAAATCAAATCGTTTCGCCAGGTTTTTCATGGTGTCTGCCTGGCTCGTGAGGGCAAAATTCTTGGCTCCCAGCTTTTTAGCGTCCGCCTCTTTCCCGGTGCTCCGGCTGAAAACCGTGACTTCCGCGCCCATGGAAGCCGCCAGTTTGATCGCCATATGCCCCAGCCCGCCCAGGCCGACAACGCCCACGCGCTGGCCGCGTTTAACATTCCAATGCCGCAGCGGCGAATAGGTGGTGATCCCCGCGCACAACAGAGGCGCCACGCGTTCGAGCGGTTGCTTTGGCGCAATTTTCAGGGTGTAGTTTTCGTCCACAACAATCTGCGTCGAATAGCCGCCATACGTGGGTGTTTTCCCGTCTTTCTCGTAGCTGCTGTAAGTGAAATTGGCGCCCTTCTCGCAGAATTGCTCTTCGCCGCGTTTGCACTGAGGGCAGCGGCGGCAAGAATCCACAAAACAACCCACACCGGCAAAGTCGCCGGGCTTGAAACGTTTCACTTTGGCGCCGATCCGGTTCACGCGTCCGGCAATTTCATGTCCCGGGACCATGGGAAATATCCCGCCGCCCCACTCATCGCGTGCCTGATGCAAGTCGCTGTGGCAGATGCCGCAATAGAGGATATCGATGAGAACGTCATGGGGGCCCGGATCCCGGCGTTCAAAACGGAAAGGTTCGAGCTGCGCGGCTGTTCGGGGAGCGGCATACCCGTGCACTTGAATCATAGATGTATTATAATCAATCGCTACAGGGTAAGCCTCCCCTCTCGGGGAGTCAACGGACTCCCTATCCAAATCAAATGAATTCTACACCACGAAAGCAGGGCCTCTACGACCCGGCGTTTGAAAAAGACGCCTGTGGAACAGGCTTTGTGGTTGATATCCAAGGGCGAAAGTCCCACAAGATTGTTCAGCAGGCTTTGCAGGCTTTGGATAACCTGCGCCATCGCGGTGCCTGCGGCTGCGAAGAAAATACCGGTGACGGCGCCGGGATCTTGATGCAAGTCCCGCATGCATTTTTGAAAAAAGAGACCAAGGAAGCGGGTTTTGAGCTTCCATCTCTTGGAGAATATGGTGTCGGCGTGGCTTTCCTGCCAAAAACCGCTGCCGATCAGAAGGAATGCCAGAAGCGCCTCGAGACCATTGTTCAGGAAGAAGGACAGACGTTTTTAGGCTGGCGCGCCGTTCCGACGTATGACTCCATGATCGGAGCAAGTGCCAAAGCGTCCGAGCCGGTGATGAAACAATTTTTTGTCGGCCGCAGTTCAAAACTCCAGGATGACCAGGCCTTTGAGCGAAAACTCTACGTGATCCGCAAGCGCGCCGAGGCGGCCATCCGTTACTCCGGCTGGAAGGGCGGCTATTCGTTCTACATCTGCAGCCTGTCGCACCGCACCCTCGTCTATAAGGGCATGCTGATTTCCAATCAGGTTCCGGAATTCTTCCCGGATCTGCAGGACCCCGCGATGGATTCGGCGCTGGCTCTGGTGCACTCGCGCTTTTCGACCAACACCTTCCCCAGCTGGGACCGGGCTCACCCTTACCGCTATATCGCTCACAACGGCGAGATTAACACCCTGCGCGGCAACGTCAACTGGATGTTCACGCGCCAGGCGCTGTGCCAATCCGATCTCTTCGGTGATGACCTGAAAAAAATTCTGCCCATTGTGCGAATGGATGGCAGCGACTCGGCGATCTTCGACAACGTGCTCGAATTTCTCGTCATGGGCGGACGATCGCTCGCGCACGCCATGATGATGATGATTCCGGAGCCGTGGCAGAACCATGAAAGCATGACCGACGAGAAAAAAGCGTTTTACGAATACCACAGCTGCTTCATGGAACCGTGGGACGGACCCGCGTCGATCGCCTTCACGGACGGCCTGCAAGTCGGGGCGGTCCTGGATCGCAATGGCCTCAGACCCTCCCGCTACTATGTGACGAAAGATGATCTCGTGGTGATGGCCTCCGAAGTCGGGGTGCTCGATATTCCACCCGATCGCATCCTGCACAAAGGGCGATTGCAGCCCGGCCGCATGTTTTTAATCGATACAGTGCAGAAGCGAATCATCGCGGACGAAGAACTGAAACACAAGATTTGCGGCGAAAAGCCCTACCGGCTGTGGCTGAACGACAACCTGGTCAAGCTGGAAGATCTGGCGGAACCGCCGGAGATCCCCGAGCCGGACCATCCGACAATGCTGCTGCGCCAGCAGGCGTTCGGCTACACGTGGGAAGATATGCGCCTCTTGATGGCGCCCATGGCATCTGACGCCGTCGAAGCCCTGGGATCCATGGGCGACGACGCGCCGCTGGCCGTTTTATCGGATAAGCCGCGGCTGCTCTACGATTATTTCAAGCAGCTCTTCGCGCAGGTGACCAATCCCCCGATCGATGCGATCCGCGAGGAGATCGTCGTGGGTTCCGAATCCACCATTGGTCCGGAAGGAAACCTCCTGGATCCTAAACCGGAGAGCTGCCGGCAGATTGAACTCAAGTCCCCCGTTTTGACCGATGAAGAGTTCTATAAACTCGTTCACGTAAACCATCCCTGGTTCCGCTCGCGCGTCTTCCCCATTGTTTTTCCCGTCGGTTCCGGCGGTAAGGGGTTAGAGAAGGCTTTGAATCAGATTTTCGCGGATGTCGATAAGGCGATTGACGAAGGAATCAACATCATCATCCTGTCGGACCGCACGATGGACCGCGACAACGCGGCGATCCCGGCGCTTCTGGCCTCCGCGGGGCTTCATCACCATTTGATCCGCCGCGGAACCCGCACGCGTGCGGGGGTCATCCTTGAATCTGGCGAGCCCCGGGAGGTCCATCATTTCTCGCTCTTGATCGGCTACGGTGTTGGCGCAATCAATCCGTACCTGGCTTTAGAATCCCTGGACGACATGATCCGCCAGGGCATCTTGCCCAAAATGGAGCACAAGAAGGCGGTCAAAAACTATGTGAAGGCAGCGGCCAAGGGGGTTGTTAAGGTTTGCTCCAAGATGGGAATCTCCACCATCCAAAGCTACCTTGGCGCGCAGATCTTTGAAGCGATCGGCCTGAACCAGGACGTCATCGATAAATACTTCTGCTGGACACCCTCGCGCATTTCCGGTATCGGGTTGGATACGATCGCTCAGGAGGTGGAGAAACGGCACCGCCATGCTTTCCCCCAATATGGAACTCCGAACGGCCAGACGCTCGAGGAAGGCGGCAAGTATCAGTGGCGAAAGGACGGCGAGCACCACCTCTTTAATCCCGAAAGCATCCATTTCCTCCAGACCGCCTGCCGCACCAACAATTACGAACTCTATAAGAAGTACACGACCCTGATCAATGACCAATCCAAGCGCGTGGCGACTGTCCGCGGGCTGCTCGAATTTCAAAATGGAAACCCGGTCCCGATCGAAGAAGTTGAGCCCGTTGAATCCATTATGAAGCGGTTCAAGTCCGGCGCGATGTCGTATGGCTCGATCAGTAAGGAAGCCCACGAGACGCTCGCCATCGCGATGAATCGCATCGGCGGGAAATCCAATACTGGCGAAGGCGGCGAGGATCCGGAGCGCTACAAACCGATGCCCAACGGCGATTCCAAGAATAGCGCCATCAAGCAGGTGGCGTCCGGCCGTTTCGGCGTGACCAGCTACTATTTGACGCAGGCCAAAGAGCTCCAGATCAAGATGGCGCAGGGCGCCAAGCCGGGCGAAGGCGGCCAGCTTCCGGGAAAGAAAGTTTATCCCTGGATCGCCAAAGTGCGGCACTCGACACCGGGTGTGGGCCTGATCTCGCCCCCTCCGCATCACGATATTTATTCCATCGAAGACCTCGCAGAACTCATTCATGATTTGAAGAACGCCAATCATAATGCTCGCATCAACGTGAAGCTCGTGTCCGAAGTGGGTGTGGGGACGATCGCGGCCGGTGTCGCTAAAGGGCATGCGGACGTCGTCTTGATCTCCGGCCACGATGGCGGAACGGGGGCTTCGCCGCAGACTTCGATCAAACACGCGGGGCTTCCGTGGGAATTGGGTTTAGCAGAGACGCATCAGACGCTTGTCCTGAATAAACTGCGAGATCGCATTGTCGTTGAGACTGATGGCCAGCTCAAGACCGGCCGCGACGTGGCGATCGCCGCTCTTCTCGGCGCCGAGGAATATGGATTTGCGACGGCGCCCCTGGTGGCGCTCGGATGCATTATGATGCGCGTCTGTCATCTGGATACCTGCCCGGTCGGCGTCGCCACGCAGAATCCCGAACTTCGCAAACGCTTTACGGGCGACCCCGCGCACGTGGTTAACTTTATGCGCTTCATCGCGCAGGATCTCCGCGAGATCATGGCGCAGCTGGGCTATCGAACCATTAATGAAATGATCGGCCATACGGAAAAGCTGCGGATGAAGGCCGCGGTCGACCATTGGAAAGCCAAGGGCCTCGATTTCTCGAAGATCCTTTATCAGCCGCCCGTCGGTCCCGAGGTGGGTCGTTACTGCAAAGTGCAGCAGAATCACGGACTCGATCAGGCGCTCGACCGGACCCAGCTCCTGGATATTTGCCGGCCGGCTCTGGAGCGCGGCCACACGGTGCGGGCGAAGCTGCCCATCCATAACGTCAACCGCGTCGTGGGGACCATGGTGGGCAGCGAACTCACGCGCCGCTATGGGCCTGAAGGATTGCCCGAAGATACGATTGAGCTTCGATTTGAGGGTTCGGCGGGACAAAGTTTCGGCGCCTTTATCCCGAAGGGAATGACGCTGATGCTCGAAGGGGATGCCAACGATTATGTCGGTAAAGGTCTTTCCGGCGGCAAGATCATTGTGCATCCGCCCAAATCGGCCACCTTTGTGCCGGAAGAAAACATTATCGTCGGCAACGTCGCTTTTTATGGCGCCACCGCGGGCGAAGCCTACATTCGCGGCATGGCGGGCGAACGATTCTGCGTGCGCAACTCCGGCGTGCGGACGGTGGTGGAAGCGGTGGGCGATCACGGCTGCGAATACATGACAGGCGGCCGCGTCGTCATTCTCGGCCCGACGGGGCGGAATTTTGCGGCCGGCATGTCCGGCGGGATCGCGTACGTGCTTGATCTGCAGGGGACTTTCCCGGTGCGCTGCAACAAACAGATGGTGGAATTGGAACCGCTTTCGGACGCGAATGAAATCGCGGAAGTAAAAACCATGGTCGAGCGGCATGCGAAATACACGCACAGCCGGGTGGCGGAGCATGTGCTCAACAGCTGGAGCGCGATGGTCTCCAAATTTGTCAAAGTTCTGCCGAAAGATTACAAGCGCGTGCTGGAGGCGGAAAAACGCGTCCGCGCGCAGGGCCTTTCCGGCGACGAAGCCGTGATGGCCGCCTTCCAGGAAAACATCAAGGACGTGGCAAGAGTGGGAGGGAATTAGACTCACCCTCACCCTATCCCTCTCCCTAACTAGGGAGAGGGTGGCCGAAGGCCAGGTGAGGGTTTAAATTATGGGTAAACCTACTGGCTTTCTAGAATTTGAACGCGAACTTCCTACCGATCGCGACCCCTTAGAGCGCACCAAGGACTGGAAAGAATTCCACCACCATATGCCGGAGGACAAACTCCGCACGCAGGGCTCGCGCTGCATGGACTGCGGCGTTCCCTTCTGCCACACCGGCGCCTTGATCGCAGGCATGGCTTCCGGATGCCCGGTCAATAATCTCATCCCGGAATGGAACGATCTCGTCTACCGGAATTTGTGGCAGGAGGCGCTTGACCGGCTGCATAAGACCAACAATTTCCCCGAATTTACCGGCCGCGTGTGCCCGGCGCCATGCGAAGCGGCCTGCGTTCTCGGCATCTCCAGCCCCCCGGTGACCATCAAGAACATTGAATATTCGATTATTGAAAAAGGATTCGACGAAGGCTGGGTGGCGCCGATCATTCCGGCCAAGCGGACCGGCAAGAAGGTTGCCGTGATCGGCTCAGGCCCGGCCGGTCTTGCCTGCGCCGCGCAGTTGAACAAAGCCGGCCATACAGTGACGGTATTTGAACGCGCCGACCGCATCGGCGGGCTTCTCATGTACGGCATCCCGAACATGAAGCTGGAAAAGGAATATGTGGAGCGTCGCGTGCGATTGATGGAGCAGGAAGGCATCACGTTCGTGGTGAATACCGAGGTGGGGAAAAACTATCCGGCGGAGAAACTCATGGACGAATTTGATGCCATCGTGCTCTGCACCGGCGCGACCAAGCCGCGCGATCTGCCGGTTCCGGGCCGCGAGTTGAAAGGCGTTCACTTTGCCATGGAGTTTCTCCAGGCCAACACGAAGAGCCTCCTGGACTCAAAGCACAAGGACGGCAAATACATTTCGGCCAAAGGTAAGGACGTCATTGTGATCGGCGGCGGCGACACGGGCACCGATTGCGTCGGCACGTCCATGCGCCACGGCTGCAAAAGCCTGACCCAGTTTGAGATTTTGCCCAAACCTCCGGACCAGCGTGCGCCCGATAATCCCTGGCCGCAATGGGCCAAGATTTACATGCTGGACTATGGACAGCAGGAAGTCGCGAATAAATTCGGGGCCGATCCAAGGGTGTATTCGATCTCCACCAAGAAAATGGAGGCAGACTCCAGCGGTCAGGTGAAAGCGATCCACACGGTCCAGATTGAGTGGGTTCGCGGCGCCAATGGACAATTTCAGATGAAGGAAGTCCCCGGTACCGAGAAGGTCTGGCCCGCGCAGCTCGTGCTGCTGGCAATGGGGTTCCTCGGGCCCGAAGACCAGCTTTTGAAAGCGCTAAAAGTCGAACAGGATCCCCGCTCCAACGTCAAAGCCGACTACGGTAAATTCCAAACCAGCCTCCCCAACGTTTTTGCGGCCGGCGATGCCCGCCGCGGCCAGAGCCTTGTTGTTTGGGCCATCAACGAAGGCAGGGGAGCTGCTCGTGAATGTGATCGCTACCTCATGGGAACGACGGAATTACCATGAGCAATACCCAAATTATACGTTGCCGAATAATATAGGCATTACTTCTGGCTGAACGCCTTCCGCAGAGCTGGAGCGATCTCTTTTTCGGGGTCTAGGTAGTAGTCCTGCGGCTCCCCACGCTCCAGAGCCTTTTCCAGGGCTCCGAACTCCCGGCCATACAGATAGCCATCCCAGGCCGAGCCGCTACAACAAGGCGCTCCGTTTTCTCTGAGAAGCCATCCCATCTTTCTCTGATCAACCCCCCGCTCATGCCGCAGTACGCGCATCTTCCGCAAAAGCTCGGCATCGCTCAAAGTGGATACATCGGTCAGCCGAGGGGCGGCAGGCTTAATCTTCTCCCAATCGATCTGGAGATCCGGATATTGAGTGCGCAGTCTGGTGATATGCTCCGGTGTGAGGGCACTCACATCCCCAAGGTAGGTCAGGACTTTCTGCTTTGGCTTCCCATCCTGCCCCCGATACGCCTGCACCAGGTAAGCCAGATGTTTCCCCGCCGTGTTCTTTTTCCAGCGGATAAAGGCCATGGCAACAGTATGCTAGCAAATGTAATGCCCAGATGTTGCCGCGCGGCAACATCTGGGCATTACGCAAAGAAGATCAGCTTAGTGACAATATCGGTGATTACTCGGCCTCATTTCACGATCGAGAGCTTGCCGCGGGCTTTTTCACCCTGGTCGTTGGTGATGAGATAAATATAGAGGCCGGAGGCTGCGGAGTCGCCGGAGTCGTTCGTACGGTCCCACATGGCCATGCCGCCATTCGATTGCAGGGTTTTGATCCAGTGACCCGAAAGAGTGAACAACTTGATCGTGCATTGGCCCGTCAGGTGGTCGAAGATAATCATTTGGCTGCCATTCTGGGAACTGATCCATGGATTTGGGTGGACGCGTACGCTGCCGAGATCACCCGCGATAACCGAGACCACCGCCTCAGCCGGTGGAGAGCTCTTGCCGAGAGCATTTTTGGCGACGACTTGAAGCTGATATTGTCCAATTCCTAATCCTGAGACGGTGTTAAGAGAAAGCGTTCCATTGTGGGTCGAGGCGGTCAAACTAATCGTTCCGCTCGCTCTTCCCAACGTTCCAGCCGAAAGACTCGTGCCCGCTGCCTCCGGGGTCAGCATCCAGTCATATTCACTGGGGTTGCCAGTCGCTGTGACCCCAATGGAATCATTCAAGCTCATCACCGGCAAAAGGTGAGTGAACTGTGGCTGGCCGGGAATCGCCAGAATCGTGAATGGCAGCGGCGAACTTGGCGTCGCACCGGAATTGACGACAGTCACTTGCGCAATTCCCGCATTGCTCAGTAGCGATGCCGGCACCTGTACTGTGAGCTGCGTACTGCTGAGAACAACGGGGGGCCGCAAGTCGAAGTTGTTCCAATCTACGAACGACAGGGTGGGAAAGAATCCGCTCCCGTTGACAGTCAAAGTAAAGTCGGGATCGCCGGCACTGGCCTCATTCGGTGAGATGGAAGTCACTGCGGCTGCGATGCCCGTGGTCCCCACCGTCACCTCGAAAGGGACCGTTGTTGTTCCGGAGCTTCCCGCGTAGGGGTTAAAGAGCGTGACGCTGCTGATGCCGACATGGGCCATATCGGCGGCCGTGAGAGTAAAATTCAGTTTGGTCGCGTTGATCACTTGAGTTGTGCGGTTACTGCCGTTCCATTGCACAATGTCATCGGTCGCAAAAGCGTGACCGACCAGCGTGACTTGCAGGCTCTGAGTTCCCACGGTTGCCTGGCTCGGATCTTCGATGTAGATCGAACTGAGGTCGATCTGCACGAAGGAATTGTCCAAAGCGCCATTGGTCACCGCCATATATAGAACCTGATGAACAGGATCAAGTAGGCCGGCGTAGAATTGCTTCGGGCCCGAGAACCATGGGAAGTAATTAAGATTCGAAGTCGACAACGCGATGTCGAACATGCCATACCCGCCAAAATAGGCTAGACCGGTGGCCGTATTAGCGACGGCCTGCTGCGCGCCCGAAACGAGTCCGAGTACCGGCAAACGCTGCACTTCCTTCAAATCAGGCAAGCGAATCTGCACGACTTGCGCGTGGGTAGAACCATTGGGCTCTCCGGCATAATATAGATATCCATCGACGGTATCAATCGTGCCGGCGCGTAAAGACAGAGGCGGTTGCACCATCAAGCTTCCCACCTCGGCCAGATCCGACAAGCGTATTTTTGACAGACGTTGTGGATTGCTGCCGATCAAAAAGTACGCGAACCCGCCGGCTGGATCGATGGTGGCGTCCGACCAAGTGAGCGCGTTTTGACTGTTCGCCAGCGCTTGATTGCCGACCTCTTGAGCATCCGACAAACGCATCTTCACGATGCGATCCCCGTTTGGTGAGGTCCCGGCGAAGTAGGCGAAGCCGCCGGCCGGATCAATGGTTGCGCTGCCGATGGCATCGACTTGCTGCGACAGTATGAGTAATCCCCCATCGCCTAAATCGGCGAGGTGGACTCGCAAAACCCCTAGCGGAATGACCGCAAAGTAAGCGTATCCGTTGGTCGTATCAATGATGGCAGCCGGTAGAAATCCGCCGCTGGCTTCAGGAAAGATTTGTGTCGCCGCAATTGACATGTCGGAAAGACGGACCTTGATCACTTTTCCGGGGGTCGACTGGCTCGTGAGATAGGCATACCCTGCCGCCGGATCGATGACGCTGGATCTAATGACTTCAGATCCCAGCGTCAGGGTCTTTGAGATGACGGCCGCATGCACGGCTTGCGCGGAAGACAGGAGCAGAATTCCTGCGGTGTAGGCGAACGCCTGACGTGTTAATAGTCGCTTCATGGGTGACTCTCCGTCTGTCCAGCTGGCGTTTGTGCGGCCTTCTGCTCCTGCTCTTCGAACATCTCAATCAGTTGTTTGTCCTCGGGAGATTCTTCATGGGCGCCGGGTGCGCCGGGACGATTCACGACATGGTGGAAATTAATCAAATTACGCCGGGCGCGTTCGGCTTCGCCGAAGCGCAGGACGAGTGAAAAATATTGTGTATCTCCGAGATCGCCATAGGGCAGCCAGGCGTAGGCCAATTCCTGGCCCCACAGATTGATGCCCAATCCGGCTGATAATCCGGCCATGGCCGATAGCTGTTTGGTCGTTTCCGTCCGGTATCCCGCGCGAATCTGCAAAAAGTCCAGGGGACTCCATTCGACTCCTGAGTGCAGTCCGGCCAGCCCGGTTTTCGGGTAGAAGCCTTCCATGGCCAACAGCCAACGCCTATTGAGTTGATAGGCGCCCCCCAGCTTGAATGCCGTCGGCAGCGAATCGCCGTCGCTCTGGAATTTGAGAGTGGTGCCGAGGTTGCTGAGAACCGCTGCGAGCGAGAGTTTGTCACTGGCCTGGTACTGCGCTCCAAGGTCCCCCGCGTAGGCGTCGGCCGAAAAATCCGCGATTTTTTCATGGATCCATTTTCCGGTAGCCCCCAGTGACAGCTTGGGGGTGACCGTTTTACCCAGCGCCAACGAATAGGCCGCAAAGGCATCGGAATAGTTCCCGAGCGAATTGCCGCTGCCGTCCGTTCGCGGGATGTCGCCGGAACCGAAATATTGAACGGCGCTGCCGATCCCCAGTCCGCTGTGCACCGGATAAACAATGCTCACGTATTCGTCGGAGGTGGATTCCAGATAGGAGAGGTGTTGGCCGGCGACCTGGGTGGACTGCAGGAACCCTAATCCAGCGGGATTCCATGTCGGTGCGTAGGCATCAGTTGCCAGAGCGCTGTAGGCCGAACCCAGAGCGGCCGGCCCGGCACCCACGGGAATGTCCAGAAAGCTTGCGCCCTCGGTACCGGCGGAAGCCTCCGCCTGGCGAGGCAAACTCAATGCCGCGCTCAAGAATAAAACTCCGATCCAGGTGAGGTGTTTTTGCATGGGCTTTCGAGCGGACGCACGAGCGGTTTCATTGTACTTATGGAGTGTTAAAACCGAGTTAATAAAAAGCTCATTTTGAACTAGGCCTGTCTGCACGCCAAGTCAGGCCGGACGGCCGGAGAAATGTGGGTCTCGATATCCGCTTGAAATGACCGAGTGTTTTAGGGGGATTAGCGGTGTCGTGTCGGACCGGCCATTTCATCTTCTACAATAGAGCGGTGCCACGCCCAAAACCGCAGCCGAAAAGTTCGAAACCTGAAGTCGCTGCATTCATTTCCAGCCGTCAGAATCCTCTACTGAAGGAAATTCTATCTATCCGGGATGAGCGGGATTCGCCGCTGCTGTTTCTCGAGGGGCCGCGCCTGATTCAAGAAGCGGTGAACGCCCATTGCCTGCCGGAAATGCTGATCGTCAGCGAGGAATTTCCGCAGACTTCTTTTCTCGAACCGATCGAAGAGAAAACTCAGCGCGTGTTCAGGGTTCCCGACAATTTATTCCGAATTATTTCCGACGTTGAGTCCCCACAGGGCCTTCTGGCCATCGCCCGCCGCCCGCACTGGACCTGGGAACAAATAGCTGCGCGCAAGCCGGCCCCGCTGGTGGTGTTGGACGGTTTGCAGGATCCCGGTAACGCGGCGGCGATTATCCGAACTGCGGAGGCATCGGGCGCCGCCGGCATCGTGTCGACGCCCGGGACCGCCCATTTGTTTTCCCCAAAAGCGCTCCGCGGGGCCATGGGATCCTCCCTCCGGTTGCCCATCCTCGAGCACCTGCCGGCCGAGGAAATCGCGGCCAAGGCGAAACAGTGGGGCTACCATCTCGTGGCGGCCACGGTCCCTCAGAAGTCAGGGAAGAGCGTCGTTTATACGAAAGTCGATTGGAAACAACCCCAGGCATTGGTTCTGGGACAGGAGGGGAAGGGCGTCTCCGCCATCTGGGTGAAGCTGGCCGATCAAACTATTTATCTGCCGATGCAGCCGCCGGTCCAATCCTTAAACGTCGGCGCCGCTGCGGCCGTCCTTCTCTACGAATCCGCCCGCCAGCGCGGGAACTAAATCACCGCCGCCAGCGTCTGTAATGTGACATGACAAAATCCGAAGAATTCAGCGAGCTGCTCCGATGTTATGGGGACATGGCCTACCGCATGGCCTGGCAGATCACCGGGGGGCGCGAGGACGAAGCCCGCGATCTGGTGCAGGATGGGTTTCTTAAAGCCTGGCGCTACTAGCCCCTGCAACGTCCGGGAAATTTCAAAGGATGGATGTACCGTCTCCTTCGCAACCTCTATACGGACGCTTTGCGCCGCCGCGCGCGCCGTCCGACGTTTTCTCTGGATGGAGATTCGGAATCGGGCCGACCTTTGGAGGAAACCCTGGCCGCCTCGACGCCTTCCGCACCTGAATCGATGGAACGACAGGAAGTCCAGCAGGACGTCACCGAGGCGCTGTGCCGGCTGGAGATGGAGTTCCAGCTTCCCATTGTGTTGTGTGACATGGAAGGGCTGTCGTACGAAGAGATCTCCCGGGTGATGTTGATTCCAGTGGGCACCGTGCGATCGCGGATTCACCGGGGACGTACGCAGCTTCGTGCGCTCCTCGGCCAATATCAAACCCAAAGGAAGTGATGACCATGGAATGTAAGGATTTTGAGGGATTATTGTCCGCGTATCTCGATCGGGAGCTAAAACTCGAAGATCAAAAAGAAGTGGGCCGGCATCTCGAAGCCTGCGGACGATGCCAGGCCGAGTTGCAGGCCCTTCTATCAGTCAAAGAACGGCTGCGCGCGCAGTCCCTTCCGTCCATTCCGGCCGATCTGGTCGCCGAAATCGAATCGCAGACCGTTTATCGTCCGCGTGCATGGGGCGATCGCCGCTGGTGGATCCCCGTGCTGGCCTTGGCGGGCGCCGCCGCGGGTTGGTCGTTGTTTGAATTCCACAAACCGGTCGTTCCCGGTGTCCCCTTAACCATTCCCGTGGCCCAGGCGCCGCAAAGGCCGACGGCGCTTCCACAAGCCGTGCTGGCCTGGCATCCAACGTCGGATTCGGATACTGACAAGGATTTGCAATGAGATCCAAGAAAGGAGACAACCATGAAGAGCAGAAATTGGTTCATGATGGCCGGCCTGGTATCCCTTGTCGCGGGAACCGGCTGCACCCATGAACAGGTCGCACAAAGTACGCCCCAGGTCACAGAAGGCAGCCAGCCCCCGGCGCTGAGTGCTGAGAACAAGACGTCACTCAGCCCTCAGCCCTCGGAGCCGGCCGGGAAAGCAGTCCCCTCAGACAGGCCGTTTGTCAGCAATGACAACCTTCAGCCGGTGTATTTCGAGATTGGGACATCGAAGCTGGATGACAAGGCCATGGAGACGCTGAAAAAGAATGCCGAATGGCTGAGTCAGAATACGCCGTTCATGATTGAGGTGGACGGATATGCGGATACTCGGGGTTCGGCCCGCAGAAATCATTGGGTGGCCGAACAGCGTGCGCTGCAGGTGCGCACTTATTACGCATCACTCGGAATCCCTAAGAACCGTATTCTTATCAAAGGGATCGGGGAGGTGCAGCCCACCTGCGCGCAGATGACCGAGGAGTGTCTTGCGCAAAGCCGCCGGAGCGATACCCTCGTCGAAAACAAAGCGTTGGCCTCTAAACCGTAACAAGTCATAGTCTAAAACTCCGACGAGAGATCTGGAATGCTGGTAAAGGCAATGCGCGTCGGCGCTTTGCCTTTTGTGTCGAAAAGGCTCGCGTAGTAGGCGGCGTAATGGCCGTAGCGGGCGTTAATCTGATCCATCGCTTTAGAGAGCAGTTCCTGTTTGGGGTTTTCAAAAAGAGACGGCGTATGCCGCTGGCGGGGGATCAGCGGATAAAGAACTGCGCTCACCCGGATGGGCCGCTCATTGGGGATTGTCTTCCATAAACGGTTCAGCGCGGCAAGGAATGTGGGTGTATCCTGTCGTTCGTCAAGGCCCTCGCGATTATCCCACCCATGGTCCCCTAAGAAACCTACACCCACCCATAATCCCCCGGCCCAATAATCCATCTTCCGCAGACGGATGCAGGCGTTGGTCACCAGCTTCTGGGCGATTTTAAAGGCGCCTGTCCGTGTTCGGGCCTCCGGCTCCAGAACATGCGAATGACTGATGCTGCGGCGCTGGGTGGGCGTCTCGCGGATAACTTCGCCGCGCAGCCACGCGTAAAAATGCTCTCCAACAATGCCACCCCAGGCGGCGTGCGTCTGAGCTTTCGATAATCGGCACAATTCCTCCATCGTATAGATACCGTGTTCGTGCAGATGCTTTTCCATGCGAGCTCCGATGCCAGGAAGATCACGAAGCTCAAGTTTGTAGAGAATGTGGGGAAGATCCATTTCCCGGATGACCGTAAGGCCGTCCGGCTTCTGCATATCGCTAGCGAGCTTGGCTAAAAAGCGATTCGGCGCCAGACCAATCGAACTTTTCATATAGGGACCAACCTGCCGGGCAATCGTGGCTTTGATTTTCGCGGCCAGTGCTTGCGCATTGGGAATGTCCTTCTGGGACCCGAGAAGCTGCGAGGCCATTTCATCGATAGAAAGGACCGCCGCGACCGGCACACAAGACTCAACGGCGTCGACGATCGCGTGGTGATAGCGCACGTAGAGATCGTGCCGCGCTTCGATCAGACGGATTTCAGGGCAGAGAACTTTCGCCTCGCGGACAAGGGTCCCGCAGCGGATGCCGAACGCCTTGGCTTCGTAGCTGGCCGCGATGCAGCAGGTGCTGTCTGCCATCATCGGTACGACCGCCACCGGTTTCCCACGCAGAGCAGGGATTTCCTGCTGTTCAACCGAGGCGAAGTAGGCATTCAAGTCCAGGAACAACCAGCGGACTTTTTCTGTATCATTCATATGTCCGATTATAGCGAGGTTCATACACATGTACAATAAGAAAGGGAGTCGCCCATGAAAATTCGAACGATCGGGTTGTTGCTAGGCGTGACAATACTGACGGTCTGGTGCCGCATAGCAGAAGCAGCCGATCAGGATAAGGACAAACGCTCAGTGACGGTACAAGGGGAGGGCAAGGTGCAGGCTATTCCCGATATCGCGATGTTGTCCGTCGGCGTGAGCCAGGATGGTTCCTCCGTAGAGGCTGTGTCTGCTAAGGTGCGTGACGCCATCGGTCAGGTATTAGCGGCGATCAAAGCGCAGGGGATTGCCGATAAAGATATTCAAACCCAGCTCTATGAAATGCAGCCGAAATGGGAATGGACGGGGGGACGTCTGCACCGGGTAGGGTTCACGGTCAGCAACCAGGTGGCGGTCAAGGTGCATGATTTGAAGAAGGTGGGCCGGCTTTTGGCGGCTGTCACGGATGCCGGTGCGACTTCGGTCAACGGACCCAATTTTAATTTTGAAAACCCTCAGGAGCTCGAGCGGAAAGCACTGGCTCTGGCGATGGAAGATGCGAAAGCGAAGGCCGCGGTGCTGGCCCAAGCGGGCGGCGCGGGTTTAGGTGAAGTGTTGACGATCGATCAAGGCGGCCCCGTGGCTTGGCCTCGCCCACGACCCATTTTGGCTCGCGCCATGGCCGCCGGGGGCGCCATGCAGGTTGCGGAGCCGGTCGAAACCGGCGAAGAGAGCTTTATTTCCAATGTTACCGTCACTTTTGCCCTTCACTGATGGAAATTGTTAACAATCACGTAACCTTTTTGTCATCCAGCTGTAACAGCCGGATGGCATACTTAGGCCATGAGATTA
>Ga0207158_1039_pt1 | contig 36201 bp, 35 predicted proteins | sample Alteio_BWMinHeat_22_FD_153512 | JGI IMG/M metagenome (GOLD analysis project Ga0207158, IMG submission 153512) | Enriched cells from forest soil in Barre Woods Harvard Forest LTER site, Petersham, Massachusetts, United States -... | ecosystem: Environmental > Terrestrial > Soil > Temperate forest >... | reverse complement strand
GTCCCAACAACATCTTGTTGACCGCATCGGGCGTGAACTTCGGTTTCGTGCGCACCATCCCGCATTTGCTTGGTGTGGACATTGGCTTTGTGATTCTGCTGGCAACCTTCGCCGCTGGGCTGGGCCTTGTCTTCGCCGCTGTGCCGGCGCTGCAATACGCGCTCAAGGTCGCCGGCGCACTCTACATGCTATGGCTTGCCTGGAAAGTGGCCAGCGCGCGGCCGGTACAGGACGGAGACGATGCGCCGGGCCGGCCGATGACTTTTTTGGAAGCGGCGGCATTCCAATGGATCAATCCGAAGGCGGTGGTGGCTGCGCTCAGCGGTGTTGCGGTATACATGCGGCCAGGGCACGAACTCTACGACTTCGCGATCGTGCTGGCGGTTTTCGCGCTCAGCACTATCCTGTCGACCGCGACCTGGACCGGCTTCGGCGTCGCTTTGCGAAGGCTGTTGCGCAATCCCCGTCACGCACGAATCTTCAACGTCACCATGGCCCTGCTGCTCATTGCCAGCGTCGTGCCAATCGTGATGTGAGCGAACGACTGCAAACGAACTGGGCCTTGTCGGCTGTGTCCGGGCGTCCTAGAAGCTAGACCGAATTCTTAGTGGCAAGTAGAGGATCATCATGCGTGTTTATTACGATCGCGACGCCGACCTGAACCTGATCAAAGGCAAGAAGGTCGCCGTCATCGGCTATGGCAGCCAGGGCCACGCCCATGCGCTCAATATGCGCGACAGCGGCGTCAAAGACGTAGCGGTGGCGCTGCGCAAGGGCTCGCAGGGCGTGAAAAAAGCCGAGGGCGAGAAGTTCAAGGTCATGGAAGTGGCTGAGGCCGCCAAATGGGCCGACGTGATGATGATGCTCACGCCCGACGAATTGCAGGGCGACATTTATCGCGAAAGTTTGGCCTCCAACATGAAGCAGGGCGCGGCGCTGATGTTCGCACACGGCCTTAACGTGCATTTCAACCTGATCGAGCCGCGCGCCGATCTCGACGTGCTGATGATCGCGCCGAAAGGCCCGGGCCACACCGTGCGCTCGGAATATCAGCGTGGCGCCGGCGTGCCGTGCCTTGTGGCCATTCACATGGATGCCTCCGGCAATGCGCATGATCTCGGTCTCTCTTACGCCTCGGCGATCGGCGGAGGCCGCGCCGGCATCATCGAGACTACGTTCAAGGAAGAATGCGAGACCGATCTGTTCGGCGAGCAGACCGTGCTCTGCGGCGGCCTCGTCGAATTGATCAAGGCCGGCTACGAGACGCTCTGCGAGGCCGGCTACGCGCCGGAGATGGCCTATTTCGAATGCCTGCACGAGGTGAAGCTGATCGTGGACCTGATCTACGAAGGCGGCATCGCCAACATGAACTATTCGATCTCGAACACCGCGGAATACGGTGAATATGTTTCCGGACCGCGTATCATCACGGCGGAGACCAAGGCCGAGATGAAGCGCGTGCTCAACGACATCCAGTCCGGCAAATTCACCCGCGACTGGATGCTGGAGAACAAAGTCAATCAGACCTCGTTCAAGGCCACCCGCGCCAAGTTGGCCGAGCATTCGATCGAGCAGGTCGGCGCCAAGCTGCGCGAGATGATGCCGTGGATCAAGCAACGAGCATTGGTCGACAAGGCCAAAAACTAAGCACCATGTCGCGCATCGCCTTCATAACCGCGGCCGCCCTGATCGGGGCAGCCGCTTTTGCCTATGCCGAAGATCCGCCGAAGTCTGACAATGACTGCGACGACGGCACTTTGCAGATGATTGAGTGCATCGAAGGCAAAACCAAGCTCTGGGATAAGCGCATGAACGCCGCTTATCAGGATGCGCTTAAAGACGCCGAGCCCGCACAGCGCGAGCAATTGCGCGCGGCGCAACGGCTGTGGCTCCAGTACCGCGACGCCAATTGCGCCTATTATCAACTTGGTCAGGGCTCCATCGCCCGCGTTCAGGCCGAGGATTGCATGTTCCGCATGACCAAGGCTCGGGCCAAAGAGCTCGACGGCACTGACAGCCGGTTACAGAATTGAACAACGGCGTTGCCATGCGCTTGGCGTTGCTTTTTGCCGCCGTTCTGCTGGCGGCAAGCCCGGCGCGCGCCGAAGGCTGGGTTGAGCCCGAGCAACGCTGCGATGGCAACACGCGCGAGATCGTCGACTGCCTGATGGCGCGCGCGGCACAATGGGAAAAGCGCATGGACGCCGCCTACAAGGAGGCGCTCAAAGATGCCTTGCCAGCGCAGCGCCCAAAGCTCCTCAAGGCGCAAAAACTTTGGTTCAAATATCGGGATGCGAATTGCGAGTTTTACGGTCAGGGTCCCGGCACCTGGGCCAGTATCCAGGCCGGCTATTGCATGAAGGATTTGACGCAAACCCGTGCGCAAGATCTCGAGAGTTATACCGAGAAGCACTAGCGGCGTACTTTTCCGATTTCGCTTGCCAATTCCCTTGCCACCTCGTCAGCCGAGGTGCCGCCCTTTGCAGCACGTGCATTGGCGGCCCGCATGATGGCGACGGGGACCGCGCCGATCAGCGGCGTGAGCGCGGCAATCAGTTTGTCGTCCTTGGCGCGGCGCGGCGATAGCAGCAGGATCGCGTCATAGGGCGGGATGGCGTGCTTGGGATCGTCCAGTACGGCCAGATCGAGCGCCGCGATCTGGCCGTCGCTGGTATAGGCCGAGATCACGTCGACCTGGCCGGATGCCACCGCCGGATACATGAACTCCGGCTGCATTTGCCGCTGGGCGCGGAATTGCAAGCCATAGGCTTTGACCAGCGCGTTCCATTCCGGACGGGCGAAGAATTCATAGTCGCCGGCAATTGTCAGTTGGCTGGCGTGACGGGCGAGGTCGTCAATCGAGTGAATGCCGAGGCCTTCGGCTGTTTTGCGTGACATCGCCAGCGCATAGGCATTCTCGAACCCGAGGCCGCCCAGCATCCGGATGCCATGCGTCGTCTCAAGCCAACGCGACAGTTCAGCAAGCACTTGTTCGCGCGGCAGTACGTCGCTGCGGTGCATGCGGTTGGCCCAGAGCGTGCCGGAATAATCCACCGCGACATCGATCTCGTTGCCGGCGAGCGCATCGAACAGCACATTGGAGCCGAGCCCCTGGCGCTCCGACGCCGGTAGCCCGGCGGCGTTGAGCCGCTGCGCGATCAGCGCCGCTAGCACATATTGCTCGGTAAAGGTCTTGGCGCCGACGACGTAAGTTGCATGCGGCCGGGTAAGGCCAGGTGCGAGCGCCGCCAGGATCACCGCCCCGATCCCGGCCGCGCCAAGCGCGACACGAAGACGGTTGCCGCGGCTGATGCCGACTTGCATCAACATCAGCAACTGATCGACCACCAGCGCCAGCACGGCGGCCGCAACGCAGCCGAATGCCACGAACACCCAGTTCTGCGTCTGCAAGCCGGTGAAGATATAATTGCCGAGGCTCTCTTGCCCGATCGGTGTCGCCAGCGTGGCGGTGCCGATCACCCAGACCGCCGAGGTCCGGATGCCGGCCATGATCACCGGCAGTGCCAGCGGCAGTTCGATTTCGCGCAAGGATTGCGCCGGCGTCATGCCGATGACGCGCGCGGCGTCGCGCAGGCGTTGATCGAGGCCGTTGAGGCCGGTCACGGTATTGCGCAGCACCGGCAGCATCGAATAGAGCGCCAGCGCCAGTACCGACGGCAGAAAGCCGAGTGCGGAAAAGCCGTGGCCGATGATACGCTCGGACAGCGCCGATAGCGCCAGCAGCAGCGGGTAAAATAATGCTAGCAGCGCCAGGCCCGGAATAGTCTGCACGATGCTGGCCACGCCCAATAAAGCGGCACGCAGAACCGGGCGGCGAGCGGAGGCAATCGCCAGAGGTAAGCTGATGCCTAATCCGAGGGCCAGCGCGGTGAGGCTCACCAGCACGTGGCTGCTGAGATAGTCGGGCAGCCGCGCATAGGCATCGGCGAGACGGGGGTCCATCGTCATTGTCCGGGATGATGACACGCAGCGCGGAGGGCGCAAAACCGGGGTTTCAAGGGGCGGTCGGGCCAACTCCTTGGTTCGGGTGGTAAAATCGCGTCACAGCGCCTCAAACATCTTGAAATGACAATTTAATTACAGTCTTATGACAGCGGGGCCGTGCGCTGGGTAAGGTATAGCTTGCTCATTGCCGGGCATGGCCGTCCAATGGCCATGCTGTCCGCCGCCTCCGCATTGATCAATCGCCTCGCGTTTTCCGAGACGATTTCCCGTCGTGACGCCGCAACGCTTTCGCTGATCGTTGTCCTTCATGTCGCCGCGCTTGCCATCATGGCGGCCACCGAAATCAGTATTTTGCAGAAGGCCATTTTTCTTTTCACTTGGGGCTTGTTCAACTTTTTCTGGCTCGGTGTGCTGCGGCGTCCGGCAATCGCTGCGGCACTGTCGTTGGCGCTGATCCTGGCATTGATTGTGGTTTCGCAATTCAAGCATGACAAACTGCTGATGACGGTCAATTTCGTCGACTTGATGATTCTCGATTCTGACACGATTACATTCTTCCTGACGATCTATCCCGATCTCATGCGTAAAGCCGTGATCGCCGCGTTTGTCGCGGTTCCCATTCTGGCGCTGTTGTGGTGGCTCGACCCGTTCCGGGTGCGACTGCGCATCGCAGCGGCTGGATTTTCGCTCTGTCTGTTGGGCGCTGCGGGAATTTCGATCGTCTCACCGATGCAACCCCATGAAGCCTTCTTCAGTGACGGCTACGTTTCAAAATTTGTTAATTCCGGCGTCGAAGCTATTCTTGAATTCGCTGCGCGCGGCTACATGGACTCCGACGTCGCTGTTGCTGGGAATTTCAAATTGGCAGCGGCGGGCGCCTGTCAGCCAGCGGCTAAGCTGCCGCACATTATCTTGATCCTCGACGAGTCGAGCTTCGACATCACTGCCGCTCCCGGCATCAAAGTTCCAGGGGATTATGGTCCTCACTTCCGCTCGTTTGATGGCAAGGCACGCCAGCTCGTCGTCGAAGGTGCCGGCGGTCCGACCTGGTTTACCGAATATGCCGTTTTGACCGGCCTGTCGGCGCGCTCGTTTGGGCGGTTTTCATATTTCGTCACCCGCATTGCCGCCGGCCGCGTCGAACGTGGTTTACCCCGTTCGCTGGATCGCTGCGGCTACCACACCACGACGCTCTATCCGGCGCGCGGCGCGTTCATGAGTGCGCGCAGTTTCCAGAAGACTACTGGCATCGATCGATTTCTTGACGGCAAGGATATGGGCTCGAGCGGCATCGAGACCGACTCGTTTTTCTACGACCAGGCCGCTCGTGTGATCGAGCGCGAGCGTAGCAATGGTCCGCAGTTTATTTTCACCTATCTCGCCGCTAACCATTTTCCCTGGGACCATACCTACCGGGCGGATTTGACGCCGGACTGGCGCAATCTCGGTAACCCGCCGCATATCGAGGAATATCTACGCCGGCAAAGCCTGAGCGTGCAGGACTATGCCGCGTTTCGCGCGCGCCTGCGCCATGACTTCCCGACCGAGTCGTTTTTGTTGGTGCGGTTTGGCGATCATCAGCCGGATTTTGCCGAGCGCATCATCGACCCCAAGCTTAAGGAGTCACAAATTGCGCAAAGGGTGCAAGCCTTCGATCCGCGCTATTTCACCACTTATTACGCAATTGATGCCGTCAATTTCAAACCGGCCGACGTGACATCCGCGTTCGACACCCTGGAAGCGCCTTATCTGCCGCTGGTGATCCAGGAGGCGGCGGGGCTGCCGCTCGACCCGACTTTCGCCGAGCAGAAAAAGGTCCTTAAACGTTGTCAGGGGCGGTTCTTTCTTTGCGACGGTGGCGGCGAAGCGCGCCGCTTCAACCGGCTGCTGATCGACGCCGGTTTAATCAAAGGTCTCTAAGGCGCTTTGCAAGCAGGGCACGTCCCGGATAGTTTGCGGCCCGTGAGCGCAAAGCGCGGAGGGACCGGCATGACCGACGGCGCGACTGCGATCATGGCAAAGAGCGCAATGCCTGCGGCTGTCGCGCTGGATCAGGTTTCGGTCGCGTTTCGTCTTGCAGGCGGCGGCATCTATACGGCGGTCGAGCACGCCACGCTCAACGTTGCCGACGGCGAGTTTGTCGCCATCGTCGGGCCCACCGGCTGCGGCAAATCGACTTTACTCAATATCGCAGCCGGTTTGATCGCGCCTTCGGCCGGCCACGTCGATATCTTTGGGACGGCCCTTGGTGTACTCAACCACCAAGCCGGCTATCTGTTTCAGGCCGACGCGCTATTTCCCTGGAAGACCGCGCTGGAGAATGTCGCTATCGCCCTAGAGACCGCCGGTACGCCTCCAGGCGACGCGCGCCGGCGCGCGCGCAGCTGGCTGACGCGCGTAGGCCTGGGTTCGTTCGGCGATCGCTATCCGCACATGCTGTCCGGCGGCCAGCGCAAGCGCGTCGGACTGGCGCAAGTACTGATCCGCGATCCGAAAATTCTGCTGATGGACGAGCCGTTCGGCCCGCTCGATGCGCAGACCCGCCAGATCATGGGAAACCTGCTGCTCGATCTGTGGAGCGCCGACCGCAAGGCGGTGCTGTTTGTCACCCACGACCTCGAGGAAGCAATCGCGCTGTCGGATCGCGTGGTGATCATGTCGGCGGGGCCAGCGGCCCGGATCATCGGCGATTGGCAAGTCAAGCTCGCGCGTCCGCGCGACATCGCTGAGGTCAAAATCGATCCTAAGTTTCATGAATTGCATCGTGAAATCTGGCAATCGCTCAAGACCGAGGTGATCAAAGGCTATGAACAGACCGCAGGTGCCTGATGCGAGCGGAATTTTACTACGCTAGGATTGTTAGTGATAGCGATTGTCAAGAAACCAAACCGGAGGGATCAAATGTCTGCAATTCGTCAAACGTTCGCGGTTGCGGCGGGTGTGCTGCTGTTGGCAGGACCTGCTTATGCCGCCGAGCCATTTTCGCTGACATCGTCCGCCTTCAAGGATGGTACGCCGTTGGCGACGAAAAACGCCGGCAACACTAAGGCCAATCCGAATTGTGTCGGAGAGAATGTATCCCCGCCGCTGACATGGGCGAACGCGCCGGAAGGCACCAAGAGCTTTGCGATCTTCATGGTCGATCCGGAGGGGCAAAACGGTCTCGGCGTGGTGCACTGGTTGGCCTACGGCATTCCGGCGTCGGTGACGTCATTCGCTGAAGGCGAGACCAGCAAGCTGTCCGACAAATTTGTCGGCGGCAAGGGTACCGCCGGTTTAGACGTCTATGCCGGGCCGTGCACGCCCCCGAACACAGTTTATCACCATTATACACTCACGCTGGTCGCCACCGATCTTGATCCGAAGGAGCTGCCGGCTGGCCTCACGCGCGATGAATTTTTCACGAAGCTCAAGGGCCACGGCAAAGGCGCAACCGGTCTGATCGGCCTGTTCAAGCATCCTTGATCGTTTCGAAGACAGCACGTTCACCAACAATGCGGCGGGAGGGGATTGATTAGTGTCAAAGGTCATTCTCCTCCTGTTGCAGGTCCTGGTCGCAATCGTCTCGATTGCGGCCTGGCAGGTGTTCTCAACTTATCCGGTGTTCGGAAAATTGTTGTTGCCGCCGTTTTTCTTTTCCAACCCTGTCGATGTCGCAAACCAGATCGTCGCCTGGTTCGCCAGCGGCGTGATCTGGAAGCATCTGCTGGTAACGCTGACGGAGTCGGTCCTGGCTTTTGTGATTGGCTCGGTGGGCGGCGTGCTGGTCGGGTTCTGGTTCGCGCGCCAGCCGCGTACCGCCGCTGTGTTTGATCCTTACGTCAAGATGGCGAACGCACTGCCGCGCGTGGTGCTGGCACCGATCTTTACGCTATGGCTCGGGCTCGGCATTTGGTCGAAGGTGGCGCTCGGCGTCACGCTAGTATTCTTCATCGTTTTCTTCAACGTCTATCAAGGCGTCAAGGAAGTCAGCCCCACGGTGTTGGCCAATGCGCGCATGTTGGGCATGAGCGAAAGACAACTGATGCGACACGTCTATTGGCCATCGGCGCTGTCCTGGATGTTTTCCTCGCTGCACACCTCGGTCGGCTTTGCCGTGGTCGGGGCGGTGGTGGGCGAGTATCTGGGGTCGGCGGCGGGGTTGGGCTATTTGATCCAGCAGGCGGAAGGCGTGTTCGACGTCGCCGGCGTATTCGCCGGCATGTTCGTGCTGGCGGCATTCGTCATCGTCATCGACATCGCGGTGACGATGATCGAACGACGCCTTCTCGTCTGGCGACCGGTCGCGGCGGAAAGCCACGGCTAATTTACTCAGGCAGCATCGTGGAATCGTTCGGGCCTTGCGGCGGCGTCTTGATCGCGATTGCCTTGAACGGGCGCCCGTCGGGCTTGGTGCCGGCGTGCGGCGTGCCCTTCGAAATGATCACCAGATCGCCTGGCTGCACATGCACTTTCTTGTCGCCGAGCCAGATCGTGCTGGTACCTCCGAGAATGTAGTGAATCTCGTTGGTGTTGGGATGCATGTGTCTTGGCACATTGCCGTCCTGCACCGAAACAGTGGCACCATTGGTAGAGGTGGGCTTCTCAGGACAGACGCGCTCCTCTACCGTGCGGTCAACATAAAAACGATGGAGGAAGCTCATGAGCATGCTGATCCGACGACTGGTTTTGCCGCTGGCGGCATTGGCGATGATGTTCGGCGTTGCGCTCGCTCAGTCGAAAGTGACGATTGCGGTCGGCGGCGGTGCCTGCCTTTGCTATTTGCCGACCATGCTGGCGGAGCAACTCGGCGAATATAAAAAGGCCGGTCTCGACGTCGAGGTTGTTGATTTCAAAGGCGGCTCGCAGTCGCTCACCGCAGTGATCGGCGGCAGCGCTGACGTGGTCTCCGGTTATTTCGATCATTGCGTCAATTTGGCCGCGAAGAACCAGCCCCTGATCGCCTTCGTCACCTATGATCGCTATCCCGGCTTGGTGCTGGTGATCTCGCCAAAACACAAGGACGAGATCAAATCGATCAAGGACCTGGTTGGAAAAAAAGTCGGCGTCAGCGCGCCGGGCTCGTCGACCGACTTCTTTCTGAAATATCTGCTTAAGAAGAATGGCGTCGATCCGGCTTCGGCCGCTGTGATCGGCATTGGCCTCGGCGCTACCGCGGTGGCCGCGATGGAGCAGGGTGAGATCGACGCCGCGGTAATGCTCGATCCGTCGGTGACCGTATTGCAGGGCCGGCACGGCGATCTCAAAATCCTCAGCGATACCCGCACGCAAAAGGATACCCAAGCGGTGTTCGGGGGCGACTATCCAGGCGGCGCGCTTTACACCAAGGCGGAATGGATCGAGAAGCATCCGAAGGAAACGCAGGCGCTGACCAACGCTATCGTCAACACGCTAACGTGGATCCATTCGCATACGCCCGAAGAGGTCATGGCGAAGATGCCGGAGAACCTGGTCGGGCCGGACAAAGCCGGCTATCTGGCGGCCTTGAAGAACACCCTTCCGATGTATTCGACCACCGGCAAGATGGATCCGCAAGGCGCGGAAGCTGTGCTGGCGGTGTTCAGTCAGGGCTCGGAGGTGGTGGCGAAAGCCAATATCGACGTGACTAAGACCTATACCAACAAATATGTCGAGGCGGCCGGCAAAAGTATGTAGCCGGCGCCACCGCTAAAATTTCGAACAGCCATACGGCGGGAACTTCCCCGCCGTGTCTGTTATTGTCGATGCCATGAACCTGCTCTCGATCCAATCTCACGTCGCCTATGGGCATGTCGGCAATGCCGCGGCAGTATTTCCGCTGCAGCGTATGGGCGTCGAAGTGTGGCCGGTGCATACCGTGCAGTTTTCGAATCACACGGGCTATGGCGAATGGCGCGGCGAGGTATTCGGCGCGACGATGATCCGCGACGTGGTGGCGGGCATTGAGCAGCGCGGCGTGCTTGGTGAATGCGATGGCGTGCTATCTGGCTACATGGGCGGGGCCGATATCGGCGCTGCGATCTTGGATGCCGTGGCGACCGTCAAGCGCGCTAATCCGGGCGCGCAATATTGCTGCGATCCGGTGATCGGCGATGCTGGCCGCGGCGTGTATGTGCGCGAGGGCATTCCGGAATTTATTAAGTCCAAGGCGATGCTAGCCGCCGATTTCATTACGCCCAACCAGTTCGAGTTGGATTATCTATCCGGTCATGAGAGCAAAACGATTGCCAAGGCGCGCGCCGCAGTGGACGCCGTGCATGCGCTCGGGCCGCGCGCTATTCTTGTCACATCCCTGCACACACAGGAGACCCCGGACGATGCTATCGACATGCTGGCGTCGGATAGGACCGGCTGCTTCCGGCTACGCACGCCGAAACTTGTTTTGGCGATAAACGGGGCAGGCGATGCTATCGCGGCTTTATTCTTTGCGCATTATTTGCGCAGCGGCAAAATAGGCGAGGCGCTTGCCCAAGCCGGATCCAGCATTTTCGGCGTGCTCGCCAAAACCGCGGAGGCTGGAGCCAGTGAAATATTGTTGGTCGCGGCGCAGAGTGAACTCGTGGAACCGAGCCGCGTGTTTGAAGCGGAAAAGCTATGAACCGCGAACCCTTGGTCTATCGCGTCCATCGGTTGGACCTGAGCTTTGCGCCAAAGCCGTGGGCTTTTGCCATCGAGCACCGCGCTGAAATCGACACCTATTTTGCAAAACTGCAACTGGAGAAGCCGGCGGTGTGGAACGGCCGCGTGCTGCTGCTGCACAGCCAAATCAGGGTGGAGGGCGTGTTTCGCGGCGGCTATTTGGAAACCGACTATGCGAGTTTTGCGGCCTGGTGCCATTGGGGTAAGCCGACTGCGGGTAAGGTGCACGATTGTTTCAGTTCGGCAGCTATTGCGACTGTCGACGGCGCGTTTTTGCTGGGTGTCATGGCCCCCCACACATTCAACGCCGGGCTGGCTTATTTTCCCGGCGGCACGCCCGACCCCACCGACATCATCGACGGCAAAGTCGATCTTGAATTCAGCATGCGGCGCGAACTCAAGGAGGAAACCGGGCTGGATGCTGCGGAGTTTTCCGTGGAACCAGGATGGACGGTGGTGGTCGATGGCAGCCTGATCGTGCAGATCAAGGTACTGCGCTCTAACCAAACCGCCGAGGTGTTACGCAGCCGCATTCTCGATCGGCTCCGTACCGAAAAGCAGCCGGAGCTCTCGAATATTCGCATCGTGCGGGACTCAAGCGATTTAGATCCGGCTATGCTGCCCTTCGTCAAGGCATTCCTGGCGCAACGGTTTGCCGGCGGGTAAGCTCTGACATCATGAAACTCGACAGCATCGCCAAGCGTTTTCGCATCGACAAGGCCGACGCATTCCGATTGTCCGCGCATAACCCCGCCGAATGCTGCGGACTTTCCATCGACAAGAGCGATGCCAAGAAGATGTTGGCCGAAGGCATCGAGCGGTTGAGCGATTTGCAGGAGAAATTGTACGCACAAGACCGCTGGTCGGTGCTCATCGTGTTGCAGGCGATGGATGCTGCCGGCAAGGATAGCGTCATCAAGCATGTGCTGAGCGGCATCAATCCGCAAGGCATCGATGTTCATTCGTTCAAGCAGCCGAGCGCGGAGGAATTGTCGCATGATTTCCTCTGGCGCATTGGTCAGCGCCTACCAGCGCGCGGTCGAATCGGCATCTTCAACCGCTCGCACTACGAGGAAGTACTGACGGTGCGCGTGCACCCCGAATTGCTCGAGCGAGAGAGCTTGCCGAAGGGGCTCATGGGCAAAGATATCTGGCATCAGCGGTTTAAGGATATCCGCGCGTTCGAGCGGCATCTTGCGCGCAACGGCACACTGATATTGAAATTCTTCCTCAATGTATCGCGCACAGAACAGCGCAAGCGTTTCCTTGATCGCATCGATGAGCCGGGCAAGCGTTGGAAGTTTTCTTATGACGATGTCGTCGAGCGCAAGCTGTGGCCAAAATATATGCGCGCCTATGAAGACCTGATCCGGCAGACCAGCAGAGCCGAGGCGCCGTGGTTCGTCGTGCCGGCCGACCATAAATGGTTCACTCGGCTCGTGGTGGCGGGTGCGATGGTGAGTGCGTTGGAGCGGCTCAATCTCGAATTTCCCGAAGTCGGAGGCAAGGCACTCCAGGAATTGAGCAAGGCGCGCAAGGTATTGAAAACGGAGAAGCGGTAGCGTCGGAATGAAGACCGGTCAGGCAGCAATGCTGACCTATCTATCGCGATGCTTGATTTCGCCTGCCGCTTTCCGCTAGAAGCGGGGCTCGGTTAACGTGGACTTTACTTAAGTTCGCGACTTTAGCCGTCGAAACGAGGACGACTGAGGCAAATGTCGACGCGGCAGACCATCTGCGCGATCGGACGGGCGGCCGTAAGGCCAGCGCCCGTTGCCTCTTTCATTCTGGGAACGCTCCTTCTCCTTATCCGCCCCTGAGGGCCGGCTGGGCATTTGCGCCTTGGCACTCTGGGGATCGGAATGAAGCCAGCACCCTTAGAGCGCCGCAAAGGCGCATTCGACGAGAAGGAATAATCCCATGACGTCCCAGACCCAGTCCGACAAGGACCGCGTCGTTATCTTCGATACGACCTTGCGCGACGGCGAGCAGTGTCCCGGCGCGACCATGACCCACGAAGAGAAGCTCGCCGTGGCCGAGCTGCTCGACGACATGGGTGTGGATATCATCGAGGCCGGCTTTCCGATTGCGTCGGACGGCGACTTCGCCGCCGTCAACGAGATCGCCAAGCGCGCCAAGAACGCGGTGATCTGCGGGCTGTCGCGTGCCTCGCCGAAGGACATCGACCGCTGTGCCGAAGCGATCAAGCCGGCCAAGCGCCGACGCATCCACACCTTCCTATCCACCTCGCCGGTGCACATGAAATACAAGCTCCAGAAGGAGCCGCACGAGGTTTTCGAGATGGTGATCGGGCAGGTTACCCGTGCGCGCGGCCATACCGACGACGTGGAATGGTCAGCCGAGGACGGCACCCGCACCGAGCACGATTTCCTCTGCCGCTGCGTGGAAGCCGCGATCAATGCCGGCGCTACCACAATCAATATCCCCGACACGGTCGGCTATACCGTGCCGGAGGAATATTTTGCCCTGTTCAAGATGGTGCGCGAGCGCGTGCCCAATTCCGACAAGGCACGCTTCTCGGTGCATTGTCATGACGATCTCGGCATGGCGGTGGCCAACTCGCTCGCCGGCTTGAATGCCGGCGCGCGCCAGATTGAATGCACCATCAACGGCATCGGCGAGCGCGCCGGCAACACCGCGCTGGAAGAAGTCGTGATGGCGATGAAAACGCGCAACGACGTGCTGCCGTACTGGACTGGAATCAATGCCGCCATGCTCACGCGCGCATCCAAGCTCGTGTCGGCGGCAACCTCGTTCCCTGTACAATACAACAAGGCGATTGTTGGACGAAACGCCTTCGCGCATGAAAGCGGCATTCATCAGGACGGCATGCTGAAGAATTCGCAAACCTACGAGATCATGACGCCGGAAAGTGTCGGCGTGAAACAGACCTCGCTGGTAATGGGCAAGCATTCCGGCCGGCATGCCTTCGTGCACAAGCTGGAAGAACTCGGCTATCAGTTGGCCGACAACCAGCTTGAGGATGCTTTCGTTCGCTTTAAAGCGCTGGCCGACAAGAAGAAGCAGATCTACGACGAGGACATCGAAGCCTTGGTGGACGAGGAGATCGCGCACGCCCACGACCGCATCAAGGTGCTGTCGTTAACCGTGATTGCCGGCACCATGGGTCCGCAGTCGGCCACGCTCACCCTCGACATCGAGGGCAAGCACATCACCACGCAATCGAGCGGCAACGGCCCGGTCGACGCAATCTTCAAGGCGATCCGGACGCTGGTGCCGCACGAGGCGACGCTGGAACTCTACCAGGTGCATGCTGTGACCGAGGGCACCGATGCCCAGGCGGAGGTTTCGGTCCGGCTATCGGAGCAGGGCCGCTCCTATACCGCCAAAGGCGCCGATCCCGATACGCTGGTGGCTTCTGCCAAGGCTTATTTGGGCGCGCTCAACAAGCTCACCAGCAAGCGCAACCGGATGCCCGGGGTCGAGAATCGCATCCACTCCACCGACGTCGGCTAACGCTTTAGGCCAAGCATCAAAAACAGAATGCCGCGCCTTGCAAGAGACGCGGCATTTTCATTTTCCCGGCTTGATTTTCGCATTTGGTTCCGTATGGAACCCAGAAATCACATTCTTTCCGCATTTCGTTCGCGGTTGGGTCGAAGTTGAGCGCTATTTGTTCAGATCAATCCACTCCAGAAGTTGGGAACTTTTCAGAATGAACAAGAGACTCTGCGCGGGCGTGCTCGCGCTCGTGATGTTCGGCTTGTTGCCGGGATCATCCAACGCCAATGAATCTTTCGCCGCCAACTTTGAATCCTCGCAAGTGGCAGCATCGATCAACATCGGACGTATCCGCAGCGTTCTCAAACTGAATCCGGAACAGGAACATTATTGGCCGCCGGTCGAAGCGGCGTTGCGCGATATCGCGCGCCTGCAAACCAGCGCGGAGCCGGCCGGGCTGATGCGCCGGCTCAGCCGCCGTGTGATTTCGATCGTGCTCAACAGCGCCGCCGTCGAACGGTTGGTACGCGCGGCGAGACCGTTGATCGCCGTGCTCGACGACGAGCAAAAACGCGCCGCTGGCGGCTTGGCGCAGGAAATGGGCTTGGGACCGGTGGTGATGGCTGCGCTGAAATGAATCCGTCGAAATAACTATAGCGGCTCGGATTCTATTGCCTTTTTTCGGCTTGATTGCCCCAGCTAATGCTGGCTATTGATCTGGCTACCGGAAGCCCGATATAAAGATTGCATAAAAATCAGCTAACCGGCTGAAAAATAATAAAAACCGGACACTGCGTGACCACAGGGAAGGAAGCGACCATGCGTAGTTGGCTCGTCGCGGCTGCTGCTGCCGCTATTTTTGCTGTCCCCGGCGCCGCCATGGCGCAGGGGCCCATCGTTATCAAATTCAGTCATGTCGTCGCCGCCGATACCCCGAAGGGCAAGGGCGCCGAGAAATTCAAAGAACTCGCCGAGAAATACACCAACGGCAAGGTCAAGGTCGAAGTATATCCGAACTCGACACTCTACAAAGACAAGGAAGAGCTTGAGGCGCTGCAACTCGGTGCGGTGCAGATGTTGGCGCCATCGAATTCCAAGTTCGGTCCCATCGGCATCAAGGAATTCGAGGTATTCGATCTTCCCTACATTCTGCCGACGCGCGTTGCGCTGCGCAAAGTCACGGACGGTGAGCTTGGCAAGCGGCTACTCAAGCTGCTCGAGCCGAAGGGCATGGTCGGTCTGGCTTATTGGGATAACGGCTTCAAGGAGATGACCGCCAACAAGCCGCTACGTAAGCCGGAAGACTTCAAAGGCCTCAAGTTCCGTATCCAATCATCGAAGGTGCTGGAGGCGCAGTTCCGCGCACTTGGCGCGATCCCGCAGGTGATGGCGTTCTCGGAAGTCTATCAGGCGCTGCAGACCGGCGTGGTCGACGGTCAGGAGAACACCGCCTCCAACATCTATAGCCAGAAGATGCACGAAGTGCAGAAATTCATGACCATGACTAATAACGGCTACATTGGTTACGTTGTGGTCGTGAACAAGAAATTCTGGGACGACCTGCCGGCCGATATCCGTGCGCAGGTCCAAAAGGCCATGGACGAAGCCACGGTCTACACCAACAATATTTCCAAATCAGAAAACGATACCGCGCTTGAAGACATCAAGAAGGCGAGCACGACCACGATCGTCATTCCGACAGCGGAAGAAAATGCGGCCATGCGCAAGGCGATGATGCCGGTGTATCAGGACATGTATTCGCGCCTGGGCAAGCCGATCATCGACGAGTTCCTGAAAGAGGCAGGCGGCGTCACCAACTAACATGACTGGCGAGTCCCGGCTATACGCCGGGGCTCGTTTGACTTTCAGGCTGGGGACTCCCCGACTTCGATCACGCGTGGGGCGGTGTGGGGCCGCTTCGCTTTGAGATTGGGATTTCCTGCCGCTGGGGCGAATCAAAGCCGGCCCACCGCGCATGAGGGGCATTGTGTTTCTTCGTATTCTCGACCGGTTGGAAGAAATTCTAATCGCAAGCCTGATCGCCGCCGCGACCCTGGTAATATTTGCCGCGGTGGTGCAGCGCTTCGCGGTCGGCGTTCGGTTTCTCTATCCCTATTTTTACGCCATCAACCTGACTTGGGCGCAGGAACTATGCATTTACATGTTCATCTGGATGGCCAAGTTCGGCGCCGCCTACGGCGTTCGCACCGGCATCCATGTTGGCGTGGATGTGCTGGTCAATCAACTCAACGATACCTGGCGCAAGAAGGTCATTCTGTTTGGCTTGCTGTGTGGCGCGCTGTTCACCGTGATCGTCGGCACCATGGGCGCCAAGTTCGTCATCGAGCTTTATCCGACACAACAGACTTCGCCTGACTTGGAGATCCCGAGTTGGATCGTCTACGCCTGCATTCCGCTCGGCTCCTATCTGATGTGCTTCCGTTTTCTCCAGGTTGCCTGGGCCTTTTTCAAAACCGGTGAGCTTCCGCACCATGATGCGACCCATGTCGAGGGCATTGACCCCGATGCGCTGGCGCGTGTTGAAGGCGGCTCGCGATGAGCGCGCTGATTATTTTCGTATTGCTGTTTGCGCTGATGCTGACCGGCATGCCGATCTCGATTTCGCTCGGCCTCACCGTGCTCACTTTCCTGTTTACCATGACGCAGGTCCCGATCGAAACTGTCGGCCTGAAGCTGTTCAGCGGCCTCGACAACTTTGGCATCATGGCCATCCCGTTCTTCATCCTCGCCGGTACGTTCCTCACGCGCGGCGGCGTAGCCAAGCGCATGATCAATTTCACGGTCTCGCTGGTGGGGCATTGGCCCGGCGGGTTGGGATTGGCCGGCGTGGCGGCTTGCGCGTTATTTGCCGCGATCTGCGGGTCCAGCGTCGCGACCGTGGCGGCGATCGGATCGATCATTTTGCCGGCGATGGTGGAGCAGGGGTTCCCCAAGCGTTTCGGCGCCGGCGTCATCACGACCTCAGGCGCGCTTGGCATTCTAGTGCCGCCGTCGATCATCCTGGTGCTCTACGGCGTATCGACCAACTCCTCGATCGGCGCACTATTCATGGCTGGCATCGTTCCCGGCGTCATCCTTGCTATCATGCTGGCGTCGGTGACGTGGTTCATCGCCTGGCGCAACGATTATCCGCGCTTGCCAAAAGCCAGTTGGCGCCAACGCCTGCACGCGTTTCACGATGGCATCTGGGGCTTGATGCTGGTGGTGATTGTGCTCGGCGGCATCTACAGCGGCGTCTTCACGCCGACCGAAGCCGCCGCGGTAGCCGCGGTCTATTCCTTCTTCATCACCGTGTTTGTCTATCGCGAACTCAAGTTCAGCGAAGTGCCGAAGGTGTTGCTGCAAGCGGCGAATTTGAGTTCGATGCTGCTCTACATCATCACCAACGCGGTGTTGTTCTCGTTCCTGATGACGCACGAGCAGATTCCGCAGGCAATGGCCGCCTGGATCATCGAGCAGCATTTCAGCGTTTGGCTGTTCCTGCTGGTGGTGAACGTCATCCTGCTACTGGCCGGCAATGTGATGGACCCGTCGTCGATCCTGCTGATCATGGCGCCGATCCTTTTCCCGCTGGCCATTAATCTTGGTGTGAACCCTATTCATCTCGGAATTTTGATGGTGGTGAATATGGAGGTCGGCCTGTGCCATCCGCCAGTCGGGCTCAATCTTTACGTCGGCAGCGGCATAGCCAAGATGGGCATCAGCGAAATCACCATCGCGGTGTTGCCGTGGCTTTGTGCCATGCTGATTTTCCTGGTGATGATCACCTACATCCCCGAAATCTCGCTGTGGCTGCCGCGTTTGCTCGGTATCCTTCATTAACAGCGGTTAAAAAGGCATAAAAGTTAACGCGCGCACTCAATGAACGCGCGTCAATCTACATTGCGTGCAAGTAATCTCTGTCCAAACTTTAACTTGATAAGGCAACGCGGCGTTCTTCTACTGGAGACATCAGCAATGCCATTGGAGGAATGCCATGTGGAAGACTGTTCTCGCCGGCACAACCGTACTTGCGATCGCCGGCACGTCGCTTGTCTACGCACAACAGGGATCCGACCGCGGGCCGGGCCGCGGAGCGCACTGGAAGATGAGCGCGGAAGACATCAGCGCATTTGGTGACGCGTGGATCGCCGCGGTTCATGCCGGCCTCAAGCTCACCGCCGAACAGGAGAAGAACTGGCCGGTCGTGGAAAGCGCGCTACGCGATCTCGCCAAGCAGCGGTCCGAGCGCTTCGCCGCGCGTGCCAGCGCCGACCGTCCGAAAGATCCGATTGAGCGGCTTAACCTTCGCGCCGAGGCGATGACGCAGCGTGGCGCCGCGCTCAAGAAGCTCGCCGACGCGGCAGGCCCGCTCTACAAGAGCCTAGACGAAGGGCAGAAGCACCGCCTCGTGATGCTCGCCAGGCTCGGCGGACGCGACGGCGGCAATGAACGTGGCGAGCGCGGTCAGCGCGGCATGGACGGCTGGATGCATCGCGGTCCTGATGGGCACGAGCGCGGCCCGCGGCCGCAGTAAATCTGGTTGCGAGGAACAGGGGGGCCAAACGCAGTCTCCCCGACGCATAAGCCGTCTCTCAAGAAGCCGCCGGGTTTGCCCGGCGGCTTTCTCTTTTTGACGGAAAACCACTTGCAAGTCGCTGCAGTTCGGTCCGGCCAAATTCAAACTACATGTTTGATTTGTTTGGTGGGCGCATCAGGGCTCGAACCTGGGACCCGCCGATTAAGAGTCTAATCGCTTTGTATTGGGGTCAATGGCTTGAATGTAAACGAATGCGTTTAGTCGCATTTCAGAATAGATGCTTACAGACAAATTGTAACCCGCCTAGGTGATAGTGCCGGCTGCATCAACACATCTCGTTCATTGCCCAACCACATCCATCAACGCATTCCAGATCGTATTTTTTGCTTGAACGAGTGTCGGTTCGTCTAAAACGAGTGGAGGTTCGGTTCGCTTGTTGCCTTTGAGGACAAGCTGCAAGATCCATATCTCACCATCAGTCTGGTAAAGATCGCCTTCACCGTTATGACCGATTAGCGTGGATCCTATACCCGTCACCATGTACTGGGTCTCCGCCATGCCGCCAATCTTTAGATCGTTAATCAAGAAATCGCGCTCCTGGTCGATTTGTGGCGCAATATGATGTGTGACCTGTCCGGTGTAGCGGCTTAGGCCAACTCCCCGATCAAAGGTCGACGCGCCAATCCAAAGGGGACGACCTTCAAGACCTGCGTCAAGAATGCGCCAAAGCCGAACATGGTGGCGGCGATCCGCGCTCCCGTCCTCAGGCTTTTCATAAGCAAGGTCTTCTGGCCGCCCATCATAGTAAAGGGCGCTTACAGGTGCGGCCTGATAAGCACGATGCAGCAACACGCTTCCAATAATCTCGGCACTCGACCGCAATGTCACTTTGTTAGCGGCGAACCAACCAATCTTATCCATAGCGAGCACAATATCTTCGCGGTCGCCTACAAAACCAACATTGATTGGATCGCCAGGAATGCCCTGTCGGGTGAGCGTGAACATCGGCCGGCCGGCTAATCCCGGCTGGTGCTCGTTATGCGTCCAAACCGCTGGCAGCAGGACGTAGGCCAGCAGTGCATAAAGAACCGCTAACGCCGCAACTACGATTGATGATCGCTTGATGATCGTACGAAACTGCGAGTTTTTGCCAGGCATTGGGTTATTTGCCATGGGCCCACATCTGTATTGGAATCTTATTCTTCTGCCGCAGTCCACGCCCTTGGCAATGTCTGCTTTCGGGGGGATTGCGTTGCAAAACTCGATTGCTCTCGACAACGGGACCTGGCTGTGAGTTTTGGCCGCACCCTTTGTCCCGCTCTCCCATTGTAGGAGCGGCGGTATCACCGCAACGGCACCAACGCCTGACTTAACGTCTACGCTGGGCACGCGGCTGCGAACGGTGGTGGGGGACGGCCGAGGAGCTTAACAAGTCGCCTCAGGTTCTGTGCGGTTGCAGTGAGCAAGACCTCGTCCCTGACGCCGCTCAGGCCCCGCAATCTAAACCGGTCGAGCCGCAGGATGCGCTTCATGTGCGCAAACCGCATCTCGACCTTCTTGCGCTCGCGGTGCGACTGCTGGAAGGCTTCTGTGTTGGCCAGCGCGCGGACGCGATCGCGTACATCCTCGTCGAGATCGCGGGTGACCTTGCGCACGACCGCCGTCGTACACTTGGGCTTCAGCGAGCAGGTCGAGCAGTCGTTCTTGCTGGCCCTGTAGTGGACGATGTGGCCCTGATCGATGTTGCCGGTGCTGGTCAACTCCGCGCCACCCGGGCAAGTGTAGACATTGCGTTCTTGGTCGAAGACAAAGTCCGCTCGGCTGAAGGTGCCATCGGGGCGTGCCGACTTGTCCCATACCGGAATGTGCGGAGTGATCTTGCGATCGACTAGCCACTTGAGCAGCCTGACCGCGCCATAAGCGGTGTCGCCTGCGAGCCTCTGGGGCCGCAGATCGAAGCGGCGGCTGACCCGGTCCATCATGGTCTGGGTGACGGCGATCTCGACTGCACGATTGGCGCGTGTGCCCTCGGCGTCGACAATGATCCCCGCCTTGTTGTCGATCAGATAGTTCGCATCGTAGGCAAAGAAGGGATTCACGCCCGGCCTGGTCACCCAGGATGCCTGCGCATCGGTCAGCGAGATCTCTTTGGGAGGCTTGCCTCGACTGCCGCCGCCGTCTCCACCGCCATCCTTCTCATCGTTGCGGGCAGCATCAAGGGCCGCAAGGTACTCTCGAACCGCATGGGATATCTTCGGCCATGCAATCGGCTGGTCGCCGGGGAGGCGCTTCTTCTTGTCCACATCCGCCTTGATCAGACTGGCGTCGATCGAGAACGCTTCGCCGCCAACGAGCCCGGCCGCGATGCACATCGCCACCACGCCCTCGAATACCCGGCGCAAGGCGTCGCTCTCGCGGAAGCGCTCGTACCGTGCTCGACAGAACACCGAATGATCGGGGATCTTGTCCTCGATACCGAGCTTGCAGAACCACCGGTACGCAAGATTGACCTGCACCTCAGCGCACAGCCGCCGCTCCGAGCGGAGCGCAAACACGTAGCCCACGATCAGCATCCGGATCATCAGTACCGGATCGATCGAGGGCCGACCTGTGTGTGAATAGTAAGGCGCCAGCTCCTTATGCACCCAATCCAGATCGAGCACGCCATCAATCTGGCGAACCAGATGATCCGCCGGCACCACCTCGTCGAGATCAAAGACATAGAAGAACTGACCTTGATCGTCTTCCTGCCGCCCCATCATGCGCCGCTCCCGATGATGATCGACCCAATCGAACGGAATCACGGTTTGACGATCGCTTCAATGGGAGTTTTGCAACACAATCGGGGGCAAAGCGGACACGCCGCACGACGCGATTAGGTGTCAGGCTCAGGTCGTCATTGAGACGATTGCGGCAAACCAGCGGATGCGAATCCTGCGCTCGACACTGCTCAAGCAGGTATCTAAATGGTGGCTGTCCAATTGGATACTCCTCATCCGAAATGACAAGCTCCAGATCGCCTGCGTCCTTAGATCACATCGGATAGGGACTGGCCGTTGAGATTGATATTCAGTCCTTGCAATGCAGCTTCGTTGACCTCCCCACCCATCGCCTTAAGACTTTCCTCACGGATGAGCGACATGAGTCCGCTGCGTAGGTTCAGAAATTCGGACGACATCATCATCGATTGCTGACGCGGACGATCGAGTGGAATAGCGATCTCGGCCTTGATGGTGCCTGGCCGTGCGGTCATGCAATAGACGCGATCCGACAAGAAGATCGCCTCATCGATATCATGGGTCACGAATAACACCGAGATCTTTAGGTGCTGCCACATATTCGTGAGGATTTGCTGCATGATAATGCGCGTTTGAGCGTCGAGGGATCCGAACGGTTCGTCGAGCAGCAGCACCTTCGGTCCAGTTGCCAAAGCTCGGACGATTCCGACGCGCTGTTTCATGCCGCCCGACAGCCGTTCGGGATACTGGTTTTCAAACTGAAGCAGACCCGTAAGGTTGAGCAGGGTACGCGCCGCATTTTGGCGGGTGTAACTGTCGATGCCTTTCATCTTAAGACCGAATTCGACATTTTCACGCACAGTTTTCCAAGGAAACAGAGAGTATTGTTGAAACACCATGCCGCGGTCGGCGCTGGGGCCACTAACAACTTCGCCATCAACGGTGACGCGCCCCCGCGTCGGCTTGAGAAAGCCCGCGACTGCATTGAGCATAGTCGACTTTCCGCAGCCTGAAGGGCCAATGACGGAAACAAATTCGCCCGGATTGACGCAGATCGAAGCGTCGGAAACCGCTTCAACGGGGCCGTCTAGCGTTTCATAGCTCAGATCGAAATTGGTAACTTCAATCTTGCCCTTTCCGCCAATTGTTGTGACCTCGCTCATCCGCGGCTCCATGGCATGATAAGGCGCCCCAGCCCACGAATGGTAGCGCTCGACGCTAACCCGAGAACGCCGATGCTGATCATCCCAAGCGCAATGTCGGGGTATTGGACGAGGGAGTAGGCTTCCCAGGTGAAATATCCGATGCCAAATTGGCCGGAAATCATTTCCGCGGCAATGAGCGAAACCCAGGCAACACCCATGCCGACGGTGAGGCCTGTGAATATGTTTGGCAGGGCAGCGGGGAAATAGACCTCGCGAAATATCGAAAACTCCTTTGCGCCAAGACACTGCGAGGCCCGCACCAGCACAGGGTCGACGGTGGCCATACCGTGAAGCGTATTGAGGAGGATCGGAAAGAAAGAGCCAAGGAAAGTGATAAACACGATGCTCTCTTCATTCGACGGCCACAGCATGATCGACATCGGCACCCAGGCAATGGCTGGGATCGGCCGCATGATTTCGGAAACTGGAAAGATCACGTCTCGGGCGAAGCGGAAGCGACCCATGATGAGACCAAGAGGTACCGCGATGACGGCCGCGATGGAAAATCCAATCAGGATGCGCCGACAACTCAGCGTTACGTGATGAAAGAACTTTATGTCATGCATCGCTTTCGTGAAGCTTTCGAACACTAGCGAAGGCGAGGGGACGTTGACGAAACGGACATGTACATTCACCCGATATTTCGTGAGCAAATGCCAGCTCAGGAGAAATAGACAAAGCGATACCGCGCCGATTGCGAAGGTACGCAATTCGGCGCGGTGAAGTGACAGCCAGCGTCCCGCCAAAATCAGAAGGGACACAGGCTGCGCGGGGATCGGCTTGCCTACGGGTGTATTAACTTGCGGCGCTTGGAATTCGACGGGCTCGACCGTATCTTCTTCTGTCATCTTAAGAACGACACGCTCCATTCTGTCAGCCCCGGTTTTCGACCGACTTTAGGGCTTCTTCAAAGCCAAAGGCTTTGCCGCCAGACTTGGCGGCAAACGTTTCGGCGTCCTTTTTCAGAAGGAAAGGTGCAATGACTGTCTTGTCGGCCCCGACCGCATAGAATGCCTGATCTGCAAACAGCTTGATGCCGCGCTCAGTGTCGAAGACGTAAGCCATGTTTATTTTTTTGCCCTTTGCCTTAAAGCTGGCATAGGCGCCCAGCGTGCAAGCAACGCTGCTGAAAGGCAGGATGGCTTCGCCTTCTACCCACACTTCACCGGCCTTGCGCGGGTCAGTGATTGGCTTATTGCAGAATTTATCCTCGCCCTTGATTTCGTAGTTCGAGGTATTCTTAAGCTGGGCGTCATAGTCGAGTTTTAGCTCCGCAAAAGCCTTACGAAGGTAACTGTCGTCCACCCATGTGGTGACATCGAACTCCTTCATACGGCCGAGGTTCTGAAGCACCTTCACGTCCTGCGCGGCTGCACTGATTAGAACTGGTTTGATGGTGGGGTCAGTGGTCATATTGCCGCCGGGGCCGAGGAAGATGTAAACAACCTCTTTGTTGATCCCGGTCCATTCTTGAATTTTCTCAGCTGCCACTTGCGGGTTCGAGCGTATCCAGTTGTTGGCTTCAATGATTGCTTTTAGGTAGCCAACGACAACTTCCGGATATTTTTCTGCGAAGTCGGTGCGAACCACGACGCCGTGCCAAGTCGGAAGACTTACTTCGACACCGTCGAATATTTTGCGAGCGAAACCGCGGAATGGCAGCAGTTCAGCGAACGGTACGAAGTCCGCATGGGCATCGATTTTCTTCTCTTGAAGGTTGGTCGAGCCAACCTCCGGGCTCTGACTCACCAGTTGGAAGTAGTCGGGCGGCCAGCCACGATCTTGCATTGCTTTTAGAACCATGCCGTGGGCGGCGGAGCCGAACGGCACGCTGACAAGTTTTCCTTTCAGGTCGGAGATTTCATAGTAGGGCGAATCCTTATGAACCACGATGCCGTTGCCCGATCCGTATGCATTATAGGCAGCCACTGCGATCAGCTTGCTTTTACTTTCCGGATTACTCTGGAAGGTGAAGCCATTTACGATGAGCGGATAGTCACCCATCACACCAAACTGAGCCTTATTCGCCATCATGGTGTTAGTAACAGGCGGCCCCGACGTGAAGTTCTGCCAGTCCAATTCAAATTTGATGTTGGCGTACTTGCCGTCCGTCGGAAGATATTTATCCAACAGCTTGAGCTGGCGGATCACCGCGCCGGTTGCCACGGTATTCGTCGTGGTGTCTTGTGTTCCGATGCCGATCGTGACGGTGGTCTGTGCGCCGGCGGCCGACGTCCACACAAATCCAGTAGCCAAAATCGCCGCTATGGCGAAGGCATTCCGATTGAAATTGCGACCCATGGCAAAACCTTTCGACGGTTGGAGAGCCCGGGCGTCCGCTCCCTGCTGGCCATCTTTGGGCTCGATCCAATCGTGAGCAATTCCATTGTGGCTATTAACGTCGATTAGTTGCCGCGAAAGGCCAATTGCTTAGTTTTTACGCAGCCGGAAAGCGTCCAAACCTGTTTGAGTGGCACTTTCGTCTTAATCTTTGCGCCCACGCATCTCCTGCAACACGTCGAGGCGCCGCACGATGATTCGGGATCTGCTCGAAAGGACGATGTTTTTCTTGTGGAGACGTTTGAGGCTAATGGTGACCCATTGCCGGGTGGCGCCAACCATATGTGCGAGATCGGTGTGGGTGAACGCGGCGCCAATCAGGATACCTTCCGGATCCTTCAGGCCGTAAAGATCAACCAGATGGAGGAGTAGCTGCGCCAAGCGCTCGGTGATGGAGCGCGTGCCCAGCATCTGCGCCAGCGCGGAGTAACATTTGCCTTTAAATGTCAGGCCTTCAATGAGGCCAATGGCGAGATTTGGAATTTCCACCACCAGTTTACGTAGATCCTTGCCAGACAGGTGGACGACGCTGCTATTACTGCTGGCTACACCAGACCATTGATGCACGCCACCACCGAAGATTTCCGGGCCGCCGACGAAGTTGCCAGGGAGCCAATAGGCAAGCGTGATCTCGCGTTGCGACGGTGCGGTGTAGAAAACGCGAACTCGACCGGTCTCGATTAGGAAAATGCCGTCGTGCTTTGATCCCTGATTGAACAACGTTTGCCCACGATAGAACACGCGCCGGGACCCGTGCTTCAGCACGATTTCACGTTCTGCTTGCGATAGCGTTTCGAATAGGGCGGGTGGACCGCCGATCGAGCGCACGTTTTCGGTCAGTAACAGCGACTGACTGCTTTTTTTTTGGGCAGCGGTGGTGCGCGATTGAGCAGTTGCGCGCCACGGAGCTAGCGCAGCCGCTGCAAAGACCTGCATCGCGTGCTCCAAACTAGTTATGACGCCTCTAATGCAGCAAGCCTTGTGCCAAACCGACCATGAAAAACGAATAAAATATCAATAAGTTGCCGTGCGAAGGGCACCGCAAGGGAAGCTCACTAAGTGATCGAAAGATCGACCAGATAGCTCCGCCGAAAGACAAATGCTCATCGGCGAAAACGCTATCGACTCCGTAAGGCCCATCGGTGCGCACCGCACGATCGTCACTTCGGTGAAGCTTTCCGAAAGTATGATCGAAAGCGTTCTCGACTGCAGACGGCGTCCTGCATGTGCCTTCTGTATCAGCGGATTTGCCAAAAAACGCTGAACACGTTTCGCTTTTTTGACAACTAATTGCTACCCGCGATCCCACTCATGGCCCAAATATCTCGGCATGCGGAATCCGGGTCGGAACTTTTCTGTCCGATCGCCACGCGAAGGATCGACCGATGGACGAATTTGTCGAAGTCAATGTCAACTTACTAGAAACAGAGAACGGCAAGCGATTCTGCGCATCTGAATCGAACATGTCGCAAGGACGTAGAGAAATATACCGCGCGCTTTCATCGTTTGCGTCAGCTGTCTCGCGGCTATGGAATCCCACAGGTTACCTTCCTGAGCGGCACTATATGCGCGGTCCGGGTCCAAAGTGGCGCGAGAAGCATTGATGCATCGCTTCGCGATGAGCGCTCCCACTACCGATGATCGACGGAACGCAGCTCGCCCGCATTCTCAAATCGGAGTTATCTAATGTCGTCTAAAAAACCAAACATCCTTTTCTTTCACGTCGATAATTTGGGCATGGGCGAGTTAGGATGCTACGGCGGCGGGATCCTGCGCGGGGCTGACACCAAACGCATGGATAATTTCGCCAAGGAAGGTGCCAAGCTCACGCACTATGTCGTCGAGCCGCAATGCACGCCGACCCGTTCGGCGCTCATGACAGGGCGATTCCCGATCCGATCCGGCAACCATACAATTGCCTTGGGAGGCAATGCAGGTGGGATTGTTAAGTGGGAACGAACCATTGCGTCGATTTTATCCGAGGCTGGTTACGCGACGTCGATCCTTGGCAAGTGGCACATCGGTGCAGAAAACGGACGCTTCCCAACGGACCATGGTTTTGATGAGTGGTACGGTCCGCTTCGCACTTATGACGAGTGCATGTGGCTCGAAGATCCGCATTACGTTCCGGAGCGCGATGGCTTCTCTCATATGCACGAAGGCAAGAAGGGCAAAGGTGCGTGGCCGATCATGGATCAGCAGCTCACCATGGAAACCAAAAAGACCTGCGATCTCGAGTATCAGAAGCGCGGCATCAGCTTCATGGAACGCAGCGTAGCTGCTGACAAGCCGTTCTATCTCTACTTTAATCACTCGTTAATGCACTTCCCGATGAGCCCGCGTGACGAATTTGTGGGAAAAAGCACCAACGGCGAGTGGGGCGACTGCCTTCTCATGCTGGACAATGATTTCGGCGTGCTGCTCGACAAACTCGACGAACTCGGTGTTGCCGACAACACCATTGTTGTGATGTGCGGGGACAATGGTGCCGAGGATCATCTTGCCGGCCGCGGCACAGGCGGCTTCTTTGATGGTTCATATTTCAGCTCGGCTGAGGGCGGTATTCGTACGCCCCTCCTCATCCGCTGGCCTGGCCACATCAAGCCGGGTACAGAAAGCAACGAGATGATTCATGTCACCGACATGTTTACGACTTTGTTGGGATTTGCCGGTTGCAACGCGCCGAAGGACCGGCTGATCGACGGCGTCGATCAGGGTCCATTCTTCTTGGGCAAGCAGGAAACGTCGAATCGCGAATCCTGCATTGTTTGGCTGAAAGACGAATTGCATGCCGTCAAATGGAAAGATTTCAAAATCAACTTCAAACGGCAGCAGCATTTCCACGACCCGGAACTACCGCTCGGCTTTGCCCGTATTACCCACTTGCAGGAGGATCCTAAAGAACGAGAGGCGGTCAACCAAAGATACGTTCGCTGGTGGGTGATGCAACACGCACAACGCATCATTCGAGCATTCGAGGATAGCACCAAGAAGGAAGAGCTCATTCCGCCCGGGGCTCCAATCGACTTTGTGCCAAAAACCCAAGCAGCTTCCTAGCCGTGTTTGCACAGAAGAAAAGTAGTGTGCAGGTCACGAAAGTAAAATCCAACCGGTGTCACGAATCGGATCAACGTCCGCTCCGTGGCGGCAATGTGAAGGCGGCGTGCGCAAGTGATACCGTAATCCGGGAACATATGATTTGGGTGCCCGGTGGCAATTTTGTAATGGGTTCGAATAAGTTCTATCGCGAGGAACGGCCGGCTCGTCGTGAAACAGTTGACGGATTTTGGATCGACTCGAAACTGGTGACCAACACTGAGTTTCGCGAGTTTGTGCGGGCGACAAGATACCTGACCACGTCGGAGCGCGCGCCTGATCCTGCGATGTACCCCGACGCTGATCCTTTGTTTTTGGTGCCCGGATCACTCGTTTTTGTGAAACCACGCGGCCCTGTCGGATTAAGTGATTACCGCGCGTGGTGGGCATATACGCCCAGCGCGAATTGGCAGCATCCAGAGGGTCTCGGAAGCACCATTGACAATCGGATGGACCATCCTGTCGTTCATGTCACGTTTGAGGATGCAGCTGCTTATGCCGCTTGGGCTGGTAAAGAGCTTCCGACCGAAGCCGAATGGGAATTCGCAGCACGCGGCGGATTAGAAGACGCGACTTACGCGTGGGGCGAAGAATTTGCCCCGGGCGGGCAGGCGATGGCGAACATTTGGCAGGGCCGCTTCCCCTGGGAAAATCTCGCGGACGATAGACACCAAGGCACGTCGCCGGTCGGTGCGTTCCCCGCCAATGGCTATGGGCTGTACGACATGATCGGCAACGTTTGGGAATGGACGGCAAGCACCTATAGCTTGCCTCGCGCCGACACTGCGAAACAATCTTGTTGCGAACCGAAGGACCGCAGCGATCACGCTGCTAGCAAGGTGGTCAAAGGCGGGTCGCATCTCTGTGCGCCAAACTATTGCCAACGATACCGGCCGGCGGCGCGTCAGAGTCAGCCAATTGATACATCAACCACACACATCGGTTTTCGGTGCGTCATGCGTAGGCAAGAAACTCGCTTTGCTCCGGCCGTTTAACGTAGCAGGACCGATTCTCCACGGTTAGTCCTAACTCTTCGGAATCCTTTCGTGACAATCCTAGCTGCCCCAGTGCAGACGCGATTTGAGGACAATCCTTCCGTCGCCGTTGTGCTGCGCTCACCAAGTTTCCTAGTTCGCGAAACACTCGCCGGGCTCGTTACTGCGTTAGCCCTAGTCCCCGAAGTGATCTCGTTCTCGTTCATCTCCGGCGTTGATCCCAAGGTCGCTCTAGTCGCATCCATCGTAATGGGGCTCGTCATGTCGCTGCTTGGCGGACGGCCAGCCATGATTACGGCGGCCGCCGGTTCCATCGCTCTGGTGATCGGGCCGATGGTGAAGCTCAACGGCGTCGGATACATACTTCCTACGGTAGTTCTTGCAGGCACCGTCCAGATCGCCTTTGGTGCGGCCGGGCTTGCGAGGCTCATGCGTTTCGTCCCGCGCTCAGTGATGATTGGCTTCGTGAATGCTCTTGGAATTCTAATCTTCGCCGCACAGGTTCCTCACGTCATCAACGTTCCCTGGCTCGTCTACCCGCTGTTTGTTGTTTCGATCGCCCTCATTCTGATTATGCCCTCCCTCACCCAAGCAGTGCCGGCACCACTGGTTGCGATTATCGTCGTTACCGCGATCGTCATGATCGGAAACCTTACGGTGCCCAATGTAGGGGGCGAGGGTTCGATGGCGTCGGGGCTTCCTCGCGTCACGCCATTTTTGGTTCCGCTCAATCTTGAGACCCTTCAGATTATTTGGCCAACTGCGATCAGTGTCGCGTTCGTTGGACTCTTGGAAACACTCCTTACAGCAAAGTTGGTCGACGATTTGACTGACACTCGGTCACATAAAGGTCGAGAATCTTGGGCGCTCGGGGTTGCGAACATCGCCGCCGGCTTCTACGGCGGCATCGCTGGATGCGCAATGATTGGACAGACTGTCGTCAACGTAAGGATCGGCCACGCAAGAACCCGCATTTCGACGGCCGTCGCAGCACTCGTGCTGCTTCTACTCGTGACGGGTCTCAGCGCTCTAATGGCGCAGATACCGATGGTCGCTTTGGCCGCCGTTATGATGATTGTCGCAGTTCGAACGGTTAATTGGCACAGCCTCCAACCCGCAACACTTAAGCGGATGCCTATCCCAGAAACGATTGTCATGACTATCACTATTGCGATTACTGTTGCTACAGGGAACCTCGCGCTTGGAGTCGTCGCCGGCGTTCTACTCGCGATGGTATTGTTCGCGCGCCGCGTTGCGCATGTCATTCGTGCCGACCGCACGCTCAGCCATGATGGTCTTTCGGTTCGCTACGATGTTCATGGACCGTTGTTCTTCGGTAGCAGCAATGACCTTGTGGAACGTTTCTATTACGGTGTCGATCCAAAGGTTGTGGCTATCGATCTCGGTCATTCCCAGATTTGGGATGCGTCGAGCGTTGCTGCATTGGATTCGATCGAAACTAAGTACCGTGAACATGGTGCCACTGTCACGTTTACCGGGCTTGACCAGCGTAGCTCCGCATTTCACGAGCGGTTGACGGGTCAGCTTGGAGCATGATTGCCGGGCCGGCGTTTCGGGAGAGGCAATTCCTGAAGGCGCACGGGGTATTTATCTGCAGCCAAAGCACGATGGTGCGACAATTCGAGTCAGAGTTCAATTTGCGGAGATCTGGATGATCGGAAGACGCCTCATTGGAGAAAGACTGAAGGCAGCCTTTCAAAAGCTTGCGGGCGTGTTCGGCGCCCGCAATAAGTATCAACCCGAGCTGCATTACATGCGTGGGCCCGGGCCTAAGTCTCAGGTGCGCTTACGCCAAAACCGCGATAAATTGGCCACAAGTCAAAATAGCGATTAGCGCCGTAAGACGAGAGAAATGGAATATTGTGAGCCGGTTCTAATCACTGGGAGTCGTGTTGCGCTCGAGCCGTTGTCGCTGCGGCACCTCAACGATCTCACGGTAGCGGGCGCAGACGAATCCATCTGGCGTTGGTTGCCTAGTGCGCACCATTTTCCGGGGTCAATGAAGCCTTTATTGAATCGGCGATGGCAGCCCGTGTCGGGTGCACCGCGTTGCCATTCGCTACAATGGATTTAGCAACGAATAAGGCCGTCGGATCGACACGCTACCTCAACATCGATTCCGGTCATCGGCGTATTGAAATAGGCGTGACTTGGATCGGTACCGCGTACCAGCGATCTTACATAAATACGGAAGCAAAACTGTTGCAGCTTTGGTATGCCTTCGAGGCGCTAAAGTGTCGACGGGTTGAATTCAAAACAGATATCGACAACATAAAGTCGCGTACTGCTGTTTTACGCCTCGGTGCGACGGAAGAAGGCATCTTTCGTAAGCACATGCTGTATCCCGACGGACGAAATAGGGACAGCGTTTATTTTTCGATTATTGATAATGAATGGCCTGTTGTCCGCGCCACGCTTCAGTGTAAGCTCGGTGATACTGTCATTCCGGTGTTTACGAAAATGGACGCAACGTGAAGATGAACGTCGAGCCGACACGCGCGCACCTGCCAAAATCAAATGCTCAAGGCATGAGTGACCGCCGTCCTCGATAGGCCGCGCTGCAGGATCGACTAGCGACACGCATGGCTCGACCGCGCGTCAGCGCCTAAGTACTCCCACATTGTTCGCATCGCAGTTGGGGCCGAACGGCCGCGGCGACCCTTTACATCTATTGACCTTCGCTATTGCCGTCGTACGGCTTGAAAGGCTCGGGCGGCGTCGGAGGAGACGGTGGCGGGGAGGATGGTGCGGCCGTAGGAGATGGAGGAATCAGCGGATCGGGTGCGGACTTTGACTTCGGCGTTTTGGCCCCGACCTTCTTCTTCGCGGTCTTCTTGACCAGCTTCTTCATCCCCATCTTCTTGCGCTTCGGGGCAACACGCTTTGCCTTCTTGGATTTCTTTACCTTCGACCTCTTCCGCTTCTTCGTCATGATCGTTCTCCTGATCTGCTTAACTAGTGCCTTGCACACACTAACCGCGGCGGGCGTCCGTGCACATGCTGCTGAGTGTTACGGGATTGCATAACTAACTTTGTCACTCCGCTTCGAGCCATTTAAAAGTTATTACGCCAATTTGCCAAGCGCATCCCAGAGGGCGAGATATTCCTAAGCGTCGCTTTCTTTCTCAACCGCCTGATCCGGCTCTTGTTGAATTCGCACACGACGCGCCCACGCCAAAATGCGTGATATTTGCCGTCGTATGACAGGTCTATTCGGTTATCCGGATTCTTCGTTTCGTCAGCCATGACCCAAATGCCATTGCGATCATTTGCCGTAGCTGACCGAGCTATCACATTACGACAGACTACCACTAAGTCGGATAAACTTGGCGTCTAAAAGTGGCCAGTATCCACATTTGTCCGCTTTGATCCAATAGCGGAACGTGGGGGCGATCGAATTGTCCGCTAAGTACCAACAAAGGACTCGGACACAACCTCTTAATGCCGCAGCAGTAACAGGAGAAGCGCGAGCGCGAGCAACGCGGCCAACGCTTGCCAGAATCGAACTGGATGGCGTTCATAGAGCGTCCGCGGCTGATGTATCGCAACTGGCGCGCGCGTCGGCCCTGCCTCCATCTCCACCGCAAATTCGATCATATCGCGAAAACGGTCGGCGGGATCTATGGCGATCGCTCGCTCGATTGAAACCTGGAGCCAGGCTGGGAGGTCCGGGCGTAGAGCAGATAGCGGCTTCGGTCTGCCACGACGCGGAGATTTTGTGGCATCTGGATTGCCATAAGGAAACTCGCCGCTGAAGGCGCGGAACATTGTGACACCTAACGCATAAAGGTCGGTGGCTTCGTTCCCGGGTTCGCCGTCGTACATTTCAGGCGCCATATAGCCAGGGGTGCCTGGAATGTTCTCGGGTGGGAAATCCTCCAGCCCCGGTATACGTACCACCCCGAGATCAAGAAGCTTTAACGATCCGTCACGCTCGAGAATTACGTTGTCCGGCTTGATGTCGCGGTGGATGATACCGGCGCGGTGCAACGCTGCAGCACCGCGAGCCAATTTGATCGCGATATTGCGCCCCTCCTCCAATCCTAGGCGGCGAGTGAGCCGTGTTTCCAGCAATTCGCCGTGGTAGAGTGGCATTACCGTGTAAAGGCAAGTCTGACGGCTAGGTGGCAGTTCAATCGTGCGGCCGACCCACGGGCTGTGCATGCGTGCACCAACCCATGCCTCGCGCACGAATGCGGCACGATAGGTGGCAACGGCCGCCATCTGCGGCTTCGGAAACTTCAACACCACCTCACCGCCATCGATCTCGTCGATCGCACCGAACAGTCGGGTGTATCGACCGTCCGAAACCAAAACCTTTAGCAGGAAACCATCGATCGTCTCGCCGTCGCTCGGCACCGGTATCAACGGCAGCTGATTTATTGCTGCGCCGATATCAATGGATTCGACTGTCGGCAAATCGACCACATCGACAACCAAAGCCGTGCAATTGTCGGTGCTGCCTGAGTCCAGTGCCGCCGAAACCAGCGCTTGCGCGGAGTCGTCCGAAGCCGAACGCTCGCGCAGGATATCAGCGATGCGGTCGGGGGGTAGGACCCCGTGCACGCCGTCGCTGCATAGAAGAAAACGGTCGTGCCGTGTCAATGGCTGGATTACATAGTCGAGCCGCACCTCGGTCTCGACGCCAAGCGCACGGCTGAGGATGTTTGACCGACCGGTACCGTCCTCGCGCACATGATCGACGGTGAGGCACGTAAGACGATCGCGGCCTAACCGGTAAGCACGCGTATCGCCGACATGGAGTATGTGTGCCATACGACCGCGCAGCACTAGTGCAGTGAAAGTGCATCCCATCCCTACCAAATTGGGATCGCGTTGGCTATGTGAGTAAATCCAGGCGTTGAGTGCGTTGACGACATTCGCGGCGGCGCGCCGGACTTCCATAGTTTCGGGCAGATCGCAAAATCCGTCTAAAAAGCCACGCACCGCCGTTTCGGCTGCGATGCGGCCGCCTTTTGCTCCGCCAATCCCATCTGCGATTGCCGCCACAATATCGTGGCGTGGCTGGGGCAACTCCCAGCCGAAAACGGCGCCGGCGAAATCCTCGTTGCTTTCGCGCGGCCCAGTCTGCGAGGCGAAACCAACGCTCGCCCTAACACCAAGGACCGCATCAGCCATAACCACTTGTCCGATTTCCGCGGGGCGGTGGGAGGTGTGGATCGTGACGCAAACGACACCGCAAAGTTTAATTCCGTTATGGCAGCCTTAGTTCTCCAGCTTGCAGCGATCATATAGGAAATTGCCGCCGGTGGATGAGGCGAGGACGATCGTAAGATTTCCAGATCTTCGATCAAGCGTGTAGTTCCAGCGCTTCTCGTCGCGCCACGAAATCTCGCGATCGCTAATCTTGGCCGGATTGCTATCGACGGTGCTGCGATCGTAGTCGATCTTAATCTGAAAGCCTGCGCCGCTGGCCAAATTGGCGCAGGTGATTGCGGTCTCACCACTCACGGCATGTACGGTCATCCCGAAAACCAGGGCGCCAATCCCCGCCGCCAATTGCCGAATTCGAACCAATGGCCGCAACAATTTACTGCTCATTTTGCATTCAAGATGCATATTTCGTAATCACTTTGATTTGCCTCAGCCAGAAAAATGTTGGCCAATCAATGCTTAATTAGTTGGCATATTTTTTGCCGGATTTCAATCGCTCGCCCTTATGACATCGGCGCGCATGGACCTAACTTTTAACGGGGGGAAGTAATATGGCGCTCGTACCATCACCGCAATGGCTAGATACAGGAAACAACGCTTGGCAACTGGCGGCGGCAACGTTTGTCGGACTGCAAAGCATTCCCGGACTGACGGTTCTCTATGGTGGCATCGTCAAGAAGAAATGGGCGATCAACTCCGCCTTCATGTCGATTTACGCTTTTGCGTCGGTCTTGGTTGTCTGGGTTTTGTTCGACTACAACATGGCATTCGGGCCGCAATGGTTCCCCTTCCTCGGTACACCTAGTTTGGCGACGTCTGCTGTCTTTACCACTGGTCAAGCGGTAATTCCGGCTGCCGCATCGGGCATGCCGCCTCTAACCTTTCCGATGGCGACCCTGATTTTTTTCCAATTCGTATTTGCCGCCATCACAGTCATCATTCTTGCCGGCTCCGTGCTCGGTCGCATGAATTTCACGGCATGGATGATCTTCTGCCCAGTGTGGATGACGCTCGTCTATACAGTGGGAGCGTTCAGCCTGTGGGGTGGCGGCTGGCTCGCCAGCATGGGCGTAGCAGACTTCTCGGGCGGCTACGTGATCCATCTTGCCGCCGGCACATCGGGCTTCGTCGCGGCATGGGTGATCGGCCCCCGGCTTCAGGCCGATCGCGACCATTTCCCGCCGAATAGTTTGTTGATGGCCTTGGTCGGAGCCGGAATCCTGTGGCTTGGTTGGAACGGGTTCAACGGCGGGGATCCCTATTTTGCAAATGCTGACGCGGGTGCGGCGGTGCTCAACACCAACACTGCAACGGCAACAGCCCTTTTGGTCTGGACGCTGATGGACAAGATTGCCTATGGCAAGCCTTCGGTGCTCGGCGCAGTCAACGGAATGATTGCGGGCTTGGTAGCAATCACCCCCGCTGCTGGTTACGTGGATGGTTGGGGCGCAATAGTCATTGGTGTCGTCGCCGGCATAATCCCGTGGCTCAGCATGAACAGGCTACAAAAGACCAAGTTCATGATGAAAGTGGACGATACGCTGAGTGTCTTCTCGACTCACGGCGTAGCCGGCCTTACCGGCGGCTTACTGACCGGAATCTTGGCCAACCCGGCGATGCTTCAATACATTGGCACCGATAAGGAGGCGCCCGGCATCAACGTTACAGGTTTGCTTTTCGGTAACTCCGCTCAGCTCCTGCTACAAGCGGAAGGGGCGGCGTTTATAATTGTGTACAACGCGATCGCAACTTATATCATCCTTAAAGTCATCTCGATCATCGTGCCGCTGCGTATGGACAATGCAACACTGAAGGTCGGAGACGACGCGGTTCACGGCGAGACGGCCTATGCAATTGGCGCGGAGGGCGAGTAATTCACCCTGCGCCAACTCTGTCTCAAAAATTAGAGTCCGCGGGTGGACTCCTGTCCCCGCGGACTCGCGGCCCCAAGGCTGATCCCCGACTGGGGCCGCTTTTTTGTGTCCTGAACAAAATTAGAGCATTTTCTTAGCGGTGATTTGGTC
>Ga0207158_1037_pt1 | contig 38044 bp, 30 predicted proteins | sample Alteio_BWMinHeat_22_FD_153512 | JGI IMG/M metagenome (GOLD analysis project Ga0207158, IMG submission 153512) | Enriched cells from forest soil in Barre Woods Harvard Forest LTER site, Petersham, Massachusetts, United States -... | ecosystem: Environmental > Terrestrial > Soil > Temperate forest >... | reverse complement strand
CCAGTCGCGGTGATCGTGGAGACGGAGAATCGACTGTACCCCCATAAAGAAGAATGTGAGGAGAACGAACGCACAGGAGGTGTAAACGATATTTTGCGGCCAGGAGACATAGTTGGGCGTGAGATTCGGCCGCCAGAAGACGAGAGCGTTCACCAGCGTCGAGTAAACGGTTAACCCAGGATGCGCCCGGATAAATTCCTTACCAGTCGCCACATATAAATCCTCAATCTGGCGTTCATTGAGCCCTTTCATCTGAGCGGCTTTGGCGGCCGGGAGCGGGAAGGCTTCTCCGCCGAAGTGGTAATAAGGGGAATGTGCGAAATAAAAATTTTCTCCGTAATTGGACGCCGTCACCACCGGCCGCCCGAAAACCACGGTGTTCCGGATCACCCAGGGAGACATCCCTAGAACGAAACCAAGGGCCAAATAACCGATGGCACGCAGGCCCATCGGATTCCGGAAATTCCAGATAAGCCATACCGCTATGGCGGCGACTAGAAGAAGGAATTCCCCGCGGCCCAGAGCGCATAAAGCACACAAAATACCCACGCTGAAAAGCCGTCCTGGTTTTGGCTTCGCAACGGCCGTCAGGACGAGATAAATGGCCAGTGAATAGCACATCATGACGCTGCTCTCCGCCAGGAGCCGAGTGGACCAGACGATATGGCCGGGATAAAAAGCCAGGGCCCAACCCGCCCAGAGACCGCGCGGATGATTCATTAACCGCTGGCCTAAACGCGCAACGATGACGCAGGTGAAAGCACCGCATAGAGAAGCGAACAGGCGCAGTGCCAGTAAAGCGTGACTCCCAAATAAAAAGAATGAGCCTGTTGCAAGCATCGGAAACAGCGGAGGAAGAAACGCGTAATAAGGAGTCGGAAAATCCGACCGCAGTGAAACATATCCGTGACCGGCCAGGATATTGTGAGCAATTTGAAATTGCGATCCATCATCATCGGCCATCGAGAGATGGAAAACTCGAGAAAACAGAAGTCTCACCACCAACGCCGCGAGGAACAGAGCTAAGATGCGATGACTTTCTTTTGTTGACTTCATTTTTGGTAGATCTCAACCACAAAGTTGGCATCCACAATTGAATCCGTAAACCCGAGTTTCTGAAGCGGCGAATCGGCAAATCGTCTGACCAACGCGAAATGGTTCTGAAGGAGCATGTCGCGCGCACGGGCCATGTCCCCGCCGGGCGCTATAAACCCGGCTGTAACCGCAAACACCGGGGGCTTTGCCTCGCGAAATTCCGGGCTGCTGAACGGTACGATCCGGTAACGGTAAAAATCGATCGGCGGGAAATCGTGAATGTGAGGAATCATTTGGGTTTGTCCGATCACACCACCCCGGGGTACATGATCCCGGATCCAGAGGCCGGCCTCGGAAGCGTTATCGAATGGGGCTCGGTCGCTTCGGAAATGAAGATCATAAAGTGCAGCTTCCGACAGCAATCCGACCAGACAGACCCATCGCAGCCATCGTCCGCCCCGTATATTCTCCGTGAACCATGCGGCAAAAAAGCAAAAAATGCCGATCAACGCGATGCAAAAGCGCGTGGGGGCCGGTGGACCCTTCTGGCTCTGGACTTCGAATGCGACGAATCCAAAGATTAATAATGAGATGATCGCCAGGGTCGTCAAGCGGCAATCCTTTCTCTGAAAAAGGGCGGCGATCAGACCGACGAGAACCAGCGGAGCCAGGAAGGGACCCAGAGACACAAAGTGTACATGGGCAAATTCCCAAAGGGCGTTGAAGCTGATCCGGAACGGATACCAGCGTCGACCGAGAGCCGCCTCGTCCAGATAATCCTGAGCGTGTGCAAAAACATAAAAATTCGCCGCCAAGGCGACGGTTCCTGCGGTCCCCAGGTAGGCGGCCGATTGACGCAAACTCTTCTGGATGTCCGGCGTCCAGCATGTCCAGATCAACAGCGGCAGAAAGGCCAATTGGCTCAGAATGGTGCCCACGGCCATGCCGAAGCAAATGGCACTGAAGAGAAGAGGTTTGAAACGATCTTCCTCCTTCGCCAGAAGGCCAAGATAAAAGGCGCAAAGGACCCAAGACCCCGCCCACGTGTGCGGTTTTGCGAGTTTCGCGCTCGCAACGCAAATGGGCGCCAGCGCAAACAGGCTGCTGGACCAAAGACCAATTCGGCGACTGCCGAGACGACACCCCAGAAGAAAGAGCGCGATTGTCCCAGGGATTACGCCGATGATCGACCAGGTTCTGAGGCTCAGATAAATTTTCGCGATTTCGTTGGGATACCGGTAGTAGTATGAGGCCTGCGATATTAGATGAACCCGGCCGGTGACGGCCAGAACAGCCAGGTAGGCCGCTAGAGGATAGATGTAGCCGCCGCCATAGGCAAACGTGTATGGGTACCATTCCCCCTTCCAAGGCTTGAGATGAGAAATCATCACCAGCGTGCCTTGTTCATCGCTCGTATGCACTCTTAGGAGGAACGAGCTGTAACTCGACAAAATACTAGCCGATTGCTGGTAGTCTTTGCCGGTACGGGCAATTCGTCCTCCGGCGGCGAATGGGTTGAAGCCAAAACTTTCGTAGTACTGTGAACGAAATGCTTCCACCTTTCGGTAGAACCCATCAGTTTGCAGCTCAGGTCTGAGGAAAAGGGCCGTCCGTTCTGCGGACGGCAACCCCCACCGAATTCCCCAGATCCCTGTGGCCAGGACAAGAAGAATGGGAAGGCCTATCGAAAGATTTTTTTGAGTCACGGCAAAATACCGATTAGATTAAAATACATTTTGTCGTTCAATGAAGCTCATAAATACATACGCGGGGTCCCGCGGCGCCGGTCGCCGCCGAATCAAAGACCCGATTGACGCGCGGATCCGCGTTGAGAGATTCATAATACCTGCGGAATTTTGGAAAGGCCGCGGCGGCAGGCGCTATGTATAGATGCTCTTCGGACGATGACGTCAGGATGTATTTAAAGCCTTTCTTGAATAAGGGCGATAGTCCGTCATCGATGGGTTGCAGACGCTGTACGGAACGTCCCTTCTGTAGAAGATCCGGCGGCAATGTCATGATCGCCTGACTTGATATGTACACATCAAAGTGTTTTTGACTCGAATCGTAATAATCAAGATTCAGACGAAACAGAGCGCCTTTGATATTGCCGCTGGCAGTCGCTTTCTGTAGCAATTCGGAAAGAGCATCGCGAGTCAATGGCAAGGATGGTGATCCCGCATCCACCAGGATCTTACTTCCGTCCGGACAATGGTCTAAAATCCATGATTTCGCTAGCTCTAATCCATACGGTTTCCTGAATTCACGGATAAGCTGAGCGGATTTTAGAGCGGAAAGTCCGATTAACGTCAGAGAAAGCAGACAGGCGGCCACCCGGACGCCTTTTCGAGAGGCTTCTTGAGAACAGCCCTCGATACCCGCCACGACCGAGAAAATCAAAATAGGAAGGACGGGTTCAAAGTATCGAGTGTAAGCCATGGATTGTCGAGCGACAAAGATGAGAAATACCAGAACAGAAGCGAAACCTAATTGGGCGTAGCGATTGAGGGTCATCAGCGCAAAGCCAATGCCGATCAAATAACATGATCCGAGCGCTGTGCCGCCCAGAGCTCCGTTCCAGACATCCCGCATGTTATACACAAAATGCGGAAGAGTCATCGGCAGCGATCCTGCACCGGCCGTATAGGCTTTTATAGAGCCCAGCTGAGCAAAGAAAGTATGAAAATCAACAGCTGCATACGGCGTTCCTACGAAGAAGGCGATCCAAAACGCTGCCAATAGGATGAAGCTATTTCTAGTCAGCGCGCCAAATCTCCAGGACTGTTTTAAATACAGTGTGACGAAGATAATAATAATCGGACAGATCAGCGGGATCGCGTTATATTTGGTCGAAAAGGCCAGGCCGCAAAAACCCGCGCTCATGACCAGCCAACGAAAGGACATTCGTTGATAGGCGCTGCAAGAGGCCAGGAAAGCCAACAGTGCCAGCCAGGCCATTTGGGCGTCGGGCTTGGCATAGTGAGCCTGTTCAGTAAGCGTGGGAGCGAGCAAAGCTAACAGCGCCGCTAGAAATGCCGGAAGATCACCGATAAATGTGCGTCCCCAACCGTACAGTGTTACGACGGACAGAAGACCAAAAACGGCGACACCAACCCGCGCGGCCTGATAAACAAATGAAGGGTCATGCGCAAATAATGCCTTGATGTCGCGGATGGAATGAACCGATCCCGCAGCCGTCATGAAAGCGACTTTCACGCCAATGGCGGCGCTTGTCGTATACATGGAAAAACTAGGGTAATAAAAGAAATGGGGATTGAGATCTCCGCTTGTGAAATAGAGTGCGCGATGGACGACGATGGTTTCATCCGGATTCAGGCCGTCGGGTATTCCCTGGTACAAGCCGATGAGCCGAATCGGAGCGAGCAGTAGCAGGAGAAACGGAAAAAGAGCGCAGTAGTTGTTTCGATTCATATGATGCGGGGCCCGATCATTCGTTTATAAAGCGTCTCATAACCTTGAGCCACTTCATCGATGGAAAATTCCTGTTCGATTTTTTTGCGGGCACGAGCGCCTTTTTCTGCACCAAGTTCCGCATTCCTTTCAAGTTGTTCCAATACAGCGAGAGCCTGATGCGAGTCATCGACGACAAATCCCCAGTCCATACGTTCCGGTGATTTCGACAAGGCCGCTGTTTCCGACGTCAGTGTCGGAAGCCCGCAGGCCATGGCTTCCAGTAGAAAATTAGAGATGCCCTCACCTTTAGACAATAACACGGCGAGATCGCTAGTCTTGAAATAGGGCGCCGGATCCTCAATTTTAAATTGCATGTGAGCATGCCCGTTCAGGGTCTTCAGCTGTTCTCTTTGGCCTTGAGACAATGGTTCTGAGACCAACAATAAAAGATCCCAACGCCAACTCGGCCGATTCAGCCCATCCCGCCAGATGCCAAGTAGTGTTTCAACTCCCTTGCCTTCGGCCCACCTCCCGGCATAAACCGCGATGAGCCGATCCGCAGGGAGCCCGAGCCGTTCACGCAAAGCGATCCGTGAACCCTCCTCTTCCGGTGAGAAGCGTGAGATATCAACGCCATTGGGGATTTTATGCAGCCGATCATCAGGGAGCCCCAGTGCTTTTAATTCCTGGATGGTTTCGTCACTCGGACAAACAACAAAACGAGCCAGTTTCTTAAACAACCAAAGTTTTAGACGGCCGCGCATCAATCGCCGCGATGTCCCGATGTCGCCCGTTTGCCGCGCTCCCGCCACTTTTACTAGAACGGGTATTCGTAAGACGGACCCCGCCCCTATCGCCACGACAGCCGGCGTCGCGATCATGTGCGCATGCAGGACATCCACATTCCGATGAGTCACGAGATAAGCGAGACACTTCATCGCGTATAGGAAAGAGGAGAAAGGAGGTTTTCCAACGACACAAAATCTTCGGATCCGGACGCCATCAACAACAGACTCGGCTGGCTGGCCGGAGGATCCTTCCGTCAAAACCCGTACCTCATGGCCTCGGGACACAAGGGCTCGTGAGAGGCGAAAGCACTGAATTTCGGTTCCACCGATATGGGGAGGAAAGCGCGAGATCAACATGCCGATTTTCATGACGTTATGATTTCGAATCGGGGTACGCCTGATGCCAGAGTTCGAGCATCAGGAGAGCCCACAACCCATAGGATCGATCACGGATCCCCGATTGATGTTCATCGATGTATCGACGCAAAACATCGGGCTGAAAATAACCTCGTCCCAGGGCTTGCGGCGAAAGCAGGACGTCACGCAGATAATCTTTAAGGGAAGTTCGGAACCAACGACCCATCGGAATGCCAAACCCCTGTTTGCCGCGCTGAAGGATTGAAGGAGGTAGATCCTTCGCGAAGGTCTCCCTCAGAATTCGCTTACTGCCGTTAGGCGGACTGTATTTATATCCAATCGGCCACCGGGCACATTCTTCCACCAGGACATGATCCAGAAGCGGTGCACGCGCTTCCAGAGAATTCGCCATCGAGGCGATGTCCGATTTCACCATGAGACAGTCCGGGAGATAATGATTCAGGTCCAAGAACATAAGCCTGTCCATGAGCCCCGCAGGCGTGCTGCGGCTGAGAGTTTCCGCGAAGAAGGCCTGAGCGGAGGGGCGTTCGACACGAAAATGCTCAGCATAAGGGGGCTGCCACAATTCCTGGAGCTCCTCCGGATGTAAATAATCCACGGTTCGAAGATATTGATCCACTTCCGGCATGGCGCCGATTTTGAGCAGGCGTTGGATCCGGCTCAACCAGTGGATGCGATCCTCGGTTGATGGAACACCCCCGGCCATCCCGCCGATGGTGGATCGAAGGCTCTGCGGCAAATAATTCCAGAATTGCATCGCCCACATCGCGCGATAGCGCAAATACCCGACGAAGGATTCGTCTCCGCCGTCACCGGACAAAGCGACTGTGACATGTTGCCGGGTTTGTTGGGAAAGATAGTAGGTCGGCAGCGCGCTGGAATCCGCGAATGGTTCCGAATAGAACCAGGCCAACTTGGGCAAGATATCGATCAGTTCAGGCTTGACGATGAATTCATGATGATCTGTCTTATAACGCGTCGCGACTTCGCGCGCATGATGAACTTCCGAATAATCCTGTTCTTCAAAACCGATGGAAAAAGTTTTGATCGGACGGCTCGATTGCTGGGCCATGAGCGCGACAATAATGGAGGAATCGATACCTCCGGAGAGAAATGCGCCCAGGGGAACATCAGAGATCATGCGCAGAGAGACCGATTCGGTCAATCGGTGGCGCAAACGCTCCTGCGCCTCGGGGTAGCTGATTTTTTCCTTCGGGTCATATTGCAAGTCCCAGTAGCGGCGAACTTGGAGACCATCTTGCCCGGACCATGAAAGGCAGTGGGCGGCCGGGAGCTTGTAAACATCGCTATAAATGGTCAGTGGCGCTGGTATATATTGAAGGTTCAAATACAAATAAACGGCTTTTGGGTTGACTGTTCGCGGGCAGCGAGGATGTTCCCGTAAGGCCTTCAGTTCCGAAGCGAAAACAAATCCCCCCTTGGGATCGTTGAAGTAGAAGAATGGCTTCTTGCCGAAGCGGTCTCGGGCGGCGAACAACCGTTGACGTTTCCGGTCCCAGATGGCGAAGGCGAACATCCCCCGCAGCCGCTGAAGACAAGCTTCACCATATTCTTCATAGAGGTGCAGAATAATCTCCGTGTCGGAATTCGTCCTGAAGCGGTGGCGATTCAGCGCTTCTAACTCCTTGCGCAATTCCTGGAAGTTGTAGATTTCCCCATTAAATACGATCCACAGGCTCTCATCTTCGTTCGACATCGGTTGATGTCCCCCCTGCAGATCGATGATGGCCAGCCGTTGAAAGCCCAGACTTACGCCGGGCTCTTGATGCAGGCCGTCTTCATCCGGGCCTCGATGATGCATCGTATGCGCCATCTTCGGGACAAGATCGGGGGGCACCTGCGGATCAAAGGTCTGGATGACGCCGCAAATTCCGCACATAGTCAGGGGCCGACTTTCTTTTGAAATAGAAATTCGGAGCAGCCCGTGCCGGTGTTGGGTACGCTCTTGAGCAAGACAAATCTCTTGGACGTCACAGCGGAAATGATTTCATCGGCTGCGGCATATTCATATGGATAGCCGCCCAGCCAATCCTTCAAATCGCTGTACCATTTCATCCCTCGCGCGCGGTCAGATGGGTTCGGCCCACCGCGAATCCTGGACTTCATGGTTTCCCATGACGCGTAGAGCAAAAACCAAAGGCGCTGCAGTGGCCGGGGTGAAACACAGTAGAGGCGTTTGATTAATTTCCAGAAAGGTGAAGTCCAATGCTTGTTGTAAATCGCGATATAGAACAATCCATTTCCATTCACATGCAGAAGGCTTTGGTCGATGGCGCGCCACATGTCGCCGGTGTGGTGGAGCACTCCCCAGGCATACACGACGTCAAAAGGCTGGCGTTCCGGGAACGGCTGCGAAGACAGGATGTCCCATTGGAAAATGCGCCAGCTCGCCGGATTGTCTTCTTTTTCCTTCAGTGAACGCGTGCAATCAACGGACAAAGGGTCATAATCAATGCTGACGATTTCCGAAGCCCCCAACCGCAAAGCAGCCAATGAATGCACTCCGCTGCCGCAACCAATGTCTAGGAAACGCCGCCCGGTCAGGGAGTTTGTCCCCAAAAATGCCGTCAGAGCGTGGATGGCGGTCTGAATATCCTTTTCGCTGATCTCGGCAAGATAGTCCCGCCAATTTCTCCCAAATTCAAAGCGAGGCATCGATTCAGGAGGTGATGGATTCATGGAGTATATGCCGGCGATACCAGAGTTCGAGCATTACCGTTGACCATATAGGAATTTGATAATAAATCGCTTTTTGGATGCTTGGAGCCGCTTCGTATTGCTCCCAAAGCCGGGCCAATCCGGCCTGCGGGAGAAACCCTTCTTTCGCGAGTGCCGAATTGAAAAGCGTATCCCGGAATAACGTGCGGCCTTCACCTCGAATATAACGTGTGATCTGCTCTCCGGTCATACCGCTGAATCCTTCCTTTTTCCGATACAAAATGGAAGCGGGAATTCGTGTTTCCATCGCTTTCAGCAGGAGGTATTTGTTTTCGTGATAGCGGCGGATTAGAAGGTCTGCGGGGACCCCGAGCAGAAATTCGACAAGTTTGTAATCCAGGAAGGGGTTCCTGGCTTCAAGTGAACACGCCATGCCGGTCGCATCGGCCATCGTCGTAATGCTGCGATGATGAAAGACGAACAAATCATCCCAGAGGTACCGCTTGAAATAATCCGGAATCTCCTGAGAGTGTTGGAGAGTCAAGGCTTCGACGAGTTTGTCGCTTGTTTCACTCAGTTTATCGCGACAAACCAAATTCACCCAATCTCGTTGAAAATGGAACGTGGAAGCCACGCGGCGCTTTTCCGGAGTCAAAGCGAGCCGTTGAAAACCTGGATGAACCTTTCCCAGCAGGAAGCCCAGTGTCGACCGCAATGCCGCGGGCAGTATTCGGTCCACATATTGCCAGACGGTCTGGGATTTTAACACGCTGGCATAGTAGGACTGATAACCTCCCAGCAATTCGTCTCCCCCATTTCCCGTCAGGACGACTTTGACGTATTGGCGGGTGTGCTTTGCTAGGAAGAGTGAAACAAGTGCGGTCGGTCCCTCAAAGGGTTCATCGGTCTTTTCGATGAATTCTGGAATCTGACGCATCAACTCCGACAAATCGTAGAAGATATTGTGATGCTGGGTTCCGATGAAGGCGGCTGCTTCCTGAGCGTATTTCCAGTCCGGATGCGCTTCGTAGTTTTCGCGGTTAAATATGGCAAAGCTGTGAAAATTTTCTGAATGTGCGGATTTTACGGCGGCGGTGACGGACGTCGAATCCAGCCCTCCGGACAGGTAGGTCCCGATCGGCACATCGCTCACCGTGCAGAGTTGAACCGCTTCTTCGAAGCGTTCGGAAAAATCATGAACGGCGGTTTTTCGATTGATCGGCGCAAAGAAAGATGGTCGAGGTTTCCAATACGGCTTAAGGGATACCCCATTCGAATCAGCAGTCAAGAAATAACCCGGAGGGAGCTTCCGAATTCCCTTAACCAAAGAAAAGGGCGCTGGAACATCCTGTGATAGCAAGTAGAGGCCCAAAGCGGATTCGTCCAATTTCTTCGGTAGTTTGCGGGAACGTAAAAGCCCTTTAAGTTCCGACGCGAAATACAGAACGCCTTCATGATGACTGTAAACCAGAGGCTTTTCTCCGATTCGATCGCGGATCAGGAAGCAGCTCTTCCTCACGCTGTCCCACAGCCCGATGGCAAATTGTCCACGGAGACGTTCCCAGGCCTCTGAGCCATACTTTTGGTAAAGAGCGAGGATCACTTCCGTGTCACAATGCGTCTGAAATGGGTATCCCGTTTGCTCAAGCGCGGCTCTCTGTTCGCGAAAATTGTAAATTTCACCATTAAATGTGACCCAAACGGTGCGGTCGGGGTTGGACATGGGTTGCTGACCGCCTTCGGGGTCAATAATGCTGAGTCTGACATGTCCGAGACCCAGACCGTTCGCCTCATCAAATTGAGTGCCCTGACCGTCCGGACCCCGATATCGAAATTCCTGGATCATGTCTGAAATGTCGTCCCGCATCTCCGAGGTGGTCAATTTGTGATGAGGGTCATAGATGCCGCAAATTCCACACATAGGTATTTAGGACCTCGAGGGCGGTTGCTCGCTCGAGTCTTCGGACACGAACTCGAAAATGTGGAAACCATCTGTTTGGAAGAGCACCTTCTTGGACAGCGGGATTCGCTCAACATCCGGTAGATAGGAATTCTGAACCAGGATAAAGCGCAAATTATATCGTTTGATCAGGTCTCGAAAATCTGTGCGTATGACCGGAAAAACCTGGCGTAGTTCATTGAATCCATAGCCATGGCCTCCCCAAAGGACGCGTTTGTTGGCCAGACATGCTACGTGCTCCATCAATTGAAAAGGAAAGCACATCCAAGCCCCCGTTGAGCAACTCGCTACCTCCGACAGCACGGAATCCGGCACGGTGAGGCTTTTGGATCCGCGTTGGTATTTATAGGATCGCACGAGCGTGATTACGGTATATAGCAATGAGACGAGGACAATGGTGAAGGAAATCGTAGGACGTTTCACACAGGAAACGCCCATAATAATCGCTCCCGGAAACACGGCGTTGTAGAGATATAGATTGCCAAAACCAAACCCACGCAAGGCCGGGATCAGCACAGTGGCAAGGGCGAAACATAGGGCGGACAGGAACCAGGCCGTTATCCAGTGCATAGCGGGTTCTTGGAATCGAACTAGGCTTGTCAAAAGGAGCGCTCCGGCCATCGCAGGCACATAGTTGCCTCCAAAAAAGGAAAGAATTCGCTTGACGACATTTCCAAATCCGGGAGCGTATTGTCGTACGGGGCCTTGATAGCCTGGTCGGCCATAGAGGGGTGATTCCCGCAGCGGGTCCGCGCCCAGCAATGGCCATTCTCGTGACCAAAATTTCACAATGTCTCCATGGGCACGAAGCACCTTGAAGTAAAATCCGCCGCTGAGGAGCATGGCGCCAATCACAGCGGCCGGAAGAAGTAGAAGGAGTTTCCAGGCCTGAAAGGTTACCGCTAGACTTACCAAGACAGCAACAAAGATCTGCGTCGTCATTTTGTGCGTTAATAGGATTAAGCTTGCAAGAAGGATCGCCGATACCCAGAACCCAAGCCCATCGTAAATCCCTGCACGGAGTACAACCAGCATGAGAAGCGCATCCATGAACATCGCCCCCAAGCCTCGAGGATTCAGCTGAACGTTGTAGAGCGCCGCCATCGGCGCTGTGGCATAAATGAGACCGGCGACACCGTAGATCCAAAGATTTCGGTATCCCAACAGCTTAATGGATAACAGCAGGAACGCTAGCCGGCCCATATCGATGCTCATCGCAACCCAATGGCTTTGTCCTTCCATGAACCGCGCGGGCAGCCGGGAGAGGACTATCGGGAATAAGGGTGGATACCATTGTCCTTTATCAAAAATGTAATTGGGCAATACCGGTGGAAATGTCGAGTCCCGGTGGACGGTCTGCGTATACGCATGCCAGAACCAATGGTCAACGCCGGTATTGGAATGACTTCCAAGCATAGGGAGCCATCGAATGAAGAATCCAATGGCCAGGACACCGAGCCAGGTAATCAGCATGTCCCGTCCGACGCTATCTTCGGGTTGATAAATAAACCGGTGAGGAAAGTATTGACAGGCTGGAGTCGCCCATGAAACAGCCGTTCAAGCACCGCCGGATCGAGTGCATCCGACAGTCGCGTAGAGATGATCAACAGGAACAGGCCCGCCAGTCCCCAAGCCAGGCGCAAAATAAGTGAGTAAATGAAAATTTGTCCTAACGAGAATATGATTGCTGATATCAAGAGGGCGTGAATTTTCGTTGTTGGTTCCTTTAATAGGTGATGTTGATAAAAGTAGGTTAGGTATTGTGAGAATACGAAAGCCGTGCTGAAAGCAAATGCAAAATTTCGAATGTTTGCCCCCGGAAGTATCACCCAGACCCCGGCCAGGTTAACGCAGACCATCAGGACAAGAATCACAAAGATCTTTCCCAAGTTGTTTTGAACCGTATAAAGACCGGTGTAAAGTTGACCCAGCGCGCACAAAGGAGTGCAAACCAGAAACGCCGTCAAGATCGGTACGCTATTGGCATAGAGACGTCCGAACACGATATGGAAGGCTGTAGGGAGAATCACGACTAATGGAATCGCAGCCGTCAACCACAGGCAAAACAGTGATGGTGCAATCGAATTCACGTAGCGCTTTGTAACGGTAGGATCTTCGAAGTGCCGGCCAATCAATCTTGGCAGCGTGATCGTTGTGAGCGGCACGGCGATCGAGACGATTAATGAATGAACTTGAAAGGCGACTTGATAGAGGCCCACATCCCGGCTGGAGAAAACATGCCGAATAAGAATCTGGCTTCCCCAATTCACACAATATCCAAGCATCGTAGTCGGTAGAATAGGCCAGGCGAAAATCAGCATTGTCTTGACCAACGTCCGGTTCCATGGTGGAAAGCCAACATGGATGTCTTTTAGTTGCGAAATGCCGGCGCCCAACCAAATAACCGTGGTCAGAAATACGGTGCCCAGCAGGCTGATTTCAAGACGATGAGAGGAAAGGTTGTCCAGCTTCAGGCCAAGATAAAAAAAGAAGGTAGCCCCCGATATTACGGAGGGAACAAACGCCAGGTACATCATTCGCTCCGTTGTTTGAAAGAGCGTCTGGAATTCGATCGTGACGATGATGCTGATCAGAAAACAAAACGCCAACGCGCGATCGATTCGTGATAGGAGGAACAACCGTTGCGTCCAGGATACTGGGGCCACCGTGAACAGCAGTATTGAAATAAGCATCCCAATCCCCATTATCGGAAGACGGGCGCTCCACGTTTCGCGAATCCGATGGGACTTCACCCATTCCGGCTTGCCGAATCGTAATAATGGATCCTGCTGAATCCAGCTGATAAGCGCCAAATGCAGAAGAGTGGCGTATGCCGTAATCATCGCCCATCGTCCCAGCCCATCCGGGCCTAAGAAGCGGGCGAGAATGGCCATCCCGCCTGTTGCAAATACGATTCGCAGGCCCTGCCCGAAAACGAAAGAAATGTAATGCCTCAGATCTTCGTTCATTTGTTACGGGAATGATCCGACAATACGCGCTGGTAATAGGTTTGTTTTATTAAGGATGTCTTCTGGAGATCGTGGCGATCAAACGCCAACTGTTTGGCTCTTGCACCCATTTCTTTGCCTTCCATTGCATGATCAAGCAGATAGGTCGCTGCTTCCAGCAATTTAGCCGGATCGTGTTCCGGGACAAGCAAGCCCGTTTCTCCGGTCTTAATTAGTTCAGAATGCCACTCAACGTCATAGGCGATGGTGGGCGAACCGGCGGCACAGGCTTCGATAAGGCTAAATCCTCCCATGAGACAGAGAGAAATATTACTTTCCTTCCGCAGAGAGACCACGACATTTCTAGGCTGGAATCCCACAACTCGCATACAGTTTTGAAGTTTCTTCTCTTGGCACAACTTTTCGATGTTGGCTCGCTCCACACCGTCTCCGGCTATGACGATGACAAAATCGGATCGTTTTTTGCTCAACACCTCGGCTAGATCAATAACGTCATACACATAATTTTCTTTCGACAAACGGCCAACAAAGGACACGATTTGTACTCCCTGCGGGATCGACAACGTTTGACGAATGCTGCCGGAGTCTTTGACGAACAGAGATAAGTCGATCCCATGCGGGATAACGCCAATATGTTGGGGAGGAATACCTTCATTAATGACTTTCTGAGCCAATGATTCTCGGATCGGCATCACAAGAGTTGCATGTCTTAAGACAAATCGCTCCAATATCCGTGCAAGTCGACGCGATCCTAGGATTGTTTGCGCCCCGCGGGTGCCATCAAGTTCATATCGTTTTTCGAGGTCGGCGTGGATAGAAACGCAGTAAGGGATCGGCCTGAACAAAGTTACCCACCAGGCCAGGATACCGGTGAGCATAGGATCTGTCGCGCGGATCAGATTAATACGTTCTTCGTCGACGATGTTTATAATCCTCCGGGCAGCTCGAAATAAATGAAAAATATGGTGGGGGTAGCGAAGCCACTTTCGGTTTTCACAAAGGGGCAGAAAGTATTCCTTCAGTTCGTAGAGACGATGGACGGGACTTAAATCAAGAATGCGGTCTTGGCGAGCGGCTGGATGAACGGTGATAACACGTTCAAAAAAGCCCTGTTCCTCTCGTTCTCCCATCATGGAGATAACGCCTTTGGCCGTCAGATCATCGTAGTCTGAGGGGACCAAGAACAGGATTCTTGGCTTCATTGAATCGGACTGGGTGAATAAGATGAGCAGAGGCGGCAGATATTAATCTGTCCCTGATCGCTGTGAAGCTGCTTTCTGAATTCGCGATATTTGACCCCGTTCCAGATCTCATCCAGCGATTCTGTCAAAAGATTCCCCATAATATGCTTGCCGAGCGGATCTCGGCAGCAAGGGACTACGCTGCCGTTAACGTGAATGGATAACGAATAATAGATCCAAGGGCATTCATTCGGCGGCAGGAAACGAGGTTTCAAAACACCGGTTTTAAAAGCTTGGGGGTCGTAATACCAGTGATTTTCGTCCGTCGGAAGATATTGGAGACCTTCTTCATGCGTCCGAACGCATGGATCAATGACGACGGCACTGTCAACGCCGAGATCCTTCATCGTCTTCAGAAATAGTTCGACTTCATGTTCGTTGTGCTTCATAAGAATGAAGCCGCTTGCAATCCGTATTTTCGAATGCTGCTCATTTTTCCAGCGAATCGTTTCTTTTAGATTTCCGATGACGCGGGCCAGATTACTGTTGATTCGATAAATCTGGTGCGTCTCCTGCGTCATTCCACCGATCTGGAAACTGACTTCATCGATGCCTGACTTCACCACTTTCTCGCCGTTCGCGAAATCCCCGTTCGTGCATGTGGTAATGAAAGGAATCCCCTTCGATTTCGCGTAGCGGATCATGTCATACGCGTCTTTATTCAGGAAGGGTTCTCCCATAAAGTAAAACATCAATGTATTGGTATGGGGCGCGATCTTATCCATAATAATTTGGAAATTATTGAGAGACATATGTCCCGTGGGGCGACCGAGCACCTTGGCCCCCGTCTCACAAATGGGGCAGCCCAAATTACAGGCATTGGTAGGTTCGATCGTGACGTTCATCGGCCGACCGAGAACTCTTTCGCCTCCCAGCAGTAGCGACACGGACGACTTCAGATGATCGCCGGACCCGCGTTTTCGTAGAATCAATCCACGCATTCCCTCACGCAGCGCACGCAAACCGTAGATCAATCGAAAGGCGGGTCTGCGTTTCTTAAGATAATCGCGCAATTTCCCACGAAGCTTTGCCGGACTGATCCCCAGCGACGGGGTCACCAAACAGGAGTTCGATGCTGAATTGGTTTCAGTTTGCGAATTTTGTTTTGTATCAGGTCTGAATATGTCGAGTATTTTCATGATCGGACCCCGCGATTCTCTTTTATGGCGCGAACGGTAATGCCGGCATCTTCGACAAATTCCTGTGATAACGTCATGTTTTCTCCAGCAATCCAACGCCGTATTTGATCTTCCGAGTGTCGCCAGGCATATCGCGGCAAGTACCAATCGAAATTAATCAATACATTCTCCTGGAAGGACATGGCGTCGTTCCAGAAACATTTGAAAAGCGCATTGTATATCCAGCGCTGAAGGTCATACTTTCCCTGTTTGAAGCCCAGTACAGGGATGTCCTTAGGTATGCTGATCCGAATGGATGATTCGGCCATCGTCTTTCCAAAAAGAGTCAAGGGTTCCATCATTTTCCAGGCTTCTTCAAGTGGAATGTTTTGAAGCTGACTGCGCACGTAATCATCGGCGAATTCCCTCAGGGGGGCCTTTTTGCGGTAAACGTAGAAGGCAAATTCTCCATGAGGGCGAATCAATCGGCTTAATCGGCGAAAAGCGGCTTCGGTATCGGGAGTATGATGCAGGACGCCCTCGCTGAGGATAAAATCAAAAGTCGATTTGCGAAATGGAGGCGACATAAGATCCCCCTGGACGAAGAGCAGATTAGATAACCGTTGCTCGTCCGCATGCTGCTTCGCTTCCTCTACACATGCTGAAAGTTCCAATCCAACGACCAATCCCTGCGGGTGGGCGCGCGCCATTCGCAGAGCTTCGCGGCCCAAACCGCAGCCCGCATCCAGCAGAACGTGATGCTTGCGGATTGAAGATTCGTAGCCCTTCTGGCTTCTCCAGCCATACTTGGTGAACATCCATTTTTCCATGAAGTCCGCAGAACCACCTTGAAGTCCCCAGTTTTTCTGCCTCTTCCATTTGAATTCAAAGACTTTCTGCACTTGAGCCTGCACTTGGCGGGCTGCATCAGACCCCGCTTGGGGCTGTTTGAAGCTCCGGGCTTTAATTCGTCGTATCCATGGACCCGGCCTACGAATGCGCCATTTCTTCAAGAAAGCTTCGTCATCGTGCCGCAATGGACCGGGTACGAGCAGTCGGGCAATACCGCCCTTGATGGGAAACCACGATGAACAGGATTTACAGATTAGAATTCCCTCCCTCGCCAGGAGTTCAGACGGCTGAAATGTCTCTTGATCCAGGGAACCCTGGCATTGCGGACAAGCGAGCAGATGAATCCAATGGGTTTTCATCGGTCAAAAATTAGTTTTGGGGTTCCCTTTTTATTCAGTCGTATCCGGCCAATCCGGCGACAAGGGGTCCCCGCGACGATCGTAAAGGGAGGGACATCCTTGTTTACGAACGAAGAAGCTCCCACGATCGCGTGATCTCCAATCCGCACTCCTTTGGCAATGACCGTGTGACTGCCGATATAGCAGCAGTTGCCGATAGACACGGATGCATGAGTATAAGAGGCCTTGCCTCCCGAAAGCGCCCAATCGACTGAATCATGAGAATAAATCAACACCCCGGCGCTGATGCTGCAGAAGCTTCCGATCGTCAGCCCACCAGAACCATCCAGGATCGTAAAAGGCCCGATCCAGGTATTTTTACCGACCTTGACGTTGCCGAAGACATAACTGTTTTGGTAAATCGAAGCGCCCTGGCCGAAGCCCAATGATTGAGCCCGTTCCGCCCGATCAAACAGCAATTCATCGAACGGGAGATCCCGGTTCCAGAGCCGCCGCTTTTCAGTGCGCAGCCCGGTGTAAAGGTTTTGGAGCATCTTGCTGTGCCGGGATATAGAAGTGTTTTTCATGTGCCCCTCAGTTTTGAAATTGACGACACCACCACTCAAAGCTAAGAAAAGACCAGATCAAAAGGCGACGATTGTGTTTCCCCGAGCAATGGTCATCCAGCGCCTCGTGAACATACTGCGGTTCCACATAATCGTAGAGTCGCGCCTTGGGGTCGCGGAGCAGGCGATTAATATAATCGATACTTTCCCCTCTGAACCAGCTGGCATCAGGCGCTGAGAACCCTTGTTTGACGCGCTCTGTAATATGACTGGGGATCAGGCGATTCATCGTCTTTCTCAAGATGGATTTGCCCGCATTGGTTTTGAGCTCATAGGATCGTCTCTTGCCGATGGAATTTTCATCGACGTTGATGTCTTTAGCGATCTCCTTGACTTTAAAACGAGAGGGTATGCGAAGAGAGAAATCCACCAGGTCATTGTCCAGGAAAGGGACGCGCGTTTCGAGCGAGTGCGCCATGCTGACCTTGTCTTCAACCACCAGCAACCCATGGAGGAACGTTTTCAATTCAAAATACAAGGAGGCAGAGAGCCAATCGTCATGTTTCTTGGGCGGGAATTGACCATTAAAGACTCCTCGAAAGATATCGAACATCGAATTATCCTTAATCCTTTGGAACACCGCCGGCTTAAAGAGTTGTTGTTTTTCCGAGTCGGGGACCAATCTTTGCCAGAAGGAGTAATAATGTTTGTAGTAATCGTCCGGATCATTGCCATTTAAACCAGTGTAATATCTCCAAGGATATCCGCCGAACAGCTCATCCCCTCCCGCTCCGGAGAGGGCCACTTTCACAAATTTTCCCGCCAGTCGAGCCATATAATAATTGGGGTAACACTGCCCCACCCGGAGATCCTCCAGATGCCAGACCAATTCCGGCATGATATGTTCCATGTCTCCTGCATGCATGACCATTTCGTAGTGCTCGGTTTTCAAGAGGTTGGCCAGGAATTCGGAATTTCCGCGTTCATCAAAACCCAGCTCAAGTCCGGAAGCGGACGAAAGGTCAAATCCCCCGGTAAACGTCATGAATCTTCCGAGACTTTGTCGCGCCACAGCGACGATGGAACCGGAATCCATCCCGCCGCTTAAGTAGGCGCCGACGGGTACGTCGCTCATCAGCTGGCGTTGAACCGATTGCACGAACAGCTCGTAAAGCCGGTTCTCGGTGTCTTTTTCGTTTAAAGAGTCCTGAGGGTCGAATACATAGTCCCAATAACGCTTCAAGTTTGGAACCGCTCCCTTATGGAGTGATAAAGTCATCGTGTGGGCTGGAGGGACTAGACGAATTCCTTCAAACAACGTCAAATCAGTCAGGATATTCTGAAAAGTGAAATATTCATTTAACGCAGGCAGACAGACTGCTCGTCGCATGGAAGGGTGCTGTAGAATGGCTTTGATCTCAGAAGAGAAAATGAATACGCCGTCTTTGAAGTACCAATAAAGTGGTTTGATGCCGTACCGATCACGCGCGAGGAAGAGCGTTTGACGAGTTTTGTCCCATAAAGCGAAGGCGAACATGCCATTGAAGCGATTAACGCATGAAGTTCCCCATTCTTTGTAAGCATACAGGATAACCTCGGTATCCGTTTGCGAATGAAAACTGTGGCCTTTGGCCTCTAATTCGCGACGGAGATCTCGGAAATTGTAAATTTCCCCATTGAACGTAACGATCAAAGTTCCCGCGGCATCTGCCATCGGCTGACGGCCGGCCGGGGATAAATCGATAATCGCGAGGCGCCGGTGTCCCAATCCGACGGCTCCTTCAGCCCACTGACCTTCCCCGTCCGGCCCTCTATAGGCAATCACATCCGTCATGCGCTTCAGCAGATCTTTGGAGATGGATTCTCCATTCACGTCAACGATTCCAACGATTCCGCACATAAATTGATTACCGATGTCCTTGATTTTGCAATTTATTAAATCGCAGGTAAGCTTGCTCCAGAGCACCGCAAATTCGGTCCAGATTCTCTTCAGAAAGTTGCGGGAAAAGGGGCAATGCCAGGCTCAGTTGATCAGCAATAAAGGCGTTGGGAAAGTGCTCAGGTCTCAGTCGATATTTCTCCCGGTAATATTCGAGGAGAACAGGAGCATGCGTGCCCGGTCGTGTGGCGATTTCATTGGCTTCCAAATCGGCCATCAAAGCATTTCGTGCGACATTGAACGATTTTACAGACCGCAAAGTGGGTTCTTCTGGTCTGAAAAGGCAAACATATGCTTGGTAGCCGTGAACGTAGCCTTCAGGGACCGAGGGAGACTTCAGCCATGGGAATGCAGCCAGCTTTTGGTCGTAGCGTCTAGCAAGTGCCGCCCGCCGCTCAAGAATTGAGGAAGCGCGAGCCATTTGTGCGCATCCCAAAGCACCCTGAATGTCGGTCATACGATAGTTGTAGCCCACATGCGGGTATTCGGGCAGCAAAAATCCTCCTGTTTCTTGATGTCGAGATAAATCCGATCGTGTGGCCCCGTGATCTCGGAGAGAGCGCACCATAAGGTCCAGCTCTGGCTCCGTCGTGGTGACCATGCCGCCTTCACCCGTTGTGATGGACTTCCGTGGATGAAAACTAAAACACCCCATTTTCCCAAACGTCCCCGCATGGCGTCCTCGATACTGCCCACCAAAGGCGCAGGCGGCATCCTCAACAATCCAAAGGTGGTGCTTTTGCGCCAAGCGTATGAGTGGATCCATATCGGCGCAAAGACCAAAAAGGTGAACCGGAAGCAGACCGACAGTCTTCGGCGTTATCAAGGACTCCACTTTTTTTACATCAATGTTGAAGGTCGTCAGATCGATATCGCAAAAGATGGGCGTGGCGCCCATATATTCCACGACGTTGGGTGTGGCCACCCATGTAAATGCCGGCACTAAAACTTCATCGCCTGGTTTTACGCCCAGAGCGACCATAGCCAAGTGGAGCGCCGTGGTGCAGGAAGTTGTCGCCGCCGCGAATCGCGTGTCTATAAAAGCAGCAAATTGATCTTCAAAAGCCTTGACCTTCGGTCCCTGGACGACCCATCCGGACTCGAGCGGCTCTTGTACGGCCCGAAGTTCTTCCGGACCGAATAGTGGCTGACTAATAGGTATCTTCATTTGAGATGAGGCGCTGGGATATTGGAGCTTTGCCGCCGCCACTCTACAACCGCACGCAATCCTTCTTCCAGACCGACTTGCGCACGGAATCCCAACTGCTTCTCCGCCTTTTGAGTGCTGCCGAGCCGGTTTGTCACGAACATGGCTTCTTGCGGTCGATAGTCTGGTTTGAGCTGAGACCCGGACAAGGCCAATAATTTGGTAACGAGTTCGTTAATCGTTGTTTTTATGCCCATGCCCACATTGAAGAACTGATCCGTTGCATCACTTTTGAGCGCCAGAATATTCGCTCTGGCGACATCCGTTACACAGACAAAATCATAGGCTTGTGAGCCATCGCCGAATATAACAGGAGGATTTCCCTCTTTAATCTTGTCCAGAACTTTCATGATCACGCTGACATATGCGCCGTGATAATCCATGCGAGGACCATAGACATTCATATAACGTAGCCCGACATAATTCAGTTTATGCTGTTCATAAATCGCGCGGAAGAACTGTTCTCCAGCAATCTTTGTGGCCCCATACATGGTCCGGTTGTTGAATGGATGTTCTTCCGTCATGGGAGTTTGTATCGCATCGCCATAGACTGATGCGGATGACGAGTAGACCACTTTCTTCACTCCTGCCTTGAGAGCTTCCTCAATAACGTTGAAAGTACCTAATACGTTGACCTCCACCGCGGCGCGGGGATCATGAACACATTCATACAGCCAGAGCGCCGCCAGATGAAAAACGTAATCAACCCCCTGCATCGCTTTTCGCAGCGTGTCGGAATCTGTAATACTGCCGTCTACAAGCCGGACCCTTGAATCTTGGAGCGCCTGAACAATATTGGCCTTTGTCCCACGAACAAAATTGTCCAGAATAACAATCTCTTTGACCGGCTCGCCGAGCAGCTGGTCCACCACGTGAGATCCAACAAACCCAGCTCCACCAATAACCAGTACGCGACAATTATCAAGCTTCATAAGATCCTCATCGTTTTGACGTTTTGTAGAAGGCCTGAATCGTGTCTACGATGTATTCTTGTTGCACCGGGGTCAGACCCGGATAGACAGGTAAAGCAAGTGTTTCCTGAGCTGCTTTTTCCGAGTGAACAAACTGTCCGGACGAATAGCCCAGATATTTAAAGCACTCCTGCAGATGAAGAGGAAGAGGATAATAAACTTCTGTACTAATGCCGTTCCCTTTAAGGCAGGTCAACAAATCGTCTCGCTGACGGGCTCGAATAACGAACTGATTGTAGATATGCGGATATCGAAGCGAATCGTTGTATAGGGCCGTTGGTAAACGTATGAGTTCCGCGCTCAACAGTCCGGAATCCTTGAATAACTTGATGTACCGTTGAGCGTTTTGCCGGCGCTGTTCAGTCCATAAGTCAAGGTAAGCCAGTTTGACGTTTAAAACGGCTGCTTGGAGTGCATCAAGCCGAAAATTCCCGCCGATGTACCGATGATAATACTTCGACTGCGCGCCATGGACCCGCAGGCTGAGCAGCCGTTTATAAAGTTCTTCATTCTGGGTCGTCACCAATCCGCCGTCTCCAAATGCGCCCAAATTCTTACTGGGAAAAAACGAAAAACAACCCATATCGCCAAGGCCGCCCGCTCGACGGCCATCCCGGTATGCTGATCCAATGGCCTGGGCTGCATCCTCTATCACCGACAGATGATGCTGGCCGGCCAATCGAAGAAGAGGTTCGATGTCGGCGCACTGCCCGAAAAGATGAACGGGGACAATGGCCCGTGTTTTAACCGTGATAGCGGATGGGACAAGAGCGGGATCGAGATTATAGGTTTCCGGGTCAATGTCGACGAAGACGGGGCGTAATCCCAGACGCGCAATGGCGCCAGCCGTCGCAAAAAAGGAATAAGGCGTTGTAATCACTTCATCGCCGGCCTGCAAATTGAGCGCCATCAGTGAGGCCAGAAGAGCATCCGTTCCAGAAGAGACACCTACGGCAAATTTCGTGCCGCAATAGGCGGCCAGCTTTGATTCAAGCTTCTCGACCTCCGGCCCGAGAATGAAGTGCTGACTCTTCACAACGTTTTCCATGGCTTCCATCAATTGCGCATGAATCGGCGTATGGATTGCGCCGAGATCCAGCAAAGAGACCTTCACGTCAGGCCTTCTTGGCTCGAACGATACGGACCAGGTTTTTACCATGTTTTTTATATTGTGAACCGCAATGGGCGCATCGAATTTTATTTCCGTTCGACCGCAGCTGAATTCCACATTGACACATCCAACCACGAAATCGTGCTGGAACTCCAACCACGAGACCAAAATCAGGGACATCGTGGGTCACGACCGCGCCTGCTCCCACAAAAGCATAACGACCCACCGTTGTGCCGCAAAGAATTGTGCAATTCGCGCCTAATGTGGCCCCCTGCCGGACAAGCGTTTTACGAATTTCTCCCATGCGTGGAATTTCGCTGCGCGGGTTAATAACGTTTGTGAAGACCATCGATGGGCCGCAAAAAACACCATCTTCAAGCGTCACGCCTTGATACACAGAAACATTATTCTGGATTTTAACGTTATCTCCGATGACCGCGTCGGGTCCGACGACCACATTCTGGCCAATCCGACAATTCTGACCGATCTTGGAACCTTTCAGGATATGGCTGACGTGCCAGATTGTCGTACCTTTTCCTATTTCCGTTCCTTCATCAATAAAGGCGGATTCGTGGGCGCTGAAAGCTCGCGATAAAGATTTGGCTGACACGGCCACGGTGGTGCCGCAGGGCACTTCGAGAGCCTGCTGACATTTCTGCATGACTGTTAGAACGCGCAAGGCTTCTTCCCCATCGGTGCGTGGCGACTTACGGCTGCGTAGACATTCCAAAAAATGTTCGCATTCCGCGCGGAGAGGCTCATGGCTTTCCAAGGGTACATTTTGGGCGTCGGCTTTGTGCACAACAGGAACCTGACCTTTCCATTCAATGGTATGGGGATACAGTTTCAATTTGTTCTCTTTCTCCAAGTCATCAAATACAGCCATTTTCTTTTCCCCGACAACAACGAGTTTTTGTTCTTTGAAAGGGTGGAGCCAGGACACAAAAATGTGCGCCTGCTTGCCACTGGGGAAAGAAAAACAACTCATCGTTACGTCGGCGATCTGCTTATGCAGGTAATTACCACCCTGTGCCATGACATAATCCGGCATTTCGCCCAGCAACCCTAAAATCACGGATAAATCATGAGGAGCGAAAGACCAGAGGATATTTTCTTCGCGTCGTATTTTCCCCAGATTCAGGCGATTGGAGTAAATATATTGGATGCGCCCCAATTCTCCAGCATGAACACATTCTTTCAGCTTGAGAACCGCCGGGTGATACCAAAGGAGGTGCCCCACCATCAGGATAGCCTCTTTCCTTTTGGCCAAATCAATCAATTGTTGGCCGCTTGCGACATCTAAAGCGAGCGGTTTTTCGACAAAAACATCTTTTCCGGCGTTCAGCGCTGCCTTTGCTACGGATACATGTGTTTCGGCGGGCGTCGCAATGGCCACCGCATCGATACTGGGATCTGCCAGTAATTCTTCATAGGAAGAAACCGTAGGACAATCCGGATAAAGTGTTCGACAGCTTGCAAGCGATTGTTCTGACGAATCGCATACAGCGGCCAAGGACCCGAGTTCATGAAATACCCGGACCAGATTTTTACCCCAATAGCCGCAGCCAATGACCGCGACGCGGCTTTTGTCACGCGCCATTTTCTTCCTCCGATTTTGAGAATCCCAAGCCGAACATTTCCTGTAATTTAGGGAGTTTCTGAAAGATGGCAAGAAGCGATTCGGCCCGTTTTAACAGGCTTTCTAGCTGTTCTATTTTTTTTCGTCGATTATCGTTTTCGCGATCATCGGAATCCTCCGAATTGCGAAGATGTTCCTTGATGACTTGGAGTTTACTTTGGGCGAATTGGAGTCTTTTTGTGAGTCCCTTCCGAAGACGTTGAACCATAAGCTGTGAAAGATCTGCGTTGGCCGTATAGTAATCCTCGCGAGTTCCCGGACGGCTTGTCCCCTGGACTGCTCCCCATTCTTCTAAAATTCGCAGGTGTATACTGGCGTTGCCTTTGCTCATCTTGCAAGCCATGGCCAGCTCCTTCAAGGACATGGGTTTATCGAGAATATAAAGAGCGCCGTACAGTTGTCCGACCGAACGGTTGAAAGAGATCAACTCGGCTGCATCGCCCGCAAAGGCAATAAATTGATCGACTGGAAACTGCTGTTCTTTGGAAGTCGTCATGGCCGTTTAGAACGTTCTAAACTAAGAGTACACCATGAAGTGCAAGAAATCAACCTTTAATTTGGCATTAAAAACTCATTGATAAATCAATGGGAAAATAAATTGAAGGGGTTAAATCCTAGATGGGGAAACAGCGCTTAGTATGTGAGCGGGGTGCGGTCCTTGTGGCACAAGCAAAAGAGCCGAACTCAGGGATCTATCCCCCGCGGCCATTTCCATTTTCAATTATTGATTTCAAGGACAGATGTTCCTTTAGCAGGAACGTCACGCCAAGAGTAAATATAAATGCAAACTCCAGCGCGTGAATCGTCAAAATGACCGGCAGTCCCTGGCTACGGGGAATTCCTAGAAGTGCCAGGGCGGTCACGCCAAAGAGTTCCAGTGTTCCGACATATCCCGGCGCTTGCGGCAAGGTGACGGATAAACCCATGAAAAATAACAGGAAAAATGATTGCGGATAACTGAAGGAGATCGGGAACGCGCGAACAAATAAATAAAGCGTCGTCCCTTCAATGGTCCATATGATAAGGGACAAAACGAGGGCCAAGAGCACGTCGGAGGCGCGTTTCATGCTTGAAACGCCGTGAACAAAATTACGTACCACATCATTGATTTGCACCTTCCATCGCTCAGGCAGCTTCACTTTCTCAAGGATTGCATCTGCGTGCACGTGATAGCGGATCGCCAAGATGAGTCCTGCAATCACAAGCACGCAGGCCCCTCCGAGAAAGGCCGCTCCTTTTTCCACCGTGCGAGGGAATGGAAAAAAGAACGCAGACACTAAGAAGGTTGCTAAAAAACTGATCGTATCAAGGAGTCGTTCCAACAGAATCGTGCCCAAGCTGGCCGTTCGAGAAATGTCGAATTTCCGCCCCGTAATATGGGCGCGGACAAATTCCCCCATTCGAAAAGGAAGAATGTTGTTGGCGAAGAATCCAAGAATCATCGGGCCTAAAAGCTGCGTCACTGGTATCACTTTGATGGGATCTACGAGAATTTTCCAACGCACACCACGGAGAAGATAGCCCATTGTGTAAATCATCATGCCCAAAGCAATCCACCCCAAGTGGGCCGCCGCCATAGCGTGAATCGTGTCCTGGAACGATACCCCCCTCAACGCATAGTACAGACATATTCCTGCAATGGTTATTCCGATAAAAAATTGTTTGCGCATCGCGGTAGTTATACATATATCTTATCGGCATTCCAAGCATCGTGTAATATAATCCCTCTCGTGATCCTGGAAAGTCTCGACAAATCCTACCGGAAGATTATCCAGTTCGGTATTATTGGCCTTATCTGGTTTGGGGCATTGGCGCGCGGCGCTCATGATTTCTGGTCGGCATCACTTCTCTTTTTTGTAAGCACGATTCTTTTTGTCTTATTCTGCATCGGTCAGGCGCGTCGCGATGCGCCCGTGATTTTCCCCATGCTCGTTCCCCTCCTCTTTTTCATCGGTGCGATGTTATTATCGGTCTGGAACTCCTATGACGTCGACACCTCGCTGTTCGAGCTATGGGGATGGTTATTTATCTTCCTACTTTTTTTCCTTTTCATGAACGCGGTAGATAACAATCCGGACGATGTGCTCAATGCGGCGGGATTCGTTTTGCTTCCCATGTTAGCGGTGTGTGTTGGGCAGCAATGGAAGACGTCCATGCTGAGCGATGTTGCGGGCTCTCTGGTCAATCCCGCTGTGTTGGCGGGTTTTGTGCTGTATTGGATTTTGTTCTTTGGCGGGCGATTCGCGCGGAATTCTTTTGATCGCGTCCTGTGGATTGCCTGTGTACTGATGCTGTTCATGGCGAAGTCCGCTACGGCTTTCCTTTGCGTAGGCCTTGGGTATCTAACAATCGTTCGATTGGTAGCGGTGCCACCCCCCCCCGACAAGGAAGGAAAATTTAGTTTCCTTGCTGCTGCCGTGTTTTGCGTTTCAGGTTTATGGCTGATGGGATACAAGGCGATGGGTTATTATGCTGAGGGCGCTCATCGCTGGACAGGCCGTATTTATTATTGGTTAACGGCGATAAAAATGTGGAGACGATATCCGTGGTACGGGGTTGGGCTGGGAAGTTATGGCTCGGCTTTTCCCTTTTTTCGTTCGGGTCCCGTACAGAATACGCTCTTTGCTCACAGTTTTCCCGTCAGCCTTCTATCGGAGACCGGAATTATCGGGTTCTGCGCAATGATACTGGTCACCGCGTCCTATTTAAGACAACGACCACGATCAACGGGTTATCAAGCCACATTGGCCATCGTGTTTGCCTATAGTTTGGTGAATATGAATCTGGATTATCTGATCAACAAACTCTTATTTGTCCTGTGGATGGGCGCTTCGCTGACATCCGTTTCGTGGCCTCGCTACAGAATTAAGCCAATTTGGTTTGCGGGGATGGCTATCGGTGCTGTCCTGATAACCCCCTTCTGGCTCAAGCCTCTCGTCGCAAGTCGTCTCTATGTACGTGGTCAGGAATTCGAACAGGAAGGTCATTGGGCTGAAGCGCAGGACGCGTGGCTGAATGCCATCGTCGTGGATAAATTTCAGTCCGACAGCTACCAGGCGCTCGCGCAAGCTTATAGTCATCGTTATGCCATAACGGGATCGCCAGATGACCGGAATCGAGCCATTCAATATCTGACGGAAGCTGTTCGTTTTAAGCGGGATATCCGATATGTCCGCGAAATGGATCAGCTGAAGCGGGGACTCTGACCAGCAATCAGTATTTCTGGAACAATTCCAATTGAGCCTTAACGACACGATCGTCGTATCCAAGAATGGCTTGTGCGTAAGAAGAATTTGGTTGTGCCCTGTCGCCGAATTCGGACAAGAATTGCTCTCTTCGTTTCGGCAATTGGACGATGATTGAAGCCGCCCTCTTTTTATCGCCCATCATATACAAGCAACGTGCGATCCAAAGATCCGCTTCCCAATAGAACGGTTCGATTTGTCGCGCACGTTCAAACCAGATGATAGCTGCTGCTGGATTGTTTTGACGAACCAGAACTCTGCCGATACCTAACATGGCCGTAGCGCGGGCCGGCGCTTCTAGAATCGTCTTTTCGTACGCGTTAATGGCCGGCGGCATATTTTCCAGCTTTTGAGTGGCTTCGAGAGCGTGGCCCAAAGATTCCTGGTAATACGGTTGTAAGGGACTGAGATGGACCGCGTTTTCGGAATCTTGCGCGGCCAGGGAAGGATTTAATTCTCCAAGAGCGGCGTTATGCCACGCGTCGGCGTCCCTCGCGTCAAAGGTGAGGATGCGATCCCACCGTTGCTGGGACGCCCAGTAGTAGCGCATGCCAGTCCAGATCGTCAAGAACATTGTGGATAGAATTCCGAACCGAATTCCCCAGTTAGTCCACGAGTTGTTGCGTGTCCTTTGCAGAAATTTCCTGCGTCGTTCGGAATCGGAAATCGAGAGCGATCCTAAAAGCAGCGCGAGATAGACCAATAAAGGCATATGGAAAACTGGGTTGAATAATCCGGAACCCATCAGCGTAACTAGACCGGCCTTCGAGGCTAATGCAATGGGTCTCTGCTTGTTCACTGGAAAGCTTAGGAGCCAACCCATGGCCAGAAGCAACAACCCTCCCGTGGGCATGCCCAATTCGCATAATAATTGGAGATATTCATTATGAGCAAACTCTGTGGTTCGTCCGAAACGAACAGGATCTTCCATGACAGGGAAGGGATGACGCTGGTACGCTATTTCGAAATTGCCGGCGCCATAGCCCGTCAGTGGATAATCTTTAATCGCCTGTGCGGCAATTTTCCAAAAATGGATGCGCTCGCCACGCAGACCATTTACATCCGACAGGTGCAAACGTGACCACAGCCGCCCGCCCGGAAGAAGCAGCGCCACAACGGCAATTCCGCTTAATACCTTAATCGCCATCCGCCATCCAAATAAATGCAAAATCAGGAAGCAGACTCCAATGGTCCATGCAGCCAAAGCACCTCGCGAGTGTCCGCAGATCACCAGTCCGGAAAGAATTCCTGCCAAGATTATTTCTATCCACCGCCGCTTTGGAGTTTGCCGTTCGTCCCGGGATCGAGCCATAAGAAAGACAGCCAAAACGGCCATCCAGACGGCATTGAAATTCGGGTTCACCGGTAAAAAACCAAAGGAGATTCTTCCGGATATTGTTTGACAGATTGTCAACCCTGCCGTGTAGACTCCTAGAATGAGCAGGGCTAAGTCGAGAGATGGAGTGTCGGGCTGCATTTCGCATTCAACGCGCAATGCAAGCCAGAGGAACGCGTAAGTAAAAAGCTGCGTGGTCCAATACAGACTGATACTTCTGTCGAGCGAGAACGACAGACAAAAAGTCGCACCAAGAATGATCAGACCCGTACCAACAAAATCGTACTTTAAGGCGGTAAAGCCGGGTCCTTTGAAACGCTTCAGGCAAAAGAGCAAACAGAAAAATCCCCAGACGGAAAACTCAATCCCGGTCTTGCCCCCGAACAACAGGGTTCCAAGCAATAAAAGTCCGATGGGTTCTGTGCCGCTGGGTGTTTTCTTCAGACGCAACGCGCTCGCGTCATTCCGCTGCGATTTTCGGAGTGAGGAAGACGATCAATTCGTCACGTTGTTTTCGATCATCCGTGGTTTTAAATAAGTACCCCAGGATCGGAATCGACATGAGAATAGGGATGCCTGTAGTCGATTTGTTCGTTTGTTCGGTAATGAGCCCGCCAATGGCGATCGTTTCGCCGTCACGCAAAACAACTGTTGTATCTGCGTCTCGCGTATTCACGGTGGGTGGCAGATTGGCGAGTGCGCCGCCCGTCGCATTGCTGACTTCCGGGTGAATCTTCAGCGTAATACGCCGATCGGCGTTTACCGTCGGTTTGACCGTCAATTTGACGCCGGCCTGGATGAATTGAACGCTGGTCTGCGAGACGCCATTGGACAGGGTGCTGACCTGATATGGAATATTATTGACAACCTCGATCTTGGCTTCTTCATTGTTCGTCGTTACGACATGTGGTGTCGATAATACCTTGACCCGGCTGTCGGTCGCCAGCGCCGCTAATTGTGCGGAAAGCAGGTAAGTTCCTTGCTGCGTCAGGAACGAAAACCCGGTTTGTGTGATCGTATTCAGATTAACTCCGGTGCCTTGATTGATGCCATTGATCGCAGTGTTTGGATTAACCGGGGTGACTAAATTTGAACCACCGGGAGCCGCGCCTGGACCCGGAATAAGCGTAGCACCGCTAGCTCCCTGAGTTCCTCCAATTTTGTATTGGTTGTTGGAGCCGACGCTCCCTGCGTATTGCCAACTGATCCCCGTTTGAGTTTCATTGTCCAGCGTGACTTCCACGATTTTGGATTCGATATCGACCTGCTGCGGTTTTTTGTCCAATATCGGAATCAAATCCTCGACTTCCTTCAAACCTTCCTGGGTATCGGTTACGATAAGCGAATTCGTTTTGCTGTCTACGGTTGAAACGCCCTTCCTTCCTGCCGCAGCTCGAATGGCGTCAATCGGTTTTTTCACAGCCTCGGCATCGGCATAGTTCAGACGGAAAACCCGGGTAAATGTAGCCGCTTGTGATTGCTCTGTTGTCAAACCGGTCGAACTCACCACCCGAATTACGCGGGAACCCATCGGCAAGGCGACTAAACTCTTCAGTGTGAGGACCGTCTGAAAAGCCTGATCAAAAGGCACACGATCCAAGTGGACAGATACGGGGCCTGTCACATCCTGGCCGTAAATGATATTGATTCCGGATTTCACAGCCAGCAAGTGAAGAACGTCTCGGATATCGGCTTCCTGAAAATCCATGGTAATCGGATTCTTGGGTAATGAAATTCCCCCCATAATCAGGGCGCTCGAATGACCGGAACCAACCGATTCAAAACTGCCGGAAGTAGAGGCGGCGGAGGGCGACCCCAAATCTTCTGCCGGAGGTGTGCTGTCCAAGGAAGATGCCATGGGTGTCAAGGCAGCTCCTCCGGACTCCCCGATAAGACAAAGGGATAAGAAAATCCCTGCAAATTGACGAATTCGTAACGCGATCATACGAGCCTCCAATTCCCTATTTAACGCCATATCCGCGCGAATGCAAGAGGAACTTTATCGTCCCATTATTCATGATATTTGAAGGCCACAAGCGTGAACGTGGCGTTGATCGTCTTGGAGGGGTCCGTTTTTGAAGAGGTCGTTGTTAGCGCCAGGTTGCGCGTGGCAAACAGACGTTCCCCTTTCCCCATGGCTGTTAGAAAGCGTCCCAGCGAGTGAAACGATGCTGAAAGAGAGACGTTGAAGGGAATTTCATCATAGAGTCCCTTCGGGACGGTTTTCTGCGGTGCGAAATTCGATAAGGTGAGTCCAAAGCTTTCCGCGCGGTGCGTGAAAATCCGCAAAAGTGAGGGCAGTTCTCGGGTTTTCGGAAGCTGTTTTTCAAGTTGCGCGACGTCGACCTGAAGGTTGGCCATTTCGGCCTGAATTTTGCTCAATTGGCCCGCACGGGTCCTGGCCAGCGCCAATTTGCCATTGAGTTCGTCAACGGTCTTACGGTCGGCCGCGATCGCTTTACTCACTGGGTTGTAAACCAGCGACCAATAGGAATAAAAAATGATCCCTGCCAGTCCCAGCGAGGCTAACGCAATAATGAGATTACGATTTTTTAGCGGCATCGGGCAGCGTATTGACCTTTCTATAGGTAGTCATGACGTGAAACGTCATCGATTGGCCAGTGGGCGACTGGGAAGCTGAAATGGCTCCAAGATCAACGTCCGTGAAAATCTGAGAGGTTTCCAGATTGGAAATCAGGTCAGCGATAGCATAATTATCGAGCGCAATGACATCCATGTTCACAGTCATGGCATTGCCGTTAGGCTGAGGAACCGTGCTCAAGTTGGTTAGCCAGAGGTTCCCCGGCAGCAGTTTTACAAAATCGTCCATGAATTGCGGATACCGGAGACGTTCACTTTCCAATTCCTGAATCACCGATTTCCTTTGTGTCAGCTGAACTTTGGCCTGTTCGAGGGCTTCGACTTGCGCAATTATGGGTTGATAGCGATCCAATTCACTTTTCAGCGACGTCACTTCGGAATGGAGGTGCTGCCTCGTGGCCATTTGTGAAAGATGAATCGGCGCCAGGATTAGGGTGGGTATTATGGCGGCCGCAGAGAGCGGGATGGCCGGGTTAATTTGCGAAGGCGCCGATTCGATCTCGGCGGGAAGTAAATTGATACGGATCACGCGGCGTCCCCTTCCCGGCGCGTAGCCAGTCCTACAGCGACAGCCATTTGCGGGAGCAGAGATTTCTGTTCATCTGAAAGATCCATCGGCGCATTCTGGATCAGCGCCAGCGGATTAAAGATTTCAACGGGAATCTTTAGTTCATTGCTGAGAAATTGATCGAGTGATTTGAGATTCGCGCTACCCCCGCAAAGATAGATTTTGTTCACTGTCCGATCGCTGCCCTGAGAGAGATAAAAATCAATCGATCTCTGGACTTCGGTTAAAAGATCGCGAGCCACAGGAAGCAGAACCTCGCTCACTTGCTGAGTCTCAGGATCCGACGGATTTTCTGTAAGTCCGTAGGCGATTTTTTTCTGTTCAGCGGTTTTGATATCGCTTTGAAACTGCCGTTGGATCGCTTTTGTAAAAGAATTCCCGGCGATAAAAACGTCGCGAACCACCCGACTGATGCCCTTCTCGACGATCGATATATTTGTGAAGCTGGCTCCAATGTTCATAAACAGGACCGTGTCTCCCTGGGATGACGGGAACACATTTTCGTAGGCGTTTTCTAGAGCGAACGCATCGATATCGAGAATCACAGGCTGCAGGCCCGCTTCGCGCAGGAGATCGACTCGCACATCAACGACATCCTTTTTGCAGGCCACCAGAACAGTTTCCATCTGAGCCTGGCCCTCCTCCATCGACTCTCCAATGATGGAAAAACCGAGATTAACATCTTCAATATTAAACGGGATATAAGGCTCGGCCTCAAATTTGATCGACTTGGCCAGTTCTGCGGCCGGCATTTTGGTCATCTTAACGTATCGTACGATCACGGAGTTACCACAAACGGACGTGACAACCTTCTTGGTTGGGAATTCCGCCGTTCTCAAATAAGTTTGCAGAGCCGCAACCGCTTGGGAACGGCGGTCTACCAAGGGCGTATCCAAAGGAATGTCTTCTCCGTACGGGATCATTCCCCAGCGTACCAGGGACCATTGACCGGACGACTTCTTCAGGCATGCCAATTTTATGGCATGCGTGCCGATGTCGACCCCGATAAGGTCGTGCTTCTTTTTGAAGAAGTTCAGCGATTTTAGCGCTTGTAAAGACATACGCTTTTATACATTAATTTAGCGGCGAACTTAATCTAACAGGAGTGTTAGGTATTGTCAAGAGAAAATAAAGGGCATCCAACCTTTGGGTAGGAAACACACGATATAAGCTCCCAGGCTCAAGAATGGGCCGAAGGGAAGAGTATCGCCCCGCTTCTTTTTTTTCATCAGCAACAAGGCCAGCGCAAATAGAGCGCCCACCAGGGAGCCTATGAAAAGAGATCCAAGAACCCCAGGCCAACCCGCAATAGCCCCCACAGCCGCAATCAGCTTGATGTCTCCGCCACCGAGAGCTTCTTTTCGAAAGATTTTTTCACCCGTCCAGGCTAATGACAGCATAATCAGCCCTCCGCCAAATGCGGATAGCAGACTTTGTAAAAGCGCATGCCAACCTGGGTTGCCGAGAGACGGATTCAAGAACGAAAAGCCGACTCCAAACAGGAGAAGTGATAGAGAGAGTTCGTCAGGAATTATGCGATGTTGATAATCAATGATAGAAATGGTTAAGAGATAGAACCCGAAAATGTCGGTTACTATCATCGTTGATAAGTTGTAACGAAAATAGATCGCGTTGATTAAAAACAGAAGCATCATAGAGAGTTCTACGATCGGATACTGCCGTGAAATAGGGTGGCCACAGGACCGGCAGTGGCCCCCCAGAATGAGGTAGCTTACGACAGGTATATTGTCCAACGCCCCGATTGGGGACTGGCAATTGGGACATCGAGACCGTGGAAACCAGAGCGATTCGCTGGAAGGCAGACGCAGAATGCAGACGTTTGCGAAACTTCCCAGGGCCAATCCTGTAAGGCAGGATACCAGGTAAATGAAGAGGGCGGTCACCATAGGTATGGCGACCGCCCTCTTGTGTTGCTCAAACTAAACTTCAGCCTAGTACGAGGTCCATAGAACACCCTTGGCATCGTTATGCGAACAGTTGACCAACACCTGTCCCCAGTTGGTGCCAGCTTGAGTATTGTTGTAGTACCACCCACCGGCATCGGCTGGCGCGGCGCCATTGACGATGGCGGCCGTCGATCCATGGCCAATGCTGTTGGTTGTCTTCGGCAGATTTGCATTTGGAACAATCTGCAGGTATTTCTGCGATGTCGTCAATGACGTCAACGCAGTAGCTTCCGTCGGATACCACCCTTCGGTGTCTCCATAGTAAATGGAGAGTGCAGAACGAAGAGTCCCCAGGTTCCCTTTCGTAGCTCCTTCTTGTGACTTCGCAACCAGACTGGCGAATTGCGGAATCGCAATGGCCGCTAAGATACCAATGATAGCAACGACGATCATGAGCTCGATGAGGGTGAACCCCTGTTTGGATTTCATTAATTTCATTCTTTTCACCTCCTAGTTTGACTGCCACTTCTTGGGAAGTCTATCACTCGAATAAACAGCTGTCAAGCAACAAGGCGAATTTTAGGATCGAATTTTACATCGCAATTCAGCTTGATTCGATGCATTGTTTATGAAATATCGATTTTCAATGTTTGTCGATCAAAGAGCTCATCTGGAAGATCGGCAGGAACATACAAATGACAATCGATCCGATGACAACGCCCATGACGCAGATAATCACCGGTTCAATGAGGGACGTCATGGCTTTGACCGCGGTATCCACCTCTTGATCGTAAAAATCGGCGATTTTGGTCAGCATCGTCTCGAGGTTGCCAGTTTCTTCACCTACCGAAATCATCTGAATCACCATGGCCGGAAAGATGCCAGACTGCTTCAAAGGATCGGCGATTTTTTCCCCTTCGCGAATAGATTCCCGAGCTTTGAAAATAGCCGATTCCACAACTTTGTTCCCAGAAGTTTTCGCCACGGTGTCCAGAGCCTGCAGGATGGGCACGCCGGATTTAATGAGCGTTCCCAGCGTGCGGGTAAATTTTGCGACAGCCACTTTCTTCAGCATATCTCCCATGACAGGAAGTTTAATCAGGTAGCCGTCAATCACGGTCTGGCCTTTTTCGGTTTTATACCACTTTCCTAGAATTAAAAACAGGGCGATAGGGGCCGTCAATAGAAATACAAAATTGTGACGAAGGAAATCCGAGACGCCGAGAAGAATCCGTGTAGGCAATGGCAACTCCGAACCAAAACTGGCGAAAACGGTCTTGAACGTGGGGATGACCGCGACTAGAAGAAAAATGGTCACTGCGGAGGCTACGCCGCTGATGACCAGCGGATACACCATGGCTCCTTTGACTTTGCCTTTCAGCTCTTCAGCGGCTTCAAGATACGCCGAAAGTCGTTCAAGAATGGAATCCAGGACGCCGCCGGTTTCGCCCGCGCGGATCATGGATACGTACAGCTCAGAGAAAGCTTTGGGATGTTTTTTCATGGCGTCGGCGATCGCGATACCGCTCTCGATATCGGTTCTCACTCCGTTGATAATGGGTTTAAACACCGGGCTTTCAATTTGCTCCATGAGAATGTTTAACCCTTGCACAATCGGGACGCCGGCAGAAACGAGGGTCGCCAACTGGCGGCTGAATATGACGAGATCTTTGCTTTTGACTTTGCCCTGCAAAAAGGTGAATTTTGAGGCAAAACCACCGCCCGCCGCCGCTTTAACCTCACTGACAGCCATAACGGTAAAGCGCTGGTTGCGCAGCTTTTCGATAGCCATTCGCTGTACAGGCGCATCAATCGTGCCCTCAATGGTCTTTCCCGCTGTATTCCGGGCCGTGTATTTAAATTGGGCCATGGCACATACCTCTCTTTAGTGGCTCTGACTCATGCGTTCTGTCGTGCCTCGTTGCATGAGCCGTTTCAGATCGTCCGGATCTGTGGACGCCGCTAAGGCTTCTTGAAAACTGATCATATGTCGAACGTACAAATCGTGGAGTGCCATGTTCATGGTCTGCATGCCGAATTTGGCCCCTGTTTGCATGGCGATGTTGATTTGCTCTGTTTTTTCTTCGCGAATCAGATTACGCACAGCGGGTGTTACCACCAGGACTTCGACGGCGAGCACACGCCCGATTCCTGTGAGTCGCGGCAATAACTGTTGGCTGAATACAGCCTGCAGTACAAATGATACTTGGGCGCGAACCTGGGATTGCTGATGCGGCGGGAAGACGTCGATCATGCGATTAATGGATTGCGCTGCGTCCGTCGTGTGAAGAGTGGCAAAAACCAAATGGCCGGTCTCGGCTATATTAATGGCCGCCTGGACCGTCTCCGCATCGCGCATTTCGCCGATCAGGATGATATCCGGGTCTTGCCTGAGCACATATTTGAGAGCCTGGCCGAACGAGGTTGTGTCGCCTCCGACTTCGCGCTGATTGATGATTGATTTTTTGTGATAGTGGACAAATTCGATCGGGTCTTCAATGGTCATAATATGACTCTGATGCTGCTCGTTTAAAAAGTCAATCATTGAAGCCAGAGTGGTCGATTTGCCGGATCCCGTAGGTCCAGTCACTAACACCAAACCCTTTGGAATCTTAAGCACGTCGTATGTTACCTGCGGCAGCCCCAATTCATCGAGGCTGAGAATCTTCTGAGGGATCGAGCGAAAAGCGCCGCCGATCGCTCCCCGTTGGCGAAATACGTTCATTCGAACGCGGCCGATGTTTTTGATCCCGAAGGATATGTCGAGTTCATTCACGGATTCGAATCGCTGCTTTTGCGTGTCCGTCAGCAGAGAATAGATGAGGTGCTGACACACCTCCGCCGTGAGTTTAGGATACGGAGTCGGGATCACCAGGCCGTCCACCCGGAGCATGGGAGGTGCTCCCATCGTAATGTGCAGGTCAGACGCATTTTTCTCAACCATCATGCGCAACAATTCGGCCATGTCAATAATGCTGGCATTGGACCCGCCGGCGGCCGGGTTTGGAACGGGATTGTTGTTGGCGCTGGGCGGCATATCAGGTTCTTCCTAACGCAGATTCCGGCTGGGTCGCAGGTGATTTCTTGGTGTTTTGAGCCTGCAACACAGTCAGGGCGATCATATCCACCACGTCTTCCGTAGTGCATCCTCGTGATAAATCGTTTGCGGGTTGTGCGGTTCCCCAGAGAATCGGGCCAACAGCACGACAATCCCCGAGACGTTGGACCAATTTATAGGCGATATTGCCGGAATTTAAATCTGGGACGATCAGTACATTTGCGTGGCCCGCGATCGGAGAATCAGCCACTCCTTTGATTTGAGCCGTTATTTTATCCAGCGCTGCATCGGCCTGCCATTCACCTTCCAGTGATAGTTGTGGCGCCTTCGAACGGGCCAAAGCCACCGCTTGTCGTACTTTGTCTATTAAAGGGTGTTCAGCGCTACCGCCTGTGGAAAAGGATAAGAAAGCGACCCGTGCTTTCTCATGGGTAAAAAACTCGTAGGCGGCCGAGGATGCGATGGCAATCTGCGCCAACTGCTTCGATGAAGGATCGGGTATGACTGCACAATCGGCCAACAGGACCATATCACCGGCCGCGTCTTTCCCACGGCCTTCAATCAAAAAAAAGCCAAATAAGGTCGCGGCCCAAGAAGCTAAACCGATGATGGAAAAGACGGCGCGGACAGTATCGGCCGTCGTTCGCGTTGCGCCACCTATAAAACCGTCAACATGGCCGTGTTTGAGGTATAAACATCCCAAAATCAGGGGATCTTGAATGCGGGAGAGCGCCTCTTGCGGTGACATGTTTCGATTTCTCGGGATATGGTTGAGTTCAGTCGCGAGAGCTTCGCGGTCCGCCGGTTTAACGGTGGCGGGATCCAGGCACGGTAGGGGAAGGGATCCGGCGTATTGTTTCCATTGCGGTTCAATTTTTCGGGAGGATCCAATCAGAGTCGGTTCGGCGATACGCTCGGCAAGCGCGATAGCCGCCGCTTTGATAACGCGCGGGTCTTCACCATCAGCGAGGATAATCCGCTTCGAGGCGCGAGCCGCCTTTTGGCGGAAATCATGCCAGGTTTTTGACTTCACGGAAGATTGTTAACAGGAATTTATAGAGATGTCAATGCCCGTTTTCGGAGGGCGATTTCGACACTGGATGGCACCAAACCGTTCAGGCGGC
>Ga0207158_1036_pt1 | contig 38122 bp, 26 predicted proteins | sample Alteio_BWMinHeat_22_FD_153512 | JGI IMG/M metagenome (GOLD analysis project Ga0207158, IMG submission 153512) | Enriched cells from forest soil in Barre Woods Harvard Forest LTER site, Petersham, Massachusetts, United States -... | ecosystem: Environmental > Terrestrial > Soil > Temperate forest >... | reverse complement strand
CATCGCTGACAACCTTCTTGGCCGCCGCCTGGATGAGTCCGCCCGGCACGGCCTTGAGCAAGCCGCCCAGTTGTTTTATTTCCGCGATCCAGTGAACACGGCTGCCCGTTTCGCGAGGTTGAATGGCAAGCGACGCTTCCACGTCGCTGGTGGTGCCGATGCCTTTGCTGTGGAGCAGATACTTGGCGGACAGGCCGGGAACGGCCTCGGTCACTTGCATGGTCACTTCCAATGTGCCGCGCGCGAACGACAACCCTGGGCGTAAGATGAATGCAGCCCGGGTTGGTTCCTGTTGCGTGACGGTTTCGACGCCGGGAACGCAGCGGACCAGAAAGCGGGCGTCGGAGAGCTTGGCCCACAGTTCAGGCGGCGGCGGCGACAATTCTTGATCGCCTTCGAAGCGCAGCATCCTACGCCGTCCTTTCCCGCGTTCTCAGGCTTCCACTGTCGCCAACGCCAAGGCCATGCGGCACCCGTCGCGGAAATCGGCCAGGTCCACGTATTCCTCAACGGTGTGCACATTCCGTTGGCCCGCGCCGAAGGTGACGGTCGGCACGCCGTGGCGCACCATCCAGTTTGCGTCGAGGCCGCCGTTGGTTACACGAAGGACGGGATCGAATCCCGCCCCGCGTGCGGCCTTTTGAGCGAGGCGGACGACCTCGGCATCAGGTTGAAGGCGGAAGGGATGGTAATCGAGCCGCGTGTGGAAGCGCACCTTGGCGCCCTTGCCGTTGTGGTCGCACACCCGCCGCGAGGCGGACGCGAAAGCCTCGCGATAAGCGGCCGTGATCGCTCGGACGAACCGGGGATCGTGGCTTCTCGACTCGCCGGTGAGACGGGCGTAGTCGGTAACAACGTTTGTAGCCTGGCCGGCGGGGCGTCCGTCCGCGCCGCCAAAGGTGCCGACATTGGAGGTGCCTTCACTGCCGTTACGAATCACCTTGCCGAACCAGCCATCCTTCACGACGTTGGCAAGGGCGAGCGCCGCCACCGCCGTCGCCGAGATGCCGCGTTCGGGATGGGCCCCCGCATGCGAAGCTTTGCCGAAGACCTCGACGTCCCAGCGCTCCGCTCCGACCGCACCGACGGTCAACTCCACGGGCGAACCGCCATCGACGTTGAACGCAAGGGCCGGTTTGCCGAGGTCATTTACATCCACAAACCTGGCTCCCCACAACCCGCTTTCCTCGCGCACCGTGAAGAGCAGAGTCATGGGACCGTGAGGTAGCCCATGTTCCAGTAGCGTCGCCACCATCGTCACCAAGCAGGCGACGCCCGTGCGATTGTCGCCTCCAAGCGCCGTCTTGCCGGCCGGCTTGATGCGACGTCCCTTCCGCACGGGAACGGCGCCGGCGCACAATGGCACGGTGTCCAAGTGGGTCATGAATAGCCGTGTCGGGCCGGGCCGGGTGCCAGGCAGCGTGACAATCAGATTGCCGGTCTGGGTCGGCAGCGGGATTTTGGCGTTGGCCTGATCAAACCGGATCGCGCGCCGAGGCACTCCGGCTTCGACCAGGGCGCGAACGACTTCTTGGCCGATGGCCTTCTCCTGGCCCGTCACTCCCTCGACGGCCAGGGAGCGCAGGAGGCGAGTGATGCTCGCGTCCTCATCGAAGGTCAAATCCCGGCGGGTCATGAGGCGACTCCTAGAACGGGGCGCCCGCGCGCTTCCAATGCAAACGGGCTTGTTTCATCCAGTAGAGTTACGAAACCCCGCCACGAAGGAAAAGCCCACCCGAGTACGCAAGCGAGGAAGCAACTCGGTAAATCGAACAATGTGCAGTCGGAGTCATCCTTTGCCACGAAATTGCCATAAACATGTATTAACGAAATCAAAACGCACATTGCGTTTCGGGCCGGGACAGGCGAAGCTAGAAGGGTTCGTTTCCTCGACAGGCGGATGCGCGGATAATCGCGTCGGCTTAGTCGGGTCGTCTCCACCAAGATATGCCGCCATGAGTTTGCCGGGCATGACACCTTTTTTGGAAGCGTGCGGCGCTACCGGCCCGCTTGAGGTCGGCATTTCGTCTGCGCGTCATCCGGAACCGATCTACTACGTATTGCAGCAACCGTTTGCCGTCATCGGGCGCGATCCGCGCAATGACTTAATGCTGCACGACGAGCAAATCAGCAAGCGACATGCTTTTCTGCAAATCCTGGACGGCCGAGCCTTTTGCTTCGACCTCGGCAGTCGGTCGGGAGTGGAGTGGGACGGCCGTCCGGGCCAGGCGGGCTGGATCGACCCGCAGCAGTTCCTCGGCATCGGTCCGTTTCAGGTGTGCGTAACGGGCGGCTGCTCACGCGAACCGTGGGAAAACGCTCTTGTCTATAGTCCCCTGGCCTCTCAAGAAACAGAACCGCCCGGCTTGCCGGAGGTGAAATTGGCTTTCGTCAACGGGGCGGCGGACAAGGATGTTTGGCCGATGACCAGCCGAATCGCCCTGATCGGCCGGTCGCCGCAGTGCAAGGTCTGTCTGGAGGGTCCCAGCGTATCGAGATTCCATGGTGCGTTGGTGCGCACGCCCCACGGATTGTGGGTGGCTGACCTGCTGGGACGCGGGGGAATCGCCGTCAACGGCCAACATACGCGTTACACGTTGTTGCGCGAAGGCGACCGGTTGCAGGTGGGCCGGTTCGTCGTGCAAATCGTTAGCGCGACGATTCATGCGGCGTCGACGGCGGAACCACCAACTGTTGTAGAGCGGGTGGACGGCGGCATTGCGCCGGCGTTTGAGGAGAATCCGAATTACCCAGCGGATCCTAGTGCGGACACTGCGAACTATCCTCCCCCGACCGTGCGCTCGGACCTAGCGGTGAAGGGTTCGGAGATTCCGGAGTCGGCGTACCTTCCGGTACTCAACCAATTCGCGCTGATGCAGCAGCAAATGTTCGACCAATTCCAGCAGGCGATGCTGGGAATGGTGCAGATGTTCGGCGCGCTGCACCGGGACCAAATGGAGGCGCTTCAAGCAGAACTCGCCGATCTCCGCGGCGTCACGCGCGAACTCCAGGGTTTGCAAGCGCAAATGATCGCCCTGCCAACAGCCGCGAACGGCGCATCGGTTATCGTTCCGCCCGCGGCGACCTCAATTGACGCGACGCTGGATTTGTCGCTGGCGGACCTTAAGCAGATGGACCAAGCGTCGGGCAACGAAGCTGCCCACGGCTTTGTTCGCGATGCTTGCTCAACTGCGGAAAACGAAGGCCGCGCGCCGGACCCGGGTCCACAACCAACGGAGCCCGGCCGGGTTCAGATATCGCCGATGCCGTCGGGGGCGGTCGCCGAGGAACTCACGCCGGATCCGCCTAGTAGCGAGGAAGCGGAGCGCTGCGCCCTCGAAGCGGCTCCTGATCGTGCGGCCGAAACGGAGGAGACAGAGCTTCCGAAGCCGGCTTCGATCCACGCCAGCGCGCCCGCCGCCACCGGTTCGCCCGAGGAAATCCACGCGTTGCTCTGTAAGCGCATGGCGGCTCTTCAAGAAGAACAACAGAGCCGTTGGCGCAGAATACTGGGCATTCTTACGGGCGCAGGGAAATAGATCAACGATTGACGCCGGCCCAAAATCCTACTCCGGTGCGCGCTCACGGAACCGGTATCCCACGCCGCGAACCGTCTCGATGAGATCGGTGTCGCCGAGCTTCCGGCGAAGCGTCTTGATGTGGACGTCGATAGTGCGCTCGAGAACGATGGCCCCGTCGCCGATGGCGGCGTCCATGAGCTGATGGCGCGAGAACGCACGGCCCGGCTGGCGGAGCAAGCATTCCAGCAGCCGGAACTCCGTTGGCGTCAGGCCGAGTTCCTGATCCTCGACGTAGGCCCGGTGGCGCACGCGGTCGATGCGAACATTAAGGTGTTCAATGAGGTCAACAGGCTCGCCCGATGTTTCGAGCCGGCGATGCAGCGCCTTGATGCGCTCGAGCAGGACCTTGACGCTGAACGGCTTGGTCACGTAATCGTCGGCGCCCATCTTGAAGCCCACGACTTGGTCGGTTTCCTCGGCCTTGGCCGTGAGCATGACGATCGGGATGTCGCGGGTGCGTTCGCCCGCGCGCAGCTCACGGCAAACATCGAGTCCGCCGAGGCCCGGCAACATCAGATCGAGCAGGATCAGGTCGGGCAAGAGCGTCTGGGCCTTGCGCACCCCTTCCTGGCCGTCGTGGGCGACGATGGTGTCGTAACCTTCGCGCTGGAGGTTGTAAACGAGAACGTCGCTGAGAGCGCGTTCATCTTCGATGATCAGCACGCGGCTGAGGGCAGCGGCCTTCGCGGGACTGGTCGGTGCGACAGCCAAAGCGGCAACTCCCATAAGACCTCACATTCAGTGAACCGTGAACCGGCGGCATTCGCCCACGCACATGGGCGAAGGACAACAGATCGGCCCGTCGCTGCGTCCGCGGTCGAAGCGTTTCAACTCTTCTCGTGGAACGCCGCGGGGCGGTGGCGGACGATCTCGCCTTCCGCCAGGTAAATCACTTCTTCGGCGATATTGGTGGCATGATCCGCTATGCGCTCCAGGTGGCGAGTGGCGGAGAAGAGTGAAAGAGCCGGCGCGACCATCGGCGGATTTTCCTGCATGACGCGGATCAGTTCATCGATGATGTCCTTGTTGTGGCGGTCCACCTCGTCATCGAGCCGGCAAACGGTGCGGGCCTGGCGCGTGTCGAGGTTGACAAACGCGTCCAGGCTTTGGCGGACCATGGAGGTCGTCAAGTCGGTCATGCGTTGCAGTTTTTCCGGGATCGGCAAGAGCGGCGGCTTGGAAAGGTCGATGGCCCGTTCGGCGATGTCCTCGGCCAGGTCGGCCATACGTTCGAGGTCGGTATTGATCATCAGGCAGGCCGCGACGCGCCGGAGGTCACTCGCCACGGGCTGGTGCAGTGCCAGCATTTTGAGGCATTCTTCCTCGATGGCGTTTTCCTCTTCGTCGATCTTGTCGTCGCCGTGGATCACTTCCTTTGCCAGCTCGACATCGCGGTCCTGAAGTGAGCGGATCGCTTTATGGATGGCTTCCTCGACGGAGGCCGCCAGGGCCAGGATATCGCGTTGCAAGTTTTCCAGGTCGCGTTCGAGATGTTTGGACATGAAAGCGTCCTTCGATTCCCGTCCCACGATTTTCGCCACGCGCACACGGCCGGCGGATCCGGGGGAAGTTAAGAGCGGGCTCATTTCTTCCTCCACGAAGCTCGGGGACGAGAGTACAGGCCCAGGGGCCGCAGCGGATCAACCGAAACGTCCGGTGATGTAATCTTCCGTTTGCTTCTCGCGCGGCCGCGTGAACAGCTGGTCGGTTGGGCCGGTTTCAATCAAGCGACCCTGGTAGAAGAAGCCGGTGAGATCGGAAACACGCGCGGCCTGCTGCATGTTATGCGTCACGATGACGATGGTGTATTCGCGTTTCAATTCGAAGATCAAGTCCTCGACCTTGAGGGTGGAGGCCGGGTCGAGTGCCGAGGCCGGCTCGTCCAAGAGCAAGACTTCGGGGTCGGTGGCCAGGGCGCGGGCGATGCACAGCCGTTGCTGCTGCCCGCCGGAAAGGTTCAGCGCGGAATCATCCAGGCGGTCCTTGACTTCGTCCCACAACGCGGCGCTCTTCAAGCAGCGCTCGGCGATCTCGTGCAGCCGTGAACGGTTTCGGAGCCCTGCCACGCGCGGGCCGAACGCCACGTTTTCGAAGACCGACTTGGGAAACGGATTGGATTTCTGAAACACCATGCCCACGCGCCGGCGCAGATCAACGAGGTTGACATTCGGAGCGAAGATTTCCTCGTCGTCCAGGAGCACGTCCCCCGAATGGTGGGTTCCTTCGACCAAGTCGTTCATGCGGTTGAGCGTCCGCAGAAACGTCGATTTGCCGCAGCCCGACGGTCCGATCAAGGCCATGACCGAACGCTCGGGAATCGAAATCGAGACGCCATGGAGGGCCTGGTTGGAGCCGTACCAGAACGACAGGCCACGCACCTCGAATTTGAACCGAAGCCCTTTGAGGTCAGGGGAATGCCAGCCGCCCAGGTTGCGTTCCGAAATGATCGCGGAGTAGGAGAGGGTGGACAAGGAAGCACCTCGCGGCTGATTCGTGATGGCGGCAACCAAGGGAGTCCCCACGGTGTGGAAATCGGATTGTGATCGCAAGCATGGCTATCCGGGGCCTTACTATAATGGCCGATTGTGTAGTTTCAATGAAGACTCTGCGAAGATCAAGCTGCTGGCGATCTGGGCAAACGAACCGAGAACGTAGTCCCTTGGCCCAACTTGCTTGTGGCCATGATACTTCCGTTCATAGCCTGTACGAGGTGTTTAACGATCGACAACCCAAGCCCCGTGCCCCCCAGCTCACGCGAACGGGCCTTATCAACGCGGAAAAAGCGCTCGAATACGCGGGGAAGGTCGGCTTCGGGAATGCCAATCCCGCTATCTTCGACTTCCAGGCAAACCTGATCGTCCTCCGCGCGCCAGGTTACGGCGATTCTGCCCCCATCCGGTGTGTACTTGACGGCGTTGTCAATGAGGTTGTCAAGGATCTCGCTCACGGCTTCTTCATCAGCCCAAACCGCAAACGCCGTGGAAGCGTGCGCGTACGGCGGAGTGGAAGGTAGAAAATCCGCATCGAGGCGCTCGGCGCCAAGAGTTTGTTGCTCCGCCGTCCCATTCTTTTCAACTGGTGGGTGTGCTTCCAGCTGCTGTTGCTTCCCTTCGGCCCGCGCTCGGTGGCGTTTTAGGCAGGCAGTCACGACCGGTTCCAAGGCAATGGATTGCATCTCAAACACCTGCTCGCCCGACTCAATGCGCGCCAGGCTCAGAAGGTCAAGGATCAATGCGTGCAGGCGATCGGCTTGTTCATCGATGCGCTCGAGGAAGGGCCCACGATGGGTGGGATCGTCCGCGGCGCCGTCGATCAGGGTTTCGACGCACGCCTTGATGACGGCCAGCGGCGTCTTGAGTTCATGGGAGACATTGGCCACGAATTCCTGGCGCAGGCGCTCCAGGCGGCGCAGGTCACTGGTGTCATGGAGAACGAGCACGGCTCCTCGCGCCGGCCCGTCGGGCAGACGGGCGGCGTGCACGGTAAGGCTACGCGGCGCGGCGCCCGCGATCGTTAGTTCCTCGTGCACCGGCTCGGTCTCACGCAAGGCGCGACGGACGACGTCCTGTAAAGCCCGCAGACGGATGACTTCCCAAAGCTTGCGGCCGACGGCGCTCGGCGCTTGGAAGTCGAGCAGCTGCGCCGCGCGCTCATTGGCAAAGAGAATGCGCTGGCCGGCATCCAGTGCGACGACGCCTTCCACCATGCCGCTGAGCACGGTGCGCAGCTGCTGGCGATCCTCCTCCAGCTGAGCGAATTGCCCGCCAAGGCGCTCGGTCATCCGGTTGAAGGCCTGCGCCAACTGGCCGACTTCGTCGCCGTTGGTCGCGTACACTTTGTGCGCGAAGTTTCCCTGGGCAACTTGCTCCGCGGCTTTCGTGAGGTCTTGGAGGGGGTGTGCAATCCGCTGTGCCAGCCAAAACGCCAACAAGAGCGCCGCAAGTCCAGCCACGGCCGCGGCCATCCACAAGAGAGGACGTTTGCCGTCGAACGGCTCATCGACCGCCGCCAGCAGGCCGATCATCGCCAGCCAGACAACGCCACAGACGCTGAATAGTCGCCAGAAAAGGCCGGAACGCAACATGGCCGATCGCCCCAAGTCCATTGGTCCGTCGCCCATTCATTCTATTCGCGGCCGAATGACTACGGTTCTACTCAATCTGCCCGCGCGGCTGAAACCAACCGCCGGCCGGTCGCAAGGCGAATGCCGACGTTGAGGAGCATGACGACGGTTAGCAGTACGAACGCGGCGGCCCAGGCAAGCCGGCGTTGTTCCTCCTGGGGACTGGTGGTGCCTGTGTAGATGTAATAGGTGAGGTACGGCATCTCGCCGTTGGGTGAATCGGGCCAGAAGTGGAAACAGTTGGCCGTCAACAACAGCGGCGCCGTCTCGCCGGCAATGCGGGCAATGGCCAGAAACACGCCCGTGATGATCGCCGGAAGAGCCGCCGGTATCGTCACGCGCAGAACTGTCTGCCAATGAGCGGCTCCCAGCGCGTAACTGGCGCTCCGTAACGATTGAGGCACCAGCTTCAGCGACTCCTCCGAGGCCCGCATGACGATGGGGACCATGATGACGGCCAAAGCAAACACGCCGGCCCAGCCTGAAAAATGGCCAAACGGTCTCACCAGCAAAGCGTAGCCAAGGATGCCGATGACAATGGATGGGACGCCCCCGAGCAGCTCGCCTACGAAACGCACGATCGGCGCCAGCCGGCTGGTCTTGTATTCGACCAGGAAGACCGCCGCGAGCAGGCCGATAGGCACGGCGAAAAGCGTGGCTAAACCCACGAGAACGGCGCTGCCGTAGATCGCGTTCGCTAACCCGGGCGGATGGCGGTTGGGCAAGCTCGTGAAGAAGTTAAAGTCGAGAGCAGTCGCCCCGCGAACCGTAACATAGCCGAGGATCAAAAACAGCGGTGTCACTGTGACGAGCAGGCAAATTGAAAGCACTCCCGTCATCATCCGGTCCATCCACCAGGCGAATCCGTTGCGCATGGAGAGATACTCTCGCGTAACCGGCGCCGCGTCGCCCGCAGAAGCGGGCGCGCCCGTGGGCACGCCGCTCCGCCCGCCCAGGCGTCGCAAGGTGAACCAGCGCGGCCTCTTGCCTCGCCGCCCCACTTGCCAGATCAGCAACCGCGCCAGGCAATTCACGACGACCGTGACCAGCAACAAGATTAACCCAAGCTCGACCAACGCCGCCTTGTCCAGCCCGCTCGATTCGTTCAGCTTCAAAGCGATCATGCTTGCGATGGTTTCGCCCTTGCCGAACACCGACAAGTCGATTTTGTGTTCGCTGCCGATGAGCATGACAACGGCCATCGTCTCGCCGAGGGCGCGGCCGACAGCCAAGAAGCAGCCCCCAACGATACCCGGTCGGGCGTACGGCAGAACGACCGACCAGATCATTTGCCAGCGCGTGCTGCCAAGCGCCAGGGATCCCTCGCGCTGGGAGTGTGGCACCGCACGGCAAACGTCGTAGGTGATCGCCGTGATGTACGGCAGAATCATGATCGCAAGGATCATGCCGGCACAGAGCAGCCCATTGCCGCTCGAATTATCCGCTCCAAGCGCATTGAAAAGCCAATGAATGGCCGGCCGAAGAAAGTAGAACCCCCAGAAACCGTAGACCACGCTCGGTATGGCGGCTAGTAATTCGATCAGGAAAGAGCCGACGCGCCGCACCCATCCCGTGGCGATTTCCGCCAGAAATGCCGCGGTTCCAACCCCAAACGGCACGGCCAGCGCCATCGCGATCATGGAGGTGACGAGCGTGCCGTAAATAAACGGCAAGGCGCCAATGCGGTCCTCGGAAGGATTCCACTCCGTTCCAATCAAGAATCTGGCGCCCAGTTCGGTAATGGCCGGCCAGGCTTCCCGGACCATCGTCCCGACCAGGAGCAGCATGACGGCAATCACCAGCAATGCGGTTGAGCGGCACAACCACCGAAAAAGAATGTCCTTGGCCCTTTGCATGGCGGCCGAGGAAGCCGTTGGCGAGAAATCGGTGGGTCGCCGTCGGGATGGGAGGGCGGGTTGAGCTGGACCGGAAGTCGTCGCCATGGAGCGAACTCATGTTTCCTGGGCGGAGATTGGCCACTGCGGCTCGGAGCGCCACGTGGAACTCCGAGCCGCGGCGGATCACTTCGCTACTCTCCGACCTTGATGGTCTCGAGTTTCTTGTCCACCTTGTCTATCAGCGCCTTGGGTAAGGCCGCGTAATGCAGGCCGTCGGCGTGCTTCTGACCATCATGCGTGGCCCATTTCAGGAAATCGACGAGCATCTTACCCTTATCGGCGGGTTGCTTGGCGTAAGCGACCGCCCAAACCGCGCTGCAAATCGGATAAGACTTCTTTCCCGGCGCGTTCGTCAGGTTCACGCACAGGTCGTCCGGAATTTCCGCGCTTTCCGCCGCCGCGGTCAGCCCTTCCATCTTGTCGGCCAGGACGTCCTCGCCATCGGCGTTGCGGACCGAACCGAAGCTAATCTTATCCTTGTTATTAAGAGCGTAAAGAACCTCGACATAGCCGATGGCCCCGTCCGTGGCCCCGACCAGATTCGCGACGCCGTCGGTGCCTTTCTGACCCTCTCCGACCGGCCAGGTGACTTCCTTGCCGGATTTCACCTTTTCCTTCCACTCGGGGCTCACCTTCGACAGATAATCGGTCCAGATGAAAGTCGTGCCACTCGGCTCCGAGCGATGGACGACGACGATCTTCTTGTCCGGTAATGCGGCGTTCGGGTTCAATCTTACCAACGCATCATCGTTCCACTTCTTAATGGCGCCGAGATAGATGTCGGCGAGAACGGGACCGGTGAACTTGATCGGCTCCTTGGCGTCCTTGAGATTGTAAGCGGGCACCACCGCTCCAATCACCAGGGGAATGTGGACAACCTCGCCACCTTCCTTCTTGGCGGCTTCCAGTTCCTTGGCGTTCATCGGGGCGTCCGTACAACCGAAGATATACATCTTGGCGGTCATCTGCTGGATGCCGTTGCCCGAGCCGCCTTCGGTGTAGTTGATCTTGATTCCCTTTTCCTTTTCGTAAGTGTCGGACCATTCGCGCATCATGGGAGCGACGAACGTCGAGCCGCCGCCAGAAAGCACTTTGCCCGACCCGCCTCCACACCCGCTCATCGTTGTGATCAGCAGCCCGCCGGCGGCCAACATCGCCACCGCCGTAAGGGCCCACAGACCGTAAATTCGTTTCTCGTTCACGATGTTCTCCTTCGTTAAGAGGATCGATCGATCGCGCAATCCTCGACACCGTCGTTATTTCGCTTCGTCGGTTGGCAATCTAGTGGCCCCCAAGGGCGAATGTGTGTGGAGATGATGAAGAATCCGTGAAGTGCCTCCCGATGCACGACCAAAACGGGTGTGACGTTCATTGTCCTCGAAACGCACTCGCTCGGGGTGAACGAATCCGCTCAAAAGCGGAACGCATTTCGCGGACAATGTACGACAGGCCATTTTGCACTTTGTCGATGGCTGCCCATGAGCGCCGATGGATGCCAGTAAGGGGTCGTTTGTGTCATCGATTGTCACTAGAACCAAAAGGGGGTGTGGGGCGGAGTGAATGAATGAATCCTTGCGACACGTCTCCGATTCCATTGCTTTCCTAGACCTGATCTGTCGCCGATCTGACACATTCCGTCCCCGCCTATACCCCCAACTGCACCGGACGCGCACCCGCTGACCGCGGAACTCCACCCATCCGTTCAACCCTGACGATCAACGCCGTCAATTGAAGGCTCCCGCACTCAAGGATTAGGGAAAAACCATCGTGTCGCTCGGCCCAAACGCTGCAATCCTAAAACGGCCAACGCCAGGTCGAGATTCTGCAGTGTGTTAGAATCGTAAGTGATTTTCTGATTGGAGTTTGCGCTGCGAGTTGACATGGCGAAGAGAAAGTGCCGTTTTTTGAAAAATTCTTCACCTTTTCGCTTGCCAAGGGTTCAAACCCGTGTATAGTAAGATTGTTCCGCCGTATGACAGCTTCGGTGACTGGGCGACGCCGAGGCAGCCAGCGGCGGAACTTTTTTTATCTGCTCCTCTCCACTTCTGTCTTCTCCTCATCCAGCAATTCCTTTTCAAGTTTCGGTGCAAATATTTGGCGATCCGCCGCGCGCCACGCCGCCAGCGTCAACACCAAATACGCCAGGCCAAACGCCCACTGAATCGTGCTGACCCATAGGTAGACGCGGTGATTGGAGCGAAAAGTGATCGGGTCGAGGACAAAGCGTTCCTCCGGATTGAGAGCGGCGTCCATGCGTCCGTGAAGCCAATAGAGGCAACCGAGCAACACTGCGAGCGCCAGCCACGCCAAGCCCCGCGACCAACGGCGCCAACGTACTCGATCTGGCAACGCGACGTCCGCACCGAGAAAAACTAAGGCCGCCACGCCGGCGAGGTTCAGATGATTGGTCACCTTGCGGGTGATGAAGCCTTGCGCGATGTGGTTGCCCAACTCCTCCTGCCCCACCGGGACCACGACGGCTGCATAGAAGAAAAAGCCGCCTTGCCAGAACAGTAAGGCCACCAGCACCAGGAACCGCCAAATGACTGTCATCCACTGCATCTCCGAAGGGTGCTCGCTGGATCGTCAAAAAAAGCCCACCCGATTCAGCGGGTGGGCTTGGTGGGTTCCCGTGATTCTATCCCGCCACGTTGCCGCGAAAGAACCCGCTGTCAGCGGGCGCGGCGTACCGAATTTCAAGATGCGCCGTCTCGACGCGCGTACCGCGGTTCTTGTGACTCTCCATTCCGGCTGCCAAAACGCCGGTGGTCAACAGCGTCCTTTCAACCGGATATGGGACCTTGCCGGCCTCGAGAAGTTTCTCGATATTGCCGGCCAGGCAATCGAAATACTTCGCGCCCGGAGGCGGCGGCAAATGGAACATACAAGAGGCGGGCTTGGTTTCGCCTTTGATCTTGGCGGCGAATGTGAAGTCCTGCACATGGCCATTGAGCAGGAGGCAGGTGCCGCGCGTGCCGTCTCGATATTCGACCAGATACGCCGTCGCGGGCGTCGCCGGCATGTTGCCGACGGCGATGTTCCCGACGTTACGCCGCACGTCGCCGGGGTTGAGCGTCTCGCTGCGCGAAAGCGCTGCTTCGAGCAAGTCCCAGCTCCACTGGCCCGCGTCGCCGGCTTTCCAAACGTCGTTACCGGTCAGCACCGTCACGGCCTTGACACCCGTCTCGCCACCCTTGCGCCGCTCCAACATCACTTGCAAGGTTTCCAGGGCGTGGAAGCCGTATATCTCGATTCCCCCATACCCCGCGACCAAGCCTTCCTCGACATTCGCGCTGGCGGAGAGTTCCAGCTCCGGGCGTCGCCACGTTACCGGCAGGCTCGACCCCGCCATGAACGGGAACTTCAGGTCCTTGGCCCATCCCATCATCTTCTGGGCCTTATCCCAATCGTACGACAGGTGCTTGTCGTTGAAGACTGGCACACTCTTTCCGGTCTTGCGAAAAACGTCGACAATCTGCTCCATCATCTCATACCGCGGATAAAGGATCTGTCCCCGGTCGTTGCGCGGGTAGTTGCCGTGCTCCGCGATGAGCAGGACGCCGTCGACCGCGAGCTTGTCGGTGCCGTTGGTCAGCGCCTCCGCCACGGAGCGTGACACGCGGATGTCAAACTCCTTGCCGATCTCGCGCGACAGGTCGTTATCCGGCGTTTGATCGACCGACATCGTAGCGACGTAATGCTTCGGCACATGCAGCTGCCCGTCGCGCCCATAGCCGTAGATCCAGCGCCCGGCGATGTGGTAGGCGTGCGACAACGGCCGATAGACCGTGGTCACCACCGCGATCGGCTTGCGCCCCTCGCGGCTCAGTTTCGGCGGCCGGGCGCGGTAGTCCGGCGTCGGCTTGGCCTCCTCGGCCCGAAGCGAGGTGGTGCCGATGCCGCCGGCGAACGTCAGGGCAGCAGCGGAGGCGAGGAACTTGCGACGAGAGCAACGCTGGTGGCGGTCGAGCATGGCATTCACCTTCCTGAAGGCGGGATTCCGACGAATGCATCATAACGAGTGAGGAAAGGCGGGGCCAACAACTTGTTTTCCGCGGACGAACGTGGGAACCTGGGGCCTCCTCAATTCTCTCTTCTCGGAGAATGTCTTATGCCCAAACCCTACCGCGTCGCCGTCATCGGCCGGACCGGCAAGGGCGATTACGGCCACGGTCTCGACGTCGTCTGGAAGGCCGTCGACAATGTGAAGATTGTCGCGGTCGCCGACGAGAACGACAAGGGCCGGGCCGCCGCCGCCGAACGGCTCGGCGCGGCCAACGCCTATGCCGACTACCGCAAGATGCTCGAGAAAGAACAGCCGCACATCGTCAGTGTCGCCGACCGCTGGCTGGACGCGCACAGGGACATGGTCGTCGCCTGCGCCCAAGCGGGGGCCAGCATCTTTCTTGAGAAGCCGATGGCCCGGACGCTTGCCGAGGCCGACGAGATGGTGAAGGCGTGCGAGACGCACCATGTCAAACTTGCCATCGCATTTCAGACGCGCTACAGCCCGCGCCTGCAACGGGTCCGCGACTTGATTTCTGAAGGCCGCCTCGGCGACCTCATCGAAATGCGCGCGCGCGGCAAGGAAGACACGCGCGGCGGCGGTCAGGACCTGATGGTCCTCGGCGTCCACCTCTTCGACTTGATGCGCGTGCTGGCCGGCGACGCGCGCTGGTGTTTCGCTCGCATCCTGAACAAGGGTAAGCCGGCGACGAAGGCTGACATCACGGAAGGCGGCGAGGGCATGGGGCCGGTGCTCGGCGATCACATCCATGCTATATACGGCTTTGACAAATCCGTTCACGGATTCTTCGGCACGCATAAGGCCGCTCATGGCGTCGGCGCGCGCTTCGGGCTGCATCTGTACGGCAGTAAGGGCGTGCTTCAGCTCACCACTGGCAGTCTCCCCGAGGCATACTTCCTCGACGACCCTTCGTGGGTCCCGAATCGCAAGAAGACTGCCTGGCAGGAAATCACGAGCGCCGGGCTTGGGAAGCCCGAACCGCTCAAAGATGACGGCCTGGCGATGGCCAACGCCTGGATCGCCAACGACTTGATTGAAGCCATCGAAAAAGACCGCCAGCCGTTGGCGAGCATGTACGACGGCCGCGGGGCGCTGGAGATGATCCTGGCCGTGTACGAATCCTACCGGCTCAAGGCGCCGGTGCAACTGCCTCTGGAAAACCGTGAACATCCGCTGAAAAAACTGACCGACAAATGAACCGGGCGAGCGTTTTGGAAATATGGACGCAAAGGGTCTTGCCACTTGTATAGTAAAGTCGTTGCATCGGGCGCGTACACACACCCCTAGCTGGAATTCATCGCATGCTAAGGACTTAGAAATGCAAAAACGGGTCGTTGCACGCGCGATGCAACGACCGGAGGCTTTCGCCCATGGACCCAACCACATCGCAAGGCCCCGCGAGTTGCGGCTGAAGAGGGCGCGACGAACGCCGCGCGCGTCTCCTTTGGAATTCGATGCGATTTGTATCGGCGATCGCGACGAGGATGCGCCCATTGTCACCGATTGGCTCTGGCGCGGCTTGGGGTATCGAAATCCACGCGCCCTCTTACGCCTTCGTCTCCTCCACCGTCGCCGCCGGCCTGACCCAAATCAGCAATAGATTTCGCCCGTACTTGCGCACGTCCCATGCTGCCGCGTCGGGCAACTCCTCATACCCGAATCCGTCTTCCGCCTGGATGACGAACACCGACCCGGTCGCGATTTTGCCTTGTAGCAGCGCGACGAGTCGCACGAATTCATCGATCCGGCTGGTGAGGTCGGCGAACGGCGGGCTGAGGAAGAGATTGATCGGCTCGGCCGGCGGTTGCCAGCGCTCGGCCCAGCGGTAGACGTCGGTACGAAGCAACGTGGTCCGGTCGCCGACGCCGAATGCGCGGGCGTGTTTTTCGATGTCGCCGGCGCTGCGCACGTCGCGTTCGAGGAAGAGGGCGCGTTTCGCTCCCCGGCTCAGGGCTTCGAGGCCGACGACGCCGGTGCCGGCGAAGATATCGAAGAAGAGGCGGTCGGGCACGGCGTCGCCGAGGATGCTGAACAACGCTTCCCGCACCCTCTGGGGCGTTGGCCGCAGGCGCGGGTTGACGGTGCACAGGATTTTCCGGCCGCGGAGGTCGCCGGCCACGATGCGAAGCTCGGTGCGCATGGATTGCCCGAATGGCCTGTCAAAGGCGACAAGAGGTACTTCCCTATTGTTCGCATTTGCGCGCGATTGGCAACCAAGCGCGGCCGTGGAAAATGCCGGAGGCGATGCCGGGAAGCGTGTCGACGCTATACTCTACACTCATGAACAGGCCGGATATCGAACTCGGGCGAAATGGGCAAGCCGGGCGCGTGCGCGCGGTCGTGTTTGATCTCGATGGCACGCTGGTGGTCGAGCAACTCGATTACGACGCCATTCGCCGGGAACTCGGCTTCCCGCCGTGCCAGCCGTTGCTGGAGGGAATCGCAGTGCTGCCCGAGGCGGAGCAATTCCTCGCGCACGCCGTGCTGCACCGGCATGAGCAGGCGGCAGCGTTGACGGCGAGGTTGAACTCCGGCGTGCTGGCGTTCCTCGATTGGCTGGACGCGCGCGGCGTTCGTCGCGCCCTCTTCAGCCGCAACTCGCGGGCGGCCGTGGGTGTGGTCTTGGAGCGCTGCGGGTTGCGCTTCGACCTGGTCGTGGCCCGTGAGGATGGGCCGCACAAACCGAGCCCGCACGGCCTCTTGCACATTTGCTCGGCCTGGAAGCTGCCGCCGGCCGAGGTGTTGATGATTGGCGATTACCTTTATGACATCCAGGCCGGCGTGCAGGCCGGAACCCGCACCGCCCTGGTTACGCACGGCCGAAGTCTTCCCTTTGAAGATCAGGCCGACCTGTCGTTCGCCAATTTTGAGGCAATCCCGGAGGTTCTGCGCGATTGGATCGAGTGCGGAGAATAGGCCGTTTGCTTTAGAGAGTCGGCGAGGGTGGGAAGCGCGCGTGGAGGCGCTCGCCGGAGGCTCGCGGCTAAACGAACGCGACTTCCCCCGCGCGGGGGAGCATGTTATAAGGTTGATGCCTTGGTTGTCGCCCTCTTCGGAACAGAAAAGGAATCGGGAGAACGAGTCATGGTCCCGCGATCCAAATTTCTTGCCGTGGCGGGCTTGTTTCTGGGCGCCGCCGTCGCGCTGGCCGATCCGCCTGCCAAGCCGGCAACACCACCGCCCGAGCCTGACCAAAAGAAGCTCCTTCCCTACATGGAGAGCTGGGAAAAGTCGATGGCGGACGTCAAGACGCTGATCATGGAGTGCAAGCGCGATGATAAGAAAGTCACCTTCGACACCAAGGACAAATTCGCGGGCAAGGCCTTCTTCATGAAGGATAAGGACGACATTTTCATCTTCATCCAAATGGTGAAGATGGACAAGAAAGACCCGACCAAGCCGGACGCCTCGGGAATTTATGAGCGTTTCATCTGCAATCCCACGGCGTGTTACGAGTACGTTCCCCAGGAAAAGAAGATCCGCTATCGCCAGATCCCCGCCGGCAAGGCCGGGAAAGGGGCCGATGACAATCTGCTTTCCTTCCTTTTCAACACCAACGCCAAAAAGGCAATGGAGCGCTACAAACTGAAGCTGGCGAAGGAAGACGACTTTTACGTCTACGTCGAAGTCCGGCCCACGCTTGCGGCTGACAAGGTCGATTTCCAGGTGGCGAAGGTCTGCCTCGACAAGGAGACCTTCCTCCCCCGCCAACTCTGGTTCCGCCAGAACAACGGCGACGAGGTGCTGTGGGACCTGCCCTCCATCGAGAAGAACAAGAAGCTCGAGCGCAAGATGTTCGACAAGCCGGACCTGCCGCTCGAACCCGGCGAAAAAGTATCGAAGTGGAAGTACGAGGAAATGCCGAAGGAGCCCGAGCCGCGCGTGGTTCGGCCCAAGGGTGAGAAATGAGCGTAGACGGAGAAGCCTGCGAGGCCTGCCCGTGACACCGGGTGGGCCTTTTTTTATTTGAGAAAACCTTCCCCGGCGCGAGACAGGGGGGATGCGGTGGGGTTAATACCAACGTGGTTGCTGCCGGCGTTCCGCCATTTCGCGTGAAAACGCTTCAATTTTACAAGGAGACACCGTGATGCGCAGTATGAGCAAGGTGCTGCTGGCCCTTGGCGTGGCTGTGTTGCTGGCCGGGCCGTCGTTCGCCCAGCCCCGTCCAGGGAACCCCTTGAAGTTCCTGCTGGAGAACAAGGACTTCCAGAAAGAATTGAGCCTGAGCGAGGAGCAGGTGAAGAAGGCCGTTACGGCCGCGGACGATGTGTTCAAGAAACACGAGGACGACCTCAAGGACATTGACTTCCGCTCCCCCGAAGGCCGGCAGAAGATGGGGGAGATCAACAAGAAGATCACCGGCGAAACGAAGAAAGCGCTGACCGACATTCTCGATGCCAAGCAGATGAAGCGCTTCAATCAAATCTCGCTGCAAGGGTCGCTGCGCATGCAAGGCCCCGGCGCGTATGCGGACGCCGACCTTCAGAAAGACCTGAAGCTGACGGACGAACAAAAGGACAAGATCAAGACGATTACCACGGACCTGAACAAGGAACGCGAGGAACTGTTCAAGGACGCGGGAGGCGATCCCGCCAAGTTCCGCGAAATCCGACAGAAAATGGACGGCCTAAACAAGGAAGCGAGCGAAAAGATCACGAAGCTGCTCAGCACCGATCAAAAGAAGACCCTCGAGGAAATGAAGGGTGAGGAGTTCAAGTTCCCGGATTTCCGGCCGCGGCCACCGCAGTAATAGTCCATGAGGACGAGATACCTGGCTGGTTTCTTCGGTAGTGGTTACCATTCGAGCCCACGGGTTGCAGAGCCCGTGGGCTCGTTGCGTTTCGTTGGTCCGTGGTGCAGGCGGCTCGCCTGCACGCAGGCGAGCCGCCTGCACCACCTGTTTCGCGAGTGTTCCCTGCGCAGGAACCCGGATTTTTTCTGGCGGTTCGTTCCGTGTCGGTTACGATCACCCCTGTGCCGACACCGGAGTACACGCCATGCCCGCCTTGCACCTAACTACATTCACCGCCGACGTGACGCCGCCGATCGGCCACCCCCTATGCGGCGGCTGGATTGAGCCGGTCAAAGGGGTAGATGACCCGCTTTACGCGATAGGAGTCATCCTTCTCGGCATGGGCCGGCCGGTAGTCCTCTGCGCCGTCGACTGGTGCGGCTTGCGCAACGATGCGAACAAAGCGTGGCGCGACGCGCTCGCGAAGGCGACGCACACCGTTCCAGAGAATGTCGCCGTCCACTGTGTTCATCCGCACAACGCGCCGTTTGCCGACGTCGAGGCCGAGCGCCTGATCGAAGCGGCGAAGGAGGGGTCGCCGTCGCTTGATCTCAAATTCTTTGATAAAGCCGTCGAGAAAACGGCCGAAGCGGCCAAGACTTCCCTGGAAAAGACGACCGTCTTTACCCACATCGGCGCGGGCAAAGCGAAGGTGGAGGAAGTCGCATCGAACCGCCGCATTCTCGGGGACGACGGCAAGGTGAAGGCCGTCCGCTACAGCGCCACTAAAGATGCCAAGGTTCGCGAGGAACCGGAAGGTCTGATCGACCCCTGGTTGCGCACGCTGAGTTTCTGGAATGACGACCAGCCGCTTGTCGCGCTGCATTACTACGCCACGCACCCCATGAGCTACTACGGCGACGGACGGGTGAGCAGCGATTTCTGCGGCCTGGGTCGGCAAAAGCGCCAAGATGACAATGAAAAGGTGCGACAGATCTACTTCACCGGTTGCGCCGGCAATATCACCGCGGGGAAGTACAACGACGGCGCCCACGAGAACCGGCCAGTCCTGCGCGATCGCATTGATACCGCGATGAAAGCCGCGTGGAAAACGACCGAACGCCATCCCGTCAAGGAATGGGCCTGGCGCATCGAACCGGTCAAGCTGCCGCCGCGAAGTGAACTGTCGTTCGGCGACGACGCGAGCAAGCAAATCCTGGAAGACGTGAAACAGAGCAAGGCGAAGCGAAACAACGCTGCGTTTCAACTGGCGTGGCTGAAGCGTATCGACCAGCCGATCGAGGTGACATGCCTGGACTTCGGCAAGGCGCTGGTGCTGCACCTGCCGGGGGAGCCGTTCATCGAATACCAGTTGAAAGCGCAGGAATTGCGGATGAACGATTTCGTGTGCGTCGCGGGCTACGGCGACGGCGGTCCGGGATACATTCCCACAGCCAAGGCGTACGAGGAAGGCGGCTACGAACCGACCGTGGCGCTCGCCGGGCCGAAAAGCGAGGAAATACTGCACAAGGCCATGGCGAAGGTGTTCAAGGCAAAGGAATAATCCGGGGGCGTTATGCGAATTGTCGCGCTAATGACGGCAGTAATTCTGTGGAGGTTCCTTTCGCCCGATCCTTCTCATGCCGCCGAGAAGGAAGCCGGCCCGTTCAAGGCCGGCGTCGCCGCCAAGGTCATCACGCCCAAGGAGCCCCTCTGGATGGGCGGCTACGGCAGCCGGAACAAGCCCGCCGAGGAGAAGCAGCACGACCTTCGCATCAAGGCGTTGGCTCTTGAAGATGCCAAAGGGGAGAGGATTGTCCTAGTCACCAGCGATTTACTCGGATTTCCGCGCGAACTGTCCGATCAGGTGGCGGAAGCCGTGCGGAAAAAGACCGGGCTACCGCGCGAACGGCTGATGCTCACTTCGTCGCACACGCACTGCGGCCCCGTCGTTTCCGGTTTGCTCTTCGACATGTACGACATTCCCGCCGAGCAGACGGAAAGAATCATCGCGTACACCGAGCAACTGCGCGGTTGGCTGATCGAAATCGTCGTCGCCGCCCTGGATGATTTGAAGCCGGCCAAGCTGTCCGTCGGGATGGGCAAGGCGAAGTTCGCCGTCAATCGCCGCGAGGTCACGCCCAAGGGGATCATCAACGGTACGAACCCCAAGGGACCGGTCGATCATGAGGTTCCGGTGCTGCGCGTGGAGTCGCCGGACGGCAAGCTGCGGGCGGTGGTATTCGGCTATGCCTGCCACAACACCACGCTTCAGTTCTATAAGTGGTGCGGCGATTACGCGGGATTTGCCCAGGCCGAGCTGGAGGAGAAGTATCCCGGCGTCCAGGCAATGTTTTTCATGGGCTGCGGCGGCGACGCCAACCCGCTGCCGCGCAGCACGGTTGAGTTGTGCCAAAAGTACGGCCACGAACTCGCCGCGGCGGTGGATGCCGTTCTGAAGCAAGAGATGACGCCCCTGCGTGGTTCGATCTCGGCGCGCTATGGCACGATTGCCTTGCCGCTCGACCATCTCCCCTCTGAAGATCAGATTGCCAAGGACCTCGAAAGCACGCAGACGGCGACCAAGAACCTGGCGCTGCGCCTGCGCAAGACTCTCGAAAAGGGCGGCAAGGTGCCGGAGGAGTACCCCATCTACCCGGTCCAGGTTTGGCGCCTCGGCGATCAGGTTCTCTGGATCGCGCTCGGCGGCGAGGTCGTCGTCGATTACTCGTTGCGGCTTAAGAAAGAATTTGGCGAAAAGGGCGGTCCGGCGGTCTGGGTCACGGCCTACGCCAACGACGTGATGGCATACATTCCCTCCGAGCGCGTGCTCAAGGAAGGCGGTTACGAGGGTGCGAGTGCGATGGTCTATTACGGCCTTCCCGGCGTCTGGAAGGAGGGAATCGAGAAAAAGATCGTTGACAAGGTGCACGCGCTCGTCAAAGAGAGGCAACCCGATCCCGGCCCGTTGTCGCCGCGCGATGAAGCCGCTACGTTCCGCGTCCCCAAAGGATTCAAGATCGAACTAGTTGCCGCCGAGCCGGACGTGGTCGATCCGGTCGCGATCGCGTTCGACGAGGATGGCCGGCTGTTCGTCGCGGAGATGCGCGGTTACCCCAACGGCGGCGTGGGCACGGGACAAATCGCCTCGGGAAGTATCAAGGTCCTCGAAGACTCCGACAGGGATGGTTCCTACAAGAAATGCACCTCATTCGCCGAAGGGCTGCGCTTCCCTACGTCGGTCATGCCGTGGAAGGGCGGCTTGCTGGTCTGCGTTGCGCCGGACATCATTTTCTATCCCGACGCGACCGCCGCCGGTCCTGGCAAGCCGCGCACGCTCTACACGGGCTTCGATCTCGAGAACATTCAACAACTCGTCAACAGCCTGCAATGGGGTATGGACAACTGGATCTATGGATGCGCCGGCGGTAAAGGCGGCACAATTCGTTCCGCCGAAAAACGTGACGCACCGGAGGTAGTCCTGCGCGGCCGGGGCATCCGCTTCCACCCAGATGAACCGGGCAGCTTGGAGCCGATGTCCGGAGGCGGACAGTTCGGACTGGCGGCCGATGACTTCGAGCGATGGTTCACCGCCACCAACAGCCAGCATCTACGGCACATTGTGCTGCCCGACCACTATCTGCGTCGCAATCTTTCGCTGCCGGTGAATGCCGTCACATTCGACATCCCCGATCACGACGCGGCGTGCAAGGTCTTCCGCATCAGCCCGTTCGAGGCGTGGCGCGTGGAACGCACGAAACGCCGCGCGGGCGGACCCGACGCGCAGCGCTTTCCTTCCACGGAACTCGTCCCCGGAGGCTTCATCACTTCGGCATGCAGCCCGGTTGTCTACACCGCCGCTGTTTTTCCTGAGGCGTATCGCGGCAACACGTTCGTTTGCGATCCGGCCAACAACCTGGTGCACCGGGACATAGTGGAGTCAAAGGGCGCGACGTTTGTCGCCAAGCGCGGCGAAACGGACCACGAATTCCTGGCGTCAACCGACACGTGGTTTCGACCGGTCAATCTGACGATTGGCCCGGACGGCGCATTGTATGTCGTGGACTTCTACCGCGAGGTGATCGAAACGCCGTTGTCGTTGCCGGACGACATCAAAAAGAAGCTCAACCTCGAAAGCCGGGGACGCGGCCGCATTTGGCGCATCGTGCCGGAGAATGCCCCCAAGGTCAAGAAACCGGAACTGAGAAAGGCAACAACCGAGCAATTGGTGCAACGATTGGCTGACACGAATTCCTGGCAGCGACTCACCGCGCAGCGCCTTCTCGTGGAGCGCCAAGATCCGAAAGCCGTCCAGCCATTGGAGCAACTGGCTCGGAAATGCACGTCTCCTTCGGGACGGGCTCATGCTTTGTGGACGTTGCACGGCCAGAAAGCGCTTACGGGTGAATTGATCGAAGCGGCCTTGAAGGACGAAAACGCCGACGTGCGTGAACAGGCCCTGCGCTTAGCCGACGAACGTCTCGCCAAGTCCGAGAAAGTTCGCGCGGCGGTGATTCGGCTCGCCGACGATCCCTCGCCGCGCGTGCGCTTTCAGTTGGCCTTCACGCTTGGCGAGGCGAACACGCCGGGGACCGTGGCCGCGTTGGCCAAGGTGATCCGCCGCGACGCGGCCGACCTTTGGACGCAGACGGCGATTCTCAGCTCCGCGGATAGGACCGCGCCGGGCTTGCTGGAGAGTCTTGCGCACGATCCTGAATTCACGCGAAAAGTCGCAGAGCCGCAGATTCTAATGCTAAAACGCTTGGCGTCTCTGGTCGGCGCCCGCGAAGACGACAAGGAACTGGCCCGCGCGCTGAGTTTGCTTGCCGAGAAGAAGGACAGCGTGGAGACCTGGCAATTGGCCGTCCTCGAAGGTCTGGGCCAGGGCATGCAGAACAGTCCGCGCCCGCTGCGCCGCCTCTGGGACGATCCGCCGCCCGCGCTGAAGGACTCCGTTGCGAACGCGAAGCCGTTCTTCGACCGGGCCGCGACGACGGCTGCGGAGGAGAAACGGCCGATTGCCGACCGCATGGCCGCCATTCGACTCCTGGGATACGGCCCGTTCAGCGCGTGCGCGAAGCTGTCCGGCTTGCTTGAACCGACCAACCCGAGCGAAATTCAACTCGCCGCCGCGCGCGCTTTGTCGCTTCATGACGAACCGAAGGTCGGCGAGATACTCTTGGCGCCTTGGTCCGGATACAGCCCAGTCGTGCGCAGGGAGATACTCGAAGCGCTCTTCGCGCGGCCTGCCCGGATCAAGCAACTCCTTGACGCGATCGAGAAGAAGCAAGTGCTCGCCTCTCACCTCGACGCGGCGCGCGTCGATCAATTGCGCAGGCATCCCGATGAGGCGATCCGCAAGCGCGCACAAGTGATTCTCGCTGGACAGGCCGCTCCCGCCCGGCAAAAGGTGGTCGAGGAGTACCGTGCCGCGCTCGAATTGAAACCCGATCTCCTGCGCGGCAAGGCGGTGTTCAAGAAAACGTGCGCCACCTGTCACCGGCTGGAGAACGAGGGCATCGAGGTCGGCCCCGACCTACTCTCCGCCTTGCGCAACAAGACGCCGGAGACGCTGCTGATTGACATTCTCGACCCGAGCCGTGAGGTCGATCCGCGATACGTGAACTACATCATCGATACTAAAGCCGGCCGCAGGTTCACGGGCATGATCGCCGTTGAGACGCCGTCGAGCATCACGCTGCGCCGCGCCGAGAAGGCCGAGGACACGATCTTGCGATCGCAGTTCGACTCGGTGCAGGCGACGAACAAATCACTGATGCCGGATGATCTGGAAAAGCTGCTGACCATGCAAGACGTGGCGGACGTCATTGGGTATTTGCAGTCGGTCGCCGCGCCCAAGAGCGAGCCGCCGTTCTATCCCGACAAGACGAAGCTCCTCATCTACCGTGATGGCGACAAGGAGCAACCCGTCAAGACCGCTGCCGATTGGAAGAAACGCCGCGACCACATCCTGGCGAGCATGCAACTCGTCATGGGCCCGCTGCCCGACGAATCCCGCAAGGTCGCGCTCGACGTGAAAGTGGAGGAAGAAGTCGCGCTCGACAAGTTCACGCGCAAGAAGATCACCTTCGCGGTGGAAAAAGGCGATCGCGTCTCAGCTTACTTGCTGATCCCGAAGGGCCTGAAGGGCAAGGCGGCGGCGATGCTTTGTCTGCACCAGACGACGAAGATCGGCAAGGGCGAACCCGCCGGCATCGAAGGCAGCAAGAACCTGAATTACGCGCGGGAATTGGCCGAGCGCGGCTATGTCGCGCTCGCGCCGGACTACCCGAACTTCGGCGACTACCAATGCGACGCCTACGAACTCGGCTACCAGAGCGCCACCATGAAGGGCATCTGGAACCACATGCGGGCCGTCGATCTTCTGCAATCCCTAGACGAGGTGGATGGCGAGCGTATCGGCGTCATTGGCCATTCGCTGGGCGGGCACAATTCGCTGTTCGTCGCCGTATTCGATCCGCGGGTGAAAGTGGTGGTGACGAGTTGCGGATTCAACGCCTTTCCGAAGTACTACAACGGCGACCTGACCGGTTGGAGCCACAAGGGCTACATGCCGCGCATTGCTTCGGTCTATGGCAAGGACCCGAAGAAGATGCCGTTCGACTTTCCCGAGGTCCTGGCCGCACTCGCGCCGCGTGCCGTCTACATCAACGCGCCACTCAAGGACGCCAATTTCGAAGTGTCCGGCGTCAAGGATTGTGTCGAGGCAGCGCTGCCCGTCTTTGCATTGCTCGGTGTGAAGGAGAAACTGGTTGCTTCGCACCCGGATTGCGAGCATGCGTTCCCTCCAGAGGTGCGGAAGGAGGCGTATGAATTCGTGGACATGGCGCTGCGGCCCAAGGAGTGAAATTCGAAATCCGAAGCACGAAATCCGAAACAATTCCGATATCCAAAGACACAAACCCAAAACGGCGCCGTGGCCGTTTTGGGTCTTTGAAATCGGTATTGGATAATGTTTCGGATTTCGTGCTTCGGATTTACTTCTTCCCTTTGGCGTCCCCCGGCGTGCCGATGACAATCATGGCGACCTTCTTGTCGAGAGGGACTTCGTTGTCTTTGCCGTTAACGTAATTGCGGCCGCCAAGAGTGGTGTAATCGACGCGGAGGACGAACTTCTTGGTCGTACCCTCCACGCGCGTTACCTTGCCGATGAGTTCATGAACGTTTAGCTCGGCCGGCGTGTTCTTCTTGTCTTTGTCGCCTTTCTTGTCATCCTTCTTCTTGTCGTCCTTCTTGTCGGCTTCCTTGGGTTTGGCGAAGACCACTTTGACAATCTCACCCTGCTTCACGTCGCTGTACTCGGCCTTGTACCCAGGCAGCTTGGGATCACCCTTGAGTTCCTTCAGTTCTTCTTTGGTGAACTTCTTCAGTTTGCCCTTGTCGTCGTACTGCTCCGCGAGGACTTCCGTTCGAATAAGCGTGTCACCGTCTGTTTCCAGCTCGAAATCGACATGGGCGGTCGTGAGCTTCAAGCCACCGTTGATGTTGGGCAGGCGCGGCGGGTTGCCGATATTGCGAATCGGGAAAACGGGAAACCGTGGAACGCGAAAAGGCGGAAACGCCCAGGCGGCTGAGACACAAACCATTGCCAGACATATACTTCCGATGAATACCGAGCAGCGTCGCATGGTCGAGGCCCCTAGTCGCGGCATTCCGCGCGATTCTATCGCAACCTCAATTTCAGGCCAATGGAATAAGAACGAGGGATTTGCGGCCCCGTTCATGCACCCCTCAGACGCGATATGCGCTCTTGAGGTTCCGCAAACTCCCGCGTGGAACCCGTCGCCGCATGAGCTGCGCGGCCTTGCCGTTATGTTGCAGGGGGGGTGTGCACGTAATGCACAGAAACTTGCACAGAAACTCTGCCTCGCACGCCTGATTGGAAACCCGCGTTCACGTCGTTTCAACGTCAGTTGTGGACAATCCGCCCGCGCACCGCGTCGGCCGCGATGCTGGATGGATAGATGCTTCACGGGAGGGGTGATACACTCTTGCTCATGGATTTCGACGCGCTTACCCTGCAAGGTTGCCTCGTTCGCTTGGAGCCATTGGCGCTCGCCCACGTGCCCGACCTTACGCTGGCCGGGCGCGACGAAGCGATTTGGCAATTCATGCCGTACGGCGCTATTGTCACGCCGGAGCGAATGGCGGCTCATATTCGCGAAGCCATCGCCCGCTGTGCCTCGGGGACTGCTTATCCCTTCGCGGTGATCCACGTCCCAAGCGGCCGCGCCATCGGCTGCACCCGATATCTGGACATTCAGCCGAATAGTCGAGCGTTGGAAATCGGCGGCACGTGGTACGCCCCGGCCTACCAGCGATCTAGCGTCAACACCGAATGCAAGTACCTCCTACTTCGCCACGCGTTCGAGCACCTTGGCTGCCTGCGCGTTCACTTCAGGACCGACCTGCGCAACGAACGCTCGCAAAGGGCGCTGGAACGAATCGGCGCGGTCAAGGAGGGCGTTCTCCGCAAGAATCTCACCATGCCGGACGGGTATCAGCGTTCCTCGGTGGTCTACAGCATTCTCGACGACGAGTGGCCGGCAGTGAAGGAGCGCTTGGAGGAACTGCTCGCTCGCACGTGAGATGCCAGACGCTTGTATCCGGCGCGCCGGTGAAATACGATCAAGCGTTCCTCGCATGATTGTTGGTCCCGCCGTTGACACCCTCCTGGGAGATAATCGTGAAGCCTCTCGTGATTGTTGCGCCGATTTTCCTCGTTTTGACCGCAGGCCTGTGCGCCGACGGCCCCAGTGACAACATTCCGGACAAGGTCCGGCCCATACCGCCCTCGGGAATCAAGGTGCCGGACGCCGAGGAGGCGGAATTGCACGCCGGCGTCGCGCAACTGGAGCAGGAAATCGTGGAATTGCGAGCGGCGCTGGAAAAGAAACCGGCCCTCTTGGATCTGCTCCCTGACGTGGAGATCTACTTCAACGCGGTCCGGTACGCGGTGGGTTACGACGAGATTTTTCGGAAGGAGGAGATTCCGGTCGCGAAGGCCCTCTTGAAACAAGGCATGGACCGCGCCCAGGCGCTGAAGGAAGGCAAAGCGCCTTGGACGGCCGCGACTGGGCTGGTCGTGCGCGGCTACATCTCAAGGATTGATGGCTCGGTGCAACCGTATGGTTTGGTCGTTCCCGCGTCGTATCAGGCGAACAGCGCCCATCAGTTTCGGCTCGACGTTTGGCTGCATGGCCGCGGCGAGAATCTGAGCGAACTCAACTTCATCGACGGCAGGCAAAAGTCTCCCGGCGAGTTTACGCCGGCCAACACGTTCGTATTACATCCCTACGGCCGGTACTGTTGCGCCAACAAATTCGCCGGCGAGATCGACCTGCTGGAGGCGCTCAACCACGCTCGCAAGCATTATCCCATTGACGAGGATCGTCTCGTCGTTCGCGGCTTCTCGATGGGCGGGGCGGCGTGCTGGCAGTTCGCGGTCCACTACCCCGGCCTATGGGCGGCGGCCGCTCCAGGCGCGGGCTTCTCGGAAACGGCCGACTTCCTGAAAGTCTTCCAGGACGAGAGGGTCCAGCCAACGTGGTATGAGCAAAAGCTCTGGCACATATACGACTGCACGGACTACGCCATCAATCTCTTCAACTGCCCCACGGTCGCCTACAGCGGCGAGATCGACAAGCAAAAGCAGGCCGCCGACATGATGGACAAGGCGCCGGATGCCGAGGGGATTCATCTCGTCCACTTGATCGGCCCCAAGACGGGCCACGCCTACCACAAGGACACAAAGCAGGAACTCAACGACCGCATTGACCAAATTGCCGCCCGCGGCCGCAACGCTATTCCTAAACGAGTGCGCTTTACCACGTACACCTTGCGCTACAACGAGTGCCTGTGGGTGACCGTGGACGCGCTCGACCAGCACTGGGAGCGCGCCCGCGTTGACGCTGAATTGGTCGCCGACGGCGTGCAGGTGAAGACCCAGAACGTCCACGCGTTGACGCTGGCGATGGCGCCGGGGGCGTGTCCGCTCGACAGCACGCGGAAGCCGAAGGTGATCCTTGACGGCCAGAAGGTTGAAGCCGCGCCGGTGGTGTCGGATCGCTCGTGGACCGCCCACTTCCGCAAGAGCGACCGCTGGACCACGGTCTCCTCCACATTGGAGGAAGGGTTGCACAAGACGCACGGTTTGCAAGGTCCCATCGACGACGCGTTCATGGACAGTTTCCTCATGGTCAAGCCGACCGGCGAACCGCTGAACAAGGAGGCTGGCGCGTGGGTAGACGCCGAGATGAAACACGCCATCACGCACTGGCGCCAGCAATTCCGCGGCGAGGCGCGCGTGAAAAAGGACGACGCGCTCACCGATTCCGACATCGCCGCGCATAATCTCATACTTTGGGGCGACCCGAGCAGTAATCGCATCCTGGCCAAGATCGCCGATAAGGTGCCAATTCGCTGGGATTCGGAGAACGTCCGCGTCGGCGACAAGAGCTACGCATCGGCTCATCACGTCCCGCTGCTGATCTACCCGAACCCGCTCAACCCGAAAAAATACGTCGTCCTCAACAGCGGATTCACCTACCGCGAGTACGATTACCTCAACAACGCGCGGCAGGTGTCCAAGTTGCCGGACTGGGCCGTGGTGGATATCAAGGTTCCGGTGTCTTCGCGATTGCCTGGCGGGATCGTCGCTGCGGGGTTCTTTAGTGAGAAGTGGGAATTAAAGGAATCGGGGAAGTAACTGCTGCAAGAATAATCCGTCGGGCCGGCTTGGTAAGCACCTGCTGAGCCGGCCCTTTTTCAATTCGGTTCGATGGCCTCATGGTTCGTATCTCACGCGGGTGCATGCACACCGTTTTTTTCGCAAGGCATTGTGGGGCGTTGACTTAGCCGGCGTTTTTTCTCGTGTCTCACGACATCGTGAGACACGAGGTTTCGTCGCTCCAATTCCTATCAAGTCCTATGGATGTCCAACGATGCCAATCAACCGCAGGTAATTCGTTTCGAAACGCCGCACCATCGCTTCGCGGCTGTAGCGATCTTCAACGCGCCGCGCCCGAGACTCGCGCCTCAACAGGCTCCATTTGTGCAGGCGAGCCGCCTGCACTACGGGTCTTGCCAGATTTCCTCAACTCCTTGTCGTTACAAAGCTGTTGCGCCGGCGCTTGTGCGCTGGGTGTAGTATTTAACCCGGCGGAACCGATGATGCTAGAAGGTCCCTTTTCCCAAGGAGCGCATTCATGCGGCGAACAACGCTCAGCGTCGGGGCGGCACTTATCGGCCTGATGTCGCTAACAGCGGCGGGTCCGGTTCAGGCTTGCGGCTACGGCGTGCGCAGCCCGCTCGCGCGATTCACCGGGGCGGAGTGGGTTGTGGTCGGCAAGATCACTACCTATGAAGTGAAGGACGTGGCGGCCCTGCTGGCACCCGGCGCGACCGCGAAGCAGGACTACGCGATCGCCATTCTGGAAATCTCCAACGCTATCAAGGGCGCGGACGGCATGACCCATCTTCGCATCGGCTTGCCGCCGTCCCAGCTTCTCCCCGTCGGCCAGGAAGCGTGCTACTTCCTCGACCCGCATTTTGAAGAGCCCTTCTGCGTAATGCCCGGGCGCTTTGGTGTTCCCATCCTCAAGGACGGCAACGCCGGCTTCAGCAAGGAAATCCAGCAATATGAGCGCTGGGGCCAACTGCTGAAGGCGCCGCTGGAAGGGCTGAAGTCCAAGGACGCCGACGAGCGCTTCCTCACCGCGGCGCTGCTCGTGACCGAGTTCCGCACCTATCGCGCCGGCGTTCACGCGCCGAATCGCAAGAGCGAACCGGTTGACGCGGCGCTCAGCAAGCTCATCCTGCAAACGCTGGCCGAGGCCGATTGGAGCAAGGCCACACTCGACAATACCGTGACGGCTCAGCGGCTATTCGCGCAGCTCAACCCGTCGATCAAGGACGGATGGAATCCGCAAATCCTTGCGGGTGCGAAGGACGTGGAGACCGCCTCCAGGAAATGGCTGACGGACAACGCCGGCACCTTCCGCGTCGAGACTTTTGTGCGCAACTAATAGGAGTCGCGCAAGAATCAGCGCGAAGCCCTCGGCGCCGGCGAACGCACCCTTGCTTGCGCTGCGGGCTCCGAATGGGGATCCGAAAGACCCTCCCGAACTTCGCCCCACCCCGATTGTCGCGACCCCGGCGACGATCGGGGTTTCTCATGCGCGGCACGAAATCACGTCCACGCGCAAGCTCTCTGGCAGTTCACGTTTTATCCATGAAGCCTCCCGAGTGGGAGGCGACAGACAAAACTCAGCAACCGAAGGAGATTGCCCATGTTTCGTAAAACGCTGTACGCTGCCGTGGCTTCGTTAGGCGTGCTGTCCCCGCTGGCCGTCGCCGCGCCCGCCGAAGCGCACGAATATCACCGCTATCACCATCGCGAATACCACGTTTACTACCGCGCTTGCGGGCGCGATCCGTGGCGGTGCGCCGGAGAGTTTTCCCGCTTCGACCGCGCACGCTGCGTCGTCGACGAATACCGCGCTCGCGGCTACGAAGCTTACCTCCGATAAGCGTCAAGCCGGAAACGAACGAAGCCCGCGGGCTGTCGCCCCGCGGGCTTCGTTCGTTGGAAGGACGGCTTACATGAACTCCTCGATGCACTTCCGCCGTTGTTCACGCGATAGAACGTACGGCTGGCTAACCAATGGTCCTGCTTGCAGGCCCGGATCTTGGAGGTCGAGCGACGGCCGCGCTTTCGAGTTGCGATAGAGGAGACCGATCGGAATCTTCTCGCCCCACTCCATCGCCCTGTCCATGGCCGCGTGAAAATCCTCCGGATTGTGGCCTTTGTCCTCGAGCTTGTAGACGCGTTTGCGGAACCACTCGAACGTATTCTGTTTATTGAACGTAACGCACGGGCTGAAAACATCGATCAGGGCGAAGCCGGGATACTGGATGCCGTCGGTGTAAAGCTTCATCAAATGCTTCGGATCGCCGCTGAAGCCGCGGGCAACGTAGCCGCAGCCCGACGCGAGGGCCAGGGCCATCGGGTTGAGCATCCCCTCCAGGTTGCCGTGTGGCGAGGTCTTGGTCTTCATGCCGACTTCGCTCGTCGGCGACACCTGTCCGGTTGTCAAGCCGTAGACCTCGTTGTTCATGACGATGTAGGTGACGTTGATGTTGCGGCGCATGGCCTGGATGAAATGATTCAGGCCGATGCCGTAGCCGTCGCCGTCGCCGCCGGTGGCAATGACCGTCAGGGCGTGATTGCCGAGCTTGATGCCCGTTGCGACCGGCAAAGCCCGCCCATGGAGGCTGTGCACGCCATACGCGCGGATGAAGCCCGGGAGGTTCGACGAGCAGCCGATCCCGGAGATCACCGCCAGTTCATGCGGATTGATCTCCAGTTCGGCGCAGGCGCGGAAGAGCGCGTTCAGTACTCCGAAATCGCCGCATCCCGGACACCAGTCCGGCGACACCTCGGGTTTGAAATCTTTCACTTCCAGTTTAATCGGGGCAGTCGCGGTGGCCATCGGTATGGGAACTCCTGAGAGTGATGATGCTCGTTAACTCTTGTTTAACCGCGGTTCTGCGAACCGCGGTTAATCGTCGTTTACGCAGAGACCACGTCAATGTGCGTGCGCTTTCCGCGCCGCGCCGGCGGTGACACGCCGACCTTCCCAGTCGCCGCTGGTGCCGGTAGGGTGCTCCGTCTGCCAGCCCGGCTCGGTTGAGAGTACATCGACAACTGTCTTGCCCGCGAGGACTTCCTTTACCCCCGCGACGATGTGTTTCGGCTCAAACGGCTCTCCGTCATACTTGCGGACGTGAGCGTGGGCCGTGATGCCGGTTTCCGCCAGCAGGTGCCGTGCGAACTGGCCGCTCTGGTTGTTCTCGACAATGACGACTTTCTTGCTCTTGCCCAATATGTCCTTGGCGACCTGGACGTGAAAAGGCACGAGGAATTTGAAATGCAGATGGTTGGTCGAAATCCCTTCTTTGCGCAGCTGTTCGGCCGCGTCGACCAGCACGCCCCACGTCGAGCCCCAGCCGACCAGAGTGACTTTAGCGTCGGCGGGCCCCTCCAGTTTCGGCGCTGGTAGGTGATTGAGGACGGTGCTCATCTTCCGGACGCGCTTATCAACCATCTTCTTGCGGCGCACAGGATCGGTGTAGATATCGCTGATCAGCACGCCATCTTCGTCGTGCTCGTCGGTCCCGGACACGTAGATGTGACCCGGAACCCCGGGGATTGCGCGCGGCGAAATGCCGGACGGCGTGTTTTTGTAGCGCAGGTACGGTTCGCCGTTTTGCGCGCCGTTCGCTTCGGTGATGAGTTCGCCGCGGTCGATAGGGAACTCGACGTCGAGGACCGACTCGGCCACGGTCTCGTTGCCCTCGCTCAGCAGCAAATCCGTGAGGAGAATGACCGGGCACTGGAAGTGGTCCGCGAGGTTGAACGCAAGAGCGGGAGTCGTGAAGCAGTCCGGCATGCTCACCGGAGCGATGATGATGCGTGGGAAATCGCCCTGACTGGCGCCCCAGGCCTGGTTTAGGTCGCCTTGCTCAGTCTTGGTCGGCACGCCGGTGGACGGTCCGGCACGCATGACGTTGATGACGACAAGCGGCGTCTCGATGATTCCCGACATGCCGATGGCCTCGGTCATGAGCGCGAAGCCGCCGCCCGAGGTAGCGCACATGCCGCGCACACCGGCGTGATTGGCGCCAATGGTCATGTTGACGACGGAGATTTCGTCCTCGACCTGGCGAACGCAGACGCTCAACTCTTTGCCGTGGGCGGCGAACCATTCGAGGACGTGGGTCGCCGGGCTCATCGGATAAGCGCAGTAGAACTTGCAGCCGGCGAAGGCCGCCCCCATCGCCAGCAATTCGTTGCCGGTCATCATCGCCCATTTCTGGTCGCTCTTGACCAGCGGCTTGGGAAACGGCTTGAAGTTCTTGTCGGCGTATTCATAGCCGGCGCGGGCGGCGTCGACGTTCGTCTTCACTACCTGCGGCTTCTTGGCGAACGTGGACGCGAGGACCGTCTCCAGCCCGGAGAATTCCAAGCCCATCAGGCGCAACACTGCTCCAACGGCCACGGTGTTCTGCATGATCGGCAGCTCTTTGTAGGCGGGGGTCAGCTCCGGAACCGGCAGCGGGCAAAGCTGAACGCCTTTGGGGGCGTCGTAGGCGGGCTTGATCTTGGCGCTGTTGTAAAGTGCCGCGCCGCCGCTCACCAGTTCCTGCAAGTGGCGGTCGAAGGTGTCCTGGTTGAGGGCGATCATCGCGCCGACCTGGTCGCCGTGGTGGAGAGGCTTCTTCGCCGAAATGCGCATGCGCAGCCAGGAGTGGCCGCCGCGAATGACGGATTGGTAGCTGTTGTATGCATAGACTCCCTGGCCCTGCCGCGCCACGGAAAGGGCCAGTGTATTGCCCGCGGAGGCCACACCGTCACCTGCTGCCCCACCGATTCCGACAATCACTTCCGGCTGATCCATAGAACGTTCTCCACGTGGCTGAGGAAATCAAACTCGATGCATCTCGCTAAAACCCGCCGCGCATGCGCGCAAAAGCGACACGTCCCCGCGCTCCCACCAATCCCGATGAACACAAAGCTTCAGTCCACCCGCGGCATGGACCCGCGAGCCACGCCCTTCTCTGCCGAAAGGAAAAGCGAATTTGGCGGCGCTATTGTATGGCGAGACTGAGGTTGTGTGCAATCGAGAATTGCGGAGCCGGCTGAAGATTCACCGCAAACGTGTCCGGCCTACTGTGAACCAGGCGTCCCTTTTTCCTTCCATTAGGGTCTCAATTTCGCCGGATCATACGTCAAATGCTTGATATGCCGGCGGTTCCACGTGTAGGTGACGTGCAGCTGCCCATCCTGGGCCTGGATGATCGCCGGATAGGAGAACTCGCCGGGTTCGTCCTCCAGCGTCGCGACTTTTTTCCAGTTCTTCCCGTCGTCGTCCGACCAGGCCAAATGGAGCGGCGTGCGGTCGCGCTTGGTGGGGTTGTAGACCAAAAACAGATCGCGCATATCGGTGTGCACGAGATCGATGCCGCTGTTCGGATTGGGCAGTTCCGTCGCTTTGGCGTCCGACCACGTTTCGCCGCCGTCCTTCGACTCGGCTCGGCAGATGAAGCCGAGCCCGCGCGACCGGCACAGCATTGCGATTTTCTTGTCGCTCGTCTCGAACAGCGTCGGCTGAATGATGCCGTATGGATGTTCCGGAACGGTGATAGGCCCGAAACGTCGCCAGGTTTTGCCGTCGTCGCTGGAGCGCTCGATCCAGCAGGCCCACGCCTTGTAGCTTTCGACCGACGTGCCGGCCAGGATCGTGCCGTCGCCGCGCTGAATCGGCTTGTTCTTGATCGGCCCCAGGAGACCGGCGGGTAATGGTTCCGGCTTTTCCCACGTCTTGCCATTGTCGGTCGAGCGGCGGACGAAGCCGGTCCAGCTCATGGGATTCTGGCCGGCCTTGTAGAAGAGAAACAGGGTCTTGCTTTTGCTGCGAAAAAGCACGGGGTTCCAGCACGGTACGCCGATTTCCTCGGCCGCAACCTCGGGCGCCGACCACTCCTTGCCGTCGAAGCGAGCCTGCCAGATCTTCACGTCCGACGCTCCCTCGCTCTTGCCGCCGAACCATGCAGCCAGGAACTTACCGGCGTCCGACTCGACGATCGTGGAAGCGTGACAGGAGGCGAACGGCGCTTTTTCGAAGATAAACATGGGAAAGCTCCATGATCGGGGAGGATCACCTCGGCCCGTGTGCCGGCGTATTGATTCTCCCCACTTCGCGGGCGGAGCCAAACAAAAAACGCGCCGAATTCGCGGAACTTTCGGTCTTGTTACAGAGCCGTTACTTGCTCAAACACGCGCGTGAGTGGATAATGGCGGCTCACCTGGAAGCACTCCTTTCTCATTCATCTCCGGGAGAGCATCATGAGGTCGATGGTCCGCGTTCTCTTGGTGTGCGCCGTGTTGCCCGCTTTCGCGCACGGTGCGGACGCCGACAACCTGGCCGGCAAGGCGCAGGCCGTGCTCAAGACGCATTGTTCGCGCTGTCACACGCCGGACGGCAAAGCCAGGGGCGGCTTCGATTTCGTTCTCGACCGCACCAAGCTTGTAGCGCGCGCCAAGATCGTCGCGGGCCAACCGGACGAGTCTGAAATCTATCAGCGCGTGCGCGATGATGCGATGCCGCCGAAGGGCGCTCAGCCGCGTGTCGGCCCCGACGATCGCGCCCTGCTGAAGCAATGGATCGAGGCCGGCGCGCCGACAGCCTCCACGTCGGCGCATGCATTTGTGAGCGAGGACGCCGCAGCGCGACTGATCCTTGACGACTTGCAAGCGCTGGAGCCGGCTGAGCGCCGTTACGCACGCTATTTCACGCTACTGAACCTGAGCAATGCCGCGGTCGAGGCCGACACGCTGCAAGCCACGCGGCACGCGCTGGCGAAGCTGCTCAACAGCCTTTCCTGGCATCCGCGCATCGCACGCCCTGTCGCTGTTGACGCGGAGCAGACGGTCTATCGCATCGACCTGCGCGCGTACAAATGGAACGCACGGACCTGGGAACGCCTCGCGCCGGTCTATCCCTACCGGATCGCGGTTGAGCCCAGTGTGAGCAAGGCGCTGACCGCCGCCACCGGCGCCGAGTTACCGTACGTCCGCGCCGACTGGTTCATTGCTACCGCGTCGCGCCCGCCGCTTTATCATGATTTCTTGCAGTTGCCCGAAAGCGACAAGGCGATCGAACGGCAAGTTGGCGTGGATGTGGCGGACGATCTCCGCGAGAACAACGTCGCCCGCGCCGGCTTCAACGGCTCCGGGGTTTCCAAGAACAATCGCGTGATCGAACGGCACGATGCCAATTACGGCGCCTATTGGCGCACCTATGATTTTTCGGAAAACACCGACCGGCAAAACATCTTCGAGCATCCGCTAGGTCCAACGCCGGGCCAAAACGGATTTCTTCACGCCGGCGGCGAAATCATCTTTCATCTGCCTAACGGACTTCAGGCGTATCTCCTCGTGGACGCGGACGGCCGCCGCCTGGACAAGGCCTCCAGCGAAATCGTTAGCGATCCGAAACGGCCCGACCGCCAGGTGGAAAACGGCATTTCGTGCATGACCTGTCACGTCCGCGGCCTCTTGCCCAAGGCCGATCAGGTCCGCGCCCATGTCGCCAAGAATTCGTCGGCATTTTCAAAGGAGGACGTGCAAAAGATCCGCGCTCTCTATCCACCTGACGCGAAGCTCCGCTCCCTCATGAAGGACGACACGGACCGATTCGTGCAAGCGCTGACCAAGGCCGGCGTTCCCGCAGATGAACCGGAACCCGTCAGCGCCGTGACGCAGCGGTTTGAAGGGACGCTCGATCTGGTCTCCGCCGCCGCCGAATTAGGATTAACGGCGGAAGAGTTCTCCCTCAGTCTGCGCAAGTCTCCCGCGCTGGCGCGTTCCCTTGGGCCGCTCCTCGTCAAGGGAGGAACCGCGCAGCGCTCGGCGTTTCAGGGCGTTTTCGACGACGCGGCAACAACGTTGCGGCCCAAACAATCGGAGAAAACAGATACCGTCGCTCAACCATTCACGGGCCACACCGAAACCGTGCTCTCCATCGCATTCGCGCCGGACGGAGGCAAAGCCGTCTCCGGCAGTCGGGACAAGACCGTGCGTCTTTGGAACGTCGCCGACGGCAAAGAACTCCGTTGCTTGGAGGGCCATAGCGACGCCGTGACCTGTGTCGCGTTCACGCCTGAGGGCAACTTGCTTTCCGGCGGTCGTGACCGCACGGTGCGTCTTTGGGACTCGGCGACCGGCAAGGAGCTCGGCAAGTTCACCGGCCACACCGATGTGGTTCGGTGCGTGGTCTGTTCACCGGACGGTAAGCGCGTCCTGACGGGTAGTCTGGACGGGACTCTGCGATTGTGGGACATTCAGACATTCAAAGAAGTGTATAGGCTTCCGCGCCAAGACGGCGGCGTCTATTGCGTGGCCTTCGCGCCGGACGGCAAGCGCTTTGCCACCGGCGGCCACGACGCCGGCATTCGCTTGTGGGACGCCGAGAACGGCAAAGAGATGAAGCGCTTGAAAGGCCACACCCGCGAGGTTTACACGCTCGTCTTTTCTCGCGACAGCGCGCGTCTCCTTTCCGGCGGCAATGACCGTACCGCACGCTTATGGGACGTGGCTGAGGCGAAGGAACTTCAATGTTTCGACGCTCACGACAGCGCCGTCCTCGCCGCCGTGTTCGCCGGCGAGGATGACCTAGTTTCGGGGGCCAGTCACTATCAGGGAACGGATCCCTCCCTTCATGTTTGGTCCGGCGCCAGCGGCAAGGAACGCCGCGCGTTTCGCGCCGGCGACGGCGAGCAAGTCTCCTGCCTCGCATTTACGCACGACGGCAAATTGGCCTTGTCCGCCGGCGCGGAACATCGTTTGCGGTTGTGGCGATTGGACAAGTAACAGTGCGTTAGCCCGCAAGGGGCGAAAAAGGTCAACGCGGCATTTTAGACCCATTTACTGGAGTGATTCATGAACAAGCGTCTCTGGATCGTAGCCGGCGTCGTCGCCGGTCTCCTTGTCGGCACGATGTTCGTGTCGCGGTTCGCCCTCACTCAGGCCGCCGACCCCGGCGCGCCGGCCGATCAACCCAAGGCCGCCGCCAGCAAGGTCACGGCCGTTACGGTCTATCAAAACAACGCCCTGATCACCCGCGAAGTCGAAATTCCCGAGGGGGCGGGGACCATCGAAGTCGTTGTCACCCCCCT
>Ga0207158_1035_pt1 | contig 38650 bp, 34 predicted proteins | sample Alteio_BWMinHeat_22_FD_153512 | JGI IMG/M metagenome (GOLD analysis project Ga0207158, IMG submission 153512) | Enriched cells from forest soil in Barre Woods Harvard Forest LTER site, Petersham, Massachusetts, United States -... | ecosystem: Environmental > Terrestrial > Soil > Temperate forest >... | reverse complement strand
GCGTTTCGAGACGACGGCTTGGGGGCTCTCGTCAATAGCTCGCGCGGCATCACCTGCTCATTCAACTCGGACGAGGCCGCGTGGGAAGGCGCCATTGCCCAGGCCACGCGAGCCGCGATCCGCGCCCTCGCCGAAGCGACACCTATGGGACGATTGATCCATTCGTCGCAATCCGCCCGATAGAAACTGCATTTCTGCTGGGCGATCCTGTGTCAGCTGCTCCCTGTCCGATACTCGTGCCGATGTTCAAAACTGGAAACATGTGTGCTTCATCGTGATAGCCTAGCGCTTAGATTCACGCGAAACAATAGAAATGCCACTCTGCGGAGCCACCACAGTCTAAATCATAACAACATACATAAAAATAGTTTACGTCATAAGACCGAAAGAAAATGAACATCACCGCCTTTTGCGGCACGAGACCTGCAGTTGCCCAGGGCTGGGCTGATGGATCACCGAACATTGAACAAGGAGGTCGGATAGACGCATAGCGAACAAACCAAATGAGGCATGAGGCTATGGGACGCACTAACCATCGCACTCTGGTTGATCGCGGCCGCAAAGCCGGCCTGAGGACGTCCGAGCTGTACGGCGCGCTGGCGTCCAGGCCCCCCGAAGGCAGAGAATCGAGCCCGGGGATCGCCGATGGCAATGGGTTTGTCTCTTGCTTCGACCTGTTAGGAAACCGGGTATATCGGCCGCTGGAAGCTCAGCCCAAGAATTGATTAGCCGCAGAGAATGAAGCTGGAATCTGGACCAGGCCCACGGGTGTTTCCCGTGGGCTTTTGGTTTTTGGCTATACATCCCGCCGGCTGAAGTACACCAAGCCCACCAGAGCCCCGGCCCCCGACACGCCAGCCGACCAAAGCGCGATCCGCCCCAGGGCGTGTAGATCGTAGAAGCCTTGGAGAACGAACGTGAGATTCGCTAGCGACCAATCGGGCAACGGCAGTTTGGCCGGCACGATGGAGAGAACGAAGCCCCCGCCGTAGAGCGTCAGCCACAGAATGGCGATGCCCAGGACGGAGCTGTTTGCCATCGCGCTGACCGCGACGCCGCAACTGATGACCGCCGCCAGCAACGCTCCCACGGTCGCGAGCGCGACCAAGCTGCCGCTCAGCGACAAGTCGTCGTGCAGGAGAAAGAAACTTCCGAGCAACGTGAACGCACCGAGCACTAGAAATGTACTAAGGATCGTTGCCAACCGCGCATGCCATTTGCCGAGAAAATACTGATAGCGGCTGATGCCGCGGCTCAGCACCGAGTCGGCCATCGTCCCGCGCTCGGAGGAGATGCAGCCCGCCGTCATCACAATGATGAGCGTCACACTGCCGAGCAGCGTCCACCGCAGCAGGTCGCTGACCAACCGGGAAGCCGGTTGACGAATCCCTGCCTCGCGCAGGACTCCATAGCTGTAGATCAAGTAGCCGACGGTGGCCAAGACGGAGACGATCACCCAGGTCCGGAAGACCCAGCTACGCAGGGTCAGACGGACATCGGCCTGGAAGACCGCCCAGTAGGGAAGCCAGCGATTGATTTTGACGGGATGTTTCGTTGCGACGGCCGCGTCCATGCTTGTCGCCCTCAAGGATTGACCGGTTCCGCCTCGCGCGCCGTCACGCGGCCTCGCCGGGCTGATACGCCCTCGCGAACCCGCGGGATTCTTCCTTTTCCACCAGATCGAGAAACGCTTGTTCCGTCTGCTGCCCGACGCTGCGGATGCTGATGAGCGTGACCTTGTTGTCGGACAACGTCATGAAAACGTTCGCCAAAGCCGAGGTGTTCACCGCGTCCTCGGTCATGAACAGTTCCAGCCGGCGATGGCGCATCACTACTGATTTGAAGTCGTTGAGCTGCTTGATCGCTTGCGCCGCCCGGCTGATGGCTTTCTGTTCGCCCTCAAGGTCGAGTTCGTAGTGATTACGACACATGCGGCCCTTGAGGTCTTGCAGCGAACCGGAGAAGATCAACTGGCCCCGGCTCAGCACGGCCGCGTGATTGCATACCTCGTCGATGTCGCTGAGGTTGTGGCTCGATAGAATCAGCGTCTTGTCTTGGGCCAGCGACTTGATGAGCTCCAGCATGCCGCGGCGCGCTTCGATGTCCAGGCCGTGAGTCGGCTCGTCCCAAATGAGCAGGTCCGGTTCGTTGATGAGGCTGGTCGCCACCGCCAACCGTGCGGTCATGCCGTTGGAGAATCCCGAGATGTGGTCCCCCGACGCAGCCATCAGATCGACGGCCCGGATAAGCGAGGCCAGCCGCGGCTTGCGCACGTCGGCGGGCAATCCGAACAGGCGCGCCATGTAGTCGAGGTAACTGATCGGCGTCATGCCGCGTGGGAACTGTGGATTGGTCGGTATGTAGCCAATGCGGCGGCGCAGATACGCGGCATTGGGCGTCATGGTCTTGCCGAACACTTTCACCCAGCCGGCCGTGGGACGATGCAAGCCGAGGACCAGGCGCAGAAGCGTCGTCTTGCCCGCGCCGTTGGGACCCAGAAGGCCCAACACGCTGCCGGGCTCGATGCGCAGCGTCACGTCATTCAGGGCAATCTGGCGGTTCTGGTAAATCTTGGTGAGCTTGTAGGTTTCAACCACCAGGTCGCCGGTGTTGTCCGCGGCCACCAGGCTTCCTCCATGAAACACCCGACCGGGGGGAAATGATAGCGAGACGGCGCGGGCGTTCCTAGGCCAACTAAAGCACTGTACATGATTGGGCGGCATTTAGGTGTGTGCGTGCACTGCAATCGATGCTCACGCGGTCCTGATTTAGCCTTCCATGTGTCCGTTGGCGCCGCCGTGCGCCACCTCCTCCATGCTCTCGCGGAACTTCAAGTCGTTGATCAAACACGGATGCTTGTACTGTTCCAGCGTCCCACCCTGCTTGGCCAGCCGTTGCCGGTCCCACTGCGACCAGGCCCCGTCGGGCAGGAGTTCAAGGCGGACCGGCCCCAGACGCAGGCTTTCCCGTTTACCGGCGTACTCGATATTCTCCCGGCCGAGAGTGCGGTCGAGCATCTCGGTCAACCGTGACCCTTGCTCCGGATGGCGCAGATCGCCCCGTTCGACAAAGAGTCCGTAATACGGCTGTTCGTCGTCCCAGCACGGGGCCAGGCTGTAGGCCGTTAATGACAGGTCGAGCGTCTTGAGCGAGTCGGACATCGCCCGGGTGACATGATGCTCGGACAATTTCTCGCCCGTCAGGTTGGCGAAATGGCTCCCCTTGCTCAGGAATTCGAGGACCGGCGTCCGGTTGTAAAACCCGGTGACGCGCACCAGGTCGTGGATGTGATAGCGGTACAAACCGAACTCGGTCGTGGGCAGGATGAAGTAGGAGCGGCCTAGCTGGAGTTCGTGTGCGGCGAGGACCGTCGGGTGCTTGCCTTCCGCCTCCTCCTCGGGGATGAACTCGAAGTAATGTGTCGTAACGTCGAGGACGCCGCCCGCCGTGCCGTCCGCGACCGGAATAGTCATGCGGCCCTCGCTGGCGATCAGACCGATGTCGCGTACCGGCGCGTCGCCGTAGTAACGCGGGTAGTGCCGTAGATAGGCGGCGACGCTACCACCGGTCCAATTGCCCAAGAGCAGATCACTAGGCCAGCAGTCGCGCGGATACAACGTTCCTGTGCGCTTCACAATGGCTTCCAGTTCACGAGCGCGTTGGGGTCGCTGCTTGCGCAACGCCGGTTCCAGGGCCCGCCGAACAGCGTCGGGAACGTCGAGATGCGCGCTGAGCCCGCCGTCGCGCAGGTCGCGGATCAGCGATTCCTTTTCGGCGTCCCCGGCGCGGGCGAGATTTACGAGCGTGCTCGGGTTAGCGGCGATAATCATGCCGACCCGGCGCGGCAGACTTAGACGCAAGGCCAAGTAGTACTTCGCGCGCGCGTCCTTGACTTTGCCCACGCAGGCGGGCACGCAATACAGCCAGTGGACGATCCTTTTTTGCATGACGGCCGTCAAGCCCGTGACCGCGCCGCAGGGGATGTTCGCCTCGGTCCGGAACTCATCCCAGTCGCCGGACAGTTGCAAAATCGGCCGGAGCTTGACCTCGGGATGGTCGTCGTACGCACGCAAGCCCCAGATGTTCCAACCGCGACGGTAGTCGGCCAGATAGCGTGGTGTCACGGGAATGTACTTGCGCGCCGCCGTGGTCCCGCTCGTCATCGCGAACATGTGGATCACTTTATCGGCAAGTAAGGCGCGGAATTCGCCGCGGCGCACCCGTGCCATGTAAGGCTCGAAGTACTCGTAGGGGCAGATCGGCAGATGCCGGCGAAAGTCGGCCACCGTACGGACTTTGGTGAAATGATGGTCGCGGCCGAAGTCGGTGGCCGCCTGATGGGCGAGAATGCGACGCAATAGATCTTCCTGCGTCCGTTCGGGCTCCCGAGTCGCCGCCTCGAACGCCGCCATGCGCCGCCGGATCGACAGGGCCACAAGTTTCCCCGCCGCCTGCAATAAAAGCTCGGTCAGAAACATGTGCGTCCCGTTGCCGGCTAGGAACCAATGACCAGTTCCATCCGTTGCCGATCGGGTTGGGCCTCGCGTACGGCGCCCGCCAAGTGTACGTCAAAGAACTGGCGCACGCGCCGGCGGTACTCGTCGCCGGCCACTTGCAACGCCTGATTATGTTTGGCCCCTTCGACGATCCAAAGTTCCTTGGGGCCGCGCGCTTTCTCAAACAACTTGCGCGCCATCTCCGGTTTGATGTACGTGTCGCCTCCACCATGGATCATGAGCAGCGGGCGCGGCGTCAAACGCCCTACAGAGCGCTCCAGGTGGGTGAAACGGCACGCGCGGTCTATCTCGATGCGCCGCAGGGCTTTCAACCCAACTAGGCCGTAGAACCACGAAGGCATCAATCCCTGAAGAGCGAATCGTGAATCGTAAATCCGGAACCACTGCCGCATATACGGCACCAACGTTGTGTAGCTGGCGAATACGCCGTCGGTCACGCAGCAGCGCACATACGGGTCGCTGGTGGCGGCGTGCAGGCCCGCCCCCGCGCCTTTGCTGATTCCGAAAAAGCCCACGCCGCGCGGGTCCGCGTCCCGACGAGATTTCAAATACGCCAACGCCGCTCGCGTGTCCCACACCTCGAAATCCGTCACCCATTGCAGCGGTTCATAACCGTCCTGCCCGTCACTTTCGCCTTGGCCCCGCGTCTCGAAGGCGAACACATCGTAACCCGCTTCCAGAAGGTGCTCGCAGTACGGCAGGCACGACCAGCGGTTAGAGCCAAACTCTAGGCCGAAGAGGATCACGCCGGCCCGTTCCTCGGCCGTTGTGTGCAGGTAACAAGCGCGCAGGAGCAATCCGTCCGGCGTGCTGAAGCGCAGGTCCTCCGCCCCGCCGACCGGTTGGCCGCGCGGAATGACGAACAGCGGTTTCTCCTGAAAGATGCGCACCACCAGGTCGAGCCATTTGCGGCACAAATGAACGTACAGCCCGGCCATCCAGGCCCCAATGACCATCGGCACGCTGCAAATCAGCAACAGTCCAATCCAGAACCCTATCACGAAGGCCACCTCCGATTACTCGGTAAACTGGCTGAGCACCAGCGAAACATTCTGCCCGCCAAAGCCAAAGCTGTTGCTTAGAACGTGGCGGACCCGTTTTTCGCGGGCGACGTTCGGTATGTAATCGAGGTCGCATTCGGGATCGGGCGCCTCGTAATTGATCGTAGGCGGCAGCACCGCTTTGCGTAGGGCCATGATACTGATAATTGCTTCAATGGCCCCTGCCGCGGCAATTAAATGGCCCAACATACTCTTGCTGCTGCTCACCGGTATCTTGTAGGCCTGCTCGCCGTACGCTTGCTTGATCGCCAACGTTTCCACTCGATCGTTGACCTGGGTGCTGGTGCCGTGCGCGTTGATGTAACCAATGTCCGCGGCTGACAATCCACTGTCACGCATGGCGCCCCGGATGCAAGCCAACGCACCGCGGCCCTCGGGATGGCTGTCCGTCACGGCAAACGCGTCGCCGGTCGAGCCGTATCCGCTGATTTCGCCGTAAATCGTCGCCTTGCGCCGTTTGGCGTGCCCCAGTTCCTCCAGAACCAGCATCGCCGCCCCCTCGCCGAGTACGAAGCCGTCGCGGCGCAAGTCGAACGGTTTGGACGCCTTCGTCGGCGCCGCGTTGTTCGTCGACAGGGCCGTGAGCCGATTGAATCCGGTCACGCCGAGCGGGTGGATCATGCTGTGCGACCCGCCGGAGAGCATGATGTCGGCATCACCGTGGCGAATCATTTCGGCAGCCTCGCCCAGTGCCTGGCTGCCGGCGGCACAGGCCGTTAGGCAGTTGTAATTCGGGCCTTGCAGATCGTAAACTTCCGCCAAATGCGCCGCCGTGGTGTGCAGCTCCTGCTCGGATTCGAGCGTGGGATTGAAGGTGCGCAGGGCCGCCCGCGTGAACGCGCCCGCATCCACTTCGCGCCGTTCGCGTTGGTAGGTCTGGCCGATAAGTGAAGCGAGGTTGGGAAAATCCTGCACGCCTTCGCCGCAGCCCAGGTAGATGCCCACGCGCGTTCGATCCACCGCCGGCGCATCCAGCAAATCGGCGTCGGCCAATGCCTGCTTCGCCGCGCCGAGTGCAAAGCGGGTATTTACGCCCGAATACTTCCACGACTCTGGATCGCGCACGTAGCGCCCCAAGTCGTAATCGCGGACTTGCGCGGCAAACTTCGTCGGAAAGTGCCGCGCGTCGAAGTGCTGGATCGGCCCGACGCCCGACTTTCCCTCCAAGAGCGCCGTGAACATCTCGTCCACGCCATGCCCAAGGGGGCTGACGACTCCCATGCCGGTGATGACAATGCGTTTTCTCATGGCGATTCCGCCAGCTGCCCAACATTTTCGCTCCGGCAGACCAGCGCCGCGCACTGGCCCATCGGTGTAACGCTGATCTTCAGCACGTACGGTTTTTCGACGCGGCGCGGCGAACCGGCGATGACCGCCACCGGGCAAGCGGGGTCGGGCTCCTCGTAATTCAGCGTCTTGGGAATAACGCCATGTTGCATCCCAAGTAAGCTTGCCGCCAATTCAAGCATCGCTCCGCCGGCGCCGAGGTGTCCGAAATAGCTCTTTGGGGCAAAGACCGCCGCCGGCGTCGCGCGTTTGCCAAAGACCTCGTTGATCCCCCGCGATTCCCAGGCATCGCTTTCAATCGAGCCGATTCCGTGCGCGTTGATGTGATCGACATCCTCCGGTCCAATGCCTGCGTCCGTTAGCGCGGCTCGAATCGCCCGGGCGAGTCCGGATCCGGTCCGGCCTCGATCGAACGCCGCGCCGAAGCCCACGACCTCGGCGTAGATATGCGCTCCGCGGCGGAGCGCATGCTCGCGATCTTCGAGGACCAGCACACAAGCCCCTTCGCCCAGCACAACTCCGTCGCGTTGCTTGTCGAACGGTCGTGCGGCCTTCTCCGGCGCGTCATTCCTTTTGGAAAGCGGCTCGAAAAGACATTGCCGCACAAGACTGAGCGGATTTAGTTTGCTTTCCGCGCCCCCGACCAGGAAGAAATCGGCTTGGTCACGGATGAGAATGCGATACGCTTCGCCCAATGCCAGCAGACCCGCCACATCGTTCTCGGTAATGGTGTTGTTCGGCCCCTGCGCATTGTGCAGGATCGAGACGTGGCACGCCGGCATGTTGGGCAAGTACTTGAGCATCCACAAAGGCGCGATATTGGCCAAGCCCTGCTCGCCCCACTTTTCCATGTCGATGTAGCCCGGACGGCCGTTGACGCACAGCAGGGCTGCGTCGCCCAATTCCTCAAGTTCCGTCGAAATCAGGCCCGAGCCGAACTCGATGCCAAACCGCGTCGGGTCGAGTTTGGTCTTGTCCACCTTGCCGTCGTCGAGTGCGAGTTGGGCCGCCGCCACGCCGAGTTGGACCGTGCGCGCCATGACCCTGAGGGCCTTGCGGTCCTTCTTGTCGATGTACTTTTTCGCGTCAAAGTCGCGGATTTGGCCGCCGATGCGCGAGGAAAGCCCGGACGTGTCAAACCCCTCGATGGCACGGATGCCACCCCGTCCCGCCCGAAGGGACTTCCAGAATGAAGCGGCGTCGCTGCCAATGGCGCTCAGCGCGCCAATGCCGGTCACCACCGCCCGACGGGAAGAGGCTGCCATGCAACACCGAAATCAAGAAGACCAGGGAGTTAACCAGGCGGGAGCCGGCAACTCGCGCGAACGACAGGTCGCTAGGGATACGCGCTCGCTCGCTTCTGCGCATCAGGGCTGGCCGGCCTTGGCGTCTTCCTTGGCGAGCAACGCGTTCACCATTCCCAACATCCGTTTCAGTTCGCCGCCAAAGACGAAGTTCTTTTCGCCGAACATCTGTTGGGCCCGGGCCGGATCGAGGTGGGCGAAGAAAATCTCCGCTTCCACAACCGCCGCCCCGTCTACCAACACCCGTCCTTGGACCGCGGCCCCTTCGGGGCGGTGGTGCAGCAGCTCCACATCGTATTGGATCTGCTCCCCGGCAAGCACGTCGCGGTGGAATTTCGCATAAGGCACTTTGGCGAGCACGACGTTTTGGCTAAAGTTATCGACCTCGCCGACCAAGATCCCCCCGGTCTGAGCGAGGCCTTCCAGCATCAACGCTCCCGGCATCACGGGATAGCCGGGAAAATGATCGGCGAAGTGGTCCTCGGCCAAACTTAGGTTCTTCACCGCCTTGGCCGACTTCCCTCGCCGAAACTCAATAAACCGGTCAATCCACATCCAGCGCATGAAGCGTTCCGCTCTAAAGCGCTCGGGTCAGGGCTTCCGAGCCCGCCGCGCCGGCATGGGGGCCTTGCCGGCGCGGCGGGCTCGGGCTAATCAATTGGCGCTTCAACTTATTAGTGCGCCACGCCGTTCGTCGTATTGAGCTTACCTTGGATATACCGTGCGATCAGGTCGACGGTGAACAGGTCGCTCAGATGGCTCAGCTCCGGATCCCTCTCGAATTGGCTCAGGTCTGCAAAGGGCATGCGCGCGTGAAGCTCCGCCAATCCCTTTTCCGTGACTCGGCCATTCGTCACGAATTCCGGATCACCCTGGAAAATCGACTCGGGAAAGAGCTCGCCCCGCGGAATCTTGATGCCGAACTCGCGCTCGAGCCGGAAGACAATGTCCAAAAAGTCGATCGACTCCGCCCCAAGGTCGCCCTGAAGAGTGGACGTTGGCGTCACGTCCTCTTCATCCACGTTGAGCGCCTCCACCAAAGTCGCGGAAACTTTGGAAAAGATTTCATCCTGAGTCGGCATTGAATCAGCCCTCCAAATGTTGTCCTAATTCCAAGGTCAATGGCACAAAACCGATCGCATCCCGCTCCGAGGGCCCTCGGCCGAGGCGGCGTTAACTGGCCGCCACCGCTCCGAGGCTGAGTCCGCCGTCCACCGTGATCACCTGGCCCGTCAAGTAGGCGCTGTCCTCTCCGGCAAGGAACAGGGCCACGCGAGCAATGTCTTGCGGCTGTCCCAGCCGCTTCATCGGAATGTATTTCTTCACGAGGTCCCCGGCCTTGTTGCGGACGGCAGCACTCATGTCGGTCTCAATAAATCCCGGCGCAATCGCGTTGACCGTCACATTTCGGCCGGCGAGCTCCACCGCGAGGGCGCGAGTGAAGGAGTTGATCGCTCCCTTGCTCGCCGCGTAGTTCGTTTGCCCCATGTTCACGTGGTCCGCCGCAACGCTCGAAATATTGATGATCCGCCCTTTGCGATTCTTCATCATCGGATACGCGACCACACGGCAAAAGTTATACGTCCCGCCTAGGTTCGTCGCCAGCACTTTGTTCCATGCTTCCGGTTCCATCCGCACGAACAGGTCGTCGTGGATGATTCCGGCATTGTTCACCAGGATATCGATCGGCTTCCACTCCTTGGTCACCTGCTCCACGGCGCGCTCGGCCGCCTGGGCGTCGGTAACGTCGGCTTGCAAGGCCATCGCCACGCCGCCGGCTTGCGTGATCTCGTTGACCAAGCCCGCGGCGGCTTCCTTATCACCCCGAAAAACCACTGCAACTTTCGCGCCTTCACCAGCGAAAATCTGCGCGATTGCCCGTCCGATCCCCCGGCTGCCGCCTGTCACCAATGCGACCTGATCCTTCAGCTTCATATTCCCATCGGCTTTCGGCCGGGTCTTCTCGGCCCTAATTCGATGCCGGAACTGCTATTCCGGTTCCATCTCAGCTGGCAACGGACGCCGGCTTCACGTGCCCGCTTAGCAATCGGTACAGATCCCGAAAATGCTGCCGTAGGCGCTCATCGACGTTTGCTAGTTGGGGATCCCGGTCGCTCAAGTTGGATGAACGCAGCGTCAGTTTCGCGGAAACCGTCTGTTTTCCTTCCACTTCCCCTTGGCCCTTGAACGTCGCAAGAGGTCCGTTTTCTTCCACCAGACTCATCAATACCCGCATTTGCTGGCCGGGTTCCACGAAACTGACGTACTTGATATTCCGCACCTCGTGGAGAACAATCAGGCTCCTCTCAAAGTCGTGCGTCACGCGCAAAAGCCAAGCCGCCGCTTCTACCAGCGATTCCAGCATCAGCACTCCCGGCATAACTGGAAACGTCGGAAAATGGTCGGACAGGTACTCTTCGCCCAGCGTCAGGTTCTTCAGCGCCTCGATCGCCTTCCCTGGTTTCACCGTCACAATTCGGTCAACCAAGTTAAAGCGCATTTCCCGGGTTCCGTGCCTAACTGGTTTACCCACAGAGGTTTTCAGCCAAGTAATGGACTCAAAGGGGGAAGTATATCCCCGACCAAGGGGACCGGCAACCCCTAATAACCCGCGACTTTGCCTTACACCATTTCTTTCGGCAGCCTGCCCAAACCCGCCGGAACCCACAGAATCCCTCCTTTGCCAATCTCCTCTTGGAGGTAGATTAGTAAAACTTGCCGAAAAGGGAGAATTTTGCAATTGAAGCTGTTAGGTAAATGGTTCGGATTCAGGAAAAAGAGTCGATCAGAAACGACTTGAGCGGTCTTGGGGGTTGCGCCGTATGAATCTCGGGCAGGAGCCCTGTCCTTACCCTTCACAATGCGGGCGAGCGGATTGCGGTAAGCCGCCGAGTCGGCTACTTTCTTTTCCGTTTGGCACGGCGCGCTCCCTTGTTGCAGGGCTGAACATGCTTATAATGTTGGTTCCCTGTTGACCGAGAGGCTGCGAGGACTGTTACGCCAGGAGAGCATCATGGGCAAGCGGAGTGGATCGGGACGGCGCAAGATGGGCAGAAAGAAGCGCCGTATGCGCGCCAAGATTCGCCATCGTAAGGGTTAACGGACGGGCGCGATACCACTACCTGCGCGTTTTTCCGCTTGCTTACATCGTCCTCCCCCCGTCCACTACCACGACTTGGCCCGTCATCAGCGATGTGCCGCTCGCCAGAAACCAGATCACATCCGCGACGTCCTCGGGTTGGGCCGCCCGCCCAAGAGGTGTTTCGCGCACCGCCTGTTCCAGCATATCCGCATGATCGGCCAGCCAACGCGTGAGAATCGGCCCCGGCGCTACGGCGTTGACGCGCACCTGGGGAGCAAACGCGCGCGCCAGCGACTGGGTCATGCAATTGATCGCCGCCTTGCTCGCCGCGTAGGGAATCGAACTGCCGTGCCCTTGCAACCCCGCCACGGAAGTGACGTTGACGATGTTCCCCTTTCTCTCCCGCAGGTGGGGCATGGCAGCACGGCAGCAGGAAAAGGTACCCTTTACGTTCACGCCGAGAATGTCTTCCCACACCTTTTCGGTAACCGCTTCCAGATCGGCGTGCGGAATGAAGTGCGTCGTGCCGGCATTATTGACCAGCACGTCCAGGCCGCCAAGTTCGTCGACACACTGCTTCACCATCGACCGCACGGCCCGGTCGTTCGCCACATCGCATTGGCTAAGGATCGCCGGCGCCCCCAAATCCCGTGCGTCGGCCAGTGTCTGTCGCGCCTCGGCTTCAGAGCGCGAGAAGTTAACGGCCACCGCATAGCCTTCTCGAGCAAAACGCAACACCGCAGCCCGCCCAACGCCAGTGGCCGATCCCGTCACCAGGGCGACCTTCCGAACGGTACCAGTCATGATTGATCCTTGCGAGATTTCGGAAAGCTATAGACGCTCATAAAGTCAAAGCGCGGGGGCCAATAAACCGCGCTGTGTATCAAAACACCTCTGCCGCCCAGTTGCGCGGTTTCAGATACACCTCCACCAACTCCGCCTCGCGCGACCCAGGCGCAGCCTGGTAATCGTACTCCCAGCGCGCCCGCGGTGGCAATGACATCAAGATCGACTCGACGCGCCCCCCCGTTTTCAAACCGAACACCGTCCCGCGATCATAGAGCAAGTTGAACTCGACATAACGCCCCCGCCGGTATTCCTGAAACGCTTTTTGTTGTTGAGTGTACGGTTCGTCTCGTCGCCGGCGTGCAATGGGGAGATACACATCGAGAAAAGCGTCGCCGGCGTCACGCACGAATGAAAAGACTCCGTCGCCTTCCAGATAGTCGAAGAAGATACCGCCGACACCGCGCTCTTCGTTTCGATGCGGCAGGAAGAAATACTCGTCGCACCAGCGCTTCAAGTGTTCGTAGTTGATCCGCGGTGCATGCCGTTCGCACACCGTCTTCCACGCCCGGTGAAAGTGGATCACGTCCTCGCGAAATGGATAATACGGCGTCAGGTCGGACCCGCCACCGTACCAGCGCTTGTCCCCCTTTGTCAGATAGCGAAAGTTGGCATGGACCGTTGGGATCATCGGGCTGCGCGGGTGCAGCACCAGCGAAAGACCGGTGGCGGTGAACTCACGCCCTTCACCGGGCAACTGACTTGCGAACTGTTCTGACAGCTGCCCGTGGACCTCTGAAAAGTTCACTCCGGCCTTCTCAAAGACGCCTCCGTCGCTCAGCACACGTGTCCGCCCACCGCCGCCCTCTGGCCGCTGCCAGGCATCCTCGAGAAACTTTCCCTGGCCGTCGAATTCTTCGATCGCCGCGGTGATGCGTTGTTGCAACGTGCGGAAGTAGGACGACGCCTCAATCAAAAGTGGATCACTCATCATGGTCATCGGCAGTAAGAGGATGGTGATGATCGCACGCGTCCAGCCGTGACCAGATTATAGCGGATGTGATCGGCGAGCCGGGAGCGTCGGCGACCGGAGGCCGCAAACCCACGCTGTGCGTGCCCGTTCCCTTGGACGGTGGGCGTGTTTCCTCAACCCGGCGCTCCCTGGACTTTGCATGACTATGGCGAACATTGAACGGGGATGTGTGTGCAAAACTTGCAAGCGCAATGCAACCCATTTCTGCGAATGAGGGTCGCGCGCAGCAACCCGTTCCTTGGTCCCAGTGTTATTGAGAAGTTACGATGCCACGTCGGAAAGTCTTGACATCATGGCAGTTGCGCCTCGACGCTCATGTAGGCGCCACGTATCGAACGGCTAGCCGTTTCTGTGCAGGGGGTGGGGTCACCACTTTGCACAGAAACTTGCACAGCAATTCTGCCTCAACGCCCAATTGCAAATAGGTCGCCAGATCGGAGTAGTGAGAGGAGCATTGCCCAATCAGGTCTGGCCGTCGGCGCGCGGCGCCGATCGATGCCTCGCAACACGGTGATGGACCCGCCCAACCGACTGCCGCCCAATTCCTCTGTCCGTAACCCGCTCTTCTCGGTAGACTCCCGCGCTCGCCAAGAGCCGGCAACGGTTGGGCAGGTTAGGTAAACTCAGCCTCGGAAGGATTCCGAATGGGCGTGGGCAAGGACGCGTTAACCGGTTGCGCGGCGATTGTGCTAAGCGTGGCAACCCTTGGTTGTTCCAGCGCTGTTACTCGCGGCCCCCGCGCCGTTGAAACACCCAAGGCCCAGGCCGACGCCGGACAGGCGTCACGTCTGCGTCCGACGGCCGCCTTGGAATCGAACCCGCCAATTCGCATCGCGGAACCGCCGGCGCCTCGCACGGCCAAACCCGATGAAATCCTCGTAGCGGCGGCCGTCGCTCCGCCCCCTTCGGCGCCTGCTCCGCCTGCCCGGCAGCCTGATCCGCCTCCCGCCTCGCCGTCCGCGAGCAAACAGCCGGCTTCTGCCCCGTCTTCCGGCACGGGCCCCGCCCTTGACGATCCGCCGGCCGAGCCGCTCAAGGACCTTCGCCGATTGCACAAACTCGCCGCCGCCCAATATGCAACAATGGATTCCTACATCGTCCGCCTGCGCCGCCGCGAACAGGTCGGCGCCAAAGCACCGCCGGACGAGATTCTTTGCCTCAAATTCCGAAAGGATCCGTGGAGCGTGTCGATGAAATGGATCGGCACGGAAGGGAAGGGCCGGGAAGTCCTCTACGTGAAGGACAAATTCGAAAACAAGATTCACACCGTCCTCGCCGCCGGCGACATGCCGTTCGCCCCGGCGGGGAAAAAGATCTCGCTCGCCGTGGACAGCGCCCTCGTCAAGTCCGCAAGCCGCCATTCGATCACGGAAGCCGGAATTGGCGCGCTTGTCGATCATTTCGGCGACGCGCTCGAGATCGCCGCGCACGGCGATCCCAAGCGAGGCTCCCTGACTTATCTCGGCGAACAATCACGGCCGGAGTTTTCATCACCCCGCGAGGCCGCCGAACAAATCATCGTCGCCGGCGTTGATCCGTCCTTGCCGCGCGGCGGCCGCCGATTGTGGTATTTTGACCCCGAGAGCCACCTGCCCGTTCTGGTCCTCACTTACGACAACGCCAAACGCGAAGTCGAGTATTACTTCTACGACAAGTTCCAGCATCCCGTGAAGCTCGACGAAGACGACTTCAATCCAGAAAAAATGGGCCCCAAACCTTGACGGTGCATTCCCGCGTTCACTCGCGAAGCGACCGCCCCGAAAACGGTTGCTGCCACATTGGCAGTGCGCGTCGCGCGGCGTGGCAGCCCTTCTTCCCGTCTGCCCACGGTTTTGCTGACCCTTTCTTGCATTTAAGCCCCACGAATGTTCTATTAAGGTATGGGTTTAGATCGCGCTCCTCATTCCCGCCGAGGTTGGGCGGTACGCGATTTGCCATTACCCTGGGGGCGGTCCTGTGACCTCCCCGCTAGCCAGACCACGGACGCAGCATGCGTGAGTGTAGTTGGCCCTGCGAGGTGGACGGCGTGAATGCAACACCGGAAACCCCGACGTATAACATCCTCATCACCGACGACGACCAAGGGTGCCGGGAAGCCTTGCGCGAAATCATGGAGCCGCAAGGCTTTCACACCTTCCTGGCCTCGTGCGGCGAGGAAGCGTTGGAGATCGCGCATTCCGAGGCGGTCCACTTGGCCTTGCTCGACATGCACATGCCCACGCTGACGGGCCTGGAAACGCTCAGGCTCCTCCGGCAGATCCGCGACATGCTGCCGTGCATCCTCGTAACCGCCGACGTTACCGAAAGTCTCATGCGCCAGGCCTGCCAGGAACACGCTTACAGCGTGATTCCGAAGCCGGTCAATAAGAACGTGGTCATTTACACGGTGGTCCGAACGCTGGTTCGCGTTTATGGCCACGCCGAACCGGAACCACCTGCCGCGTAAATCGTGGGCTATTCGCTCCGCAAATGAACATTCGGCTGGCTAAGCGAGCCGACCCGCTTTACACCCCGTATAATTGCCCTCACTGACTTACCCGTATTCCATCCTGTTTAACCCCATTAGGAGCGTAGACGGCATGAAAGTCGTACCGCTGAATGACAAGATCGTGGTGAAGCGATTGGAAGCCGAAGAAAAGACCGCCGGCGGAATTGTGCTGCCCGACTCGGCCAAGGAGAAACCGAAACAAGGCAAGGTCCTGAGCCTCGGCGACGGCAAGCTACTCGACAATGGCAAGCGCGCTTCGTTCCAGGTCAAAGAAGGCGATCGCGTGCTGTTCACTTCCTACGCCGGCAACGAGGTCACCCTCGATGGCGAGGAATACCTCATCATGACTGAGGATGACATCCTCGCCGTGGTCGATTGATTTGGGCCGCCTACTGCCAAGCCAACAAGCCCACCCGAATGCCGGGTGGGCTTTCTTATTTTCCGTATCGCGAACGCCGACTCGCGAGCTACAATTCATGGAACCTGCCGAACTCGGCCGGCCGGACCTGCCTTGAGGCAGGAGGGCTCTCAACCCCGCATCGGCCTCGCATCATGGCAAACGGCTTTCCTTGCCCCAATCCCGTCTGTGCGCACGTCTTCCCTTCCGATTCCGTCAAGGGGGTGTCGTCGCTTACGTGCCCAAAATGCGCTGCCGTATTTCATTTTCGAGCGGCGGGCCCGCAAGGTTCCGAGGGCGTGCCGATGAAACCCGGCAATCCTGCCTCGACTCCTCTCGCCAAACCGCCCTTCACACCGCTCGCGGAAACAACGCTCATGCCGGCCGCCGAAGTGAAACGGCCGCCGGCGCAAGCGCCGTCCGCTCCAAAGCCCTCGCCGCCTGCCCCTCCGGCCGTGCCTCGGGCGGCGCCTGTACCCGTTGCCATGCCGGTCTTCCAGGCCGCTCCTATCACGGTCGAGGAAGTGCCACATACCGTCGTCGTCCCTCAACGACTGGCACGCCGTGGCCAAGCGCGCGGTCGAACCCGTGGCCTCAGCCCCCGATTCGCGGCCCTCTCGGTGCTGATCCTTGGCATGTTCGGCGTGGCAACCGTCACGGCCCTCGGCGTCACCGGCAATCTACCGTCTCCTCTCGATTCAGCCTGGGCCTTTTTGTTCTCCCGTGAAGGGCGAGAACCAGGACAGGATTATCGTAAATACAACTTCCGTTTTCGCGCTCCCGATAGTCCCTGGACGCCGGACCAAGACGTCAAGCTCGGCATGAAGGTCGAGTTCGCCTATCGACGGACCGCGCCGAATCGCTGGCTGGCCCTTGTCGCCAAGGATTACAAGGACCGTTCGCCGCGCGATTCCGACCTGCACGACGAAATCATCCCTCGATTGCGGGCGTACTTCAAGGACATGGAATACGGCACGCCTCGGAATCTGGAATTCGCCGGCAAACCCGCCAAAGTGCTGGAATTCCAGGGCCAGGTCAACAGTGTCCCGATGAACGGCGAGTGCGTGATGCTCTCGAACCAGGGCATCGGTTATTGGCTTCTGACCTGGTCGCCGCTCATGGACAAAGACGAGGCGCTGCAGGATTGGCCTTCCCTGCGCGAGCGCTTCAGCCTTCTGAACGAGCGCGACGGCTGGTCCAAGGACCAGCGCAAAATGGCAATTCTTCAGGGGGAAAAGGCCTCGTACACGCTTCGAATTGCCGAAAACATTTGGGAAAAGCAAGACCCCGGCGGCGCTGACCAGGCCGCCGAGTCCTATCTACTCGGCAGCGACCCCAACGAGATCAAGGACGCCAGCAAGACCGCCACCGCGCAGGTGTTGCTCCTTCCCCATCAAGACAGCCTCAAGAACGCGGCGGGAGCGGTGAAGGACTACATTCTCAAAATGCAGAAAGAAGGCGGCTACCCCGATACCGAATTGACGGTGATGAATGACAAGGACGGCAACCTCGACCGCAAGACCGACATCGGCAACCGCGAGGGCCAGGTGATCCAGTTCCGGGTAAAGAACGGCGAAACCAGGCAACGCTACGTCCTCGCCGCCGTCATCGTTCTGCCCGACAACGTCTTCGCCATCGTTTGCGAGTGCGACTGGCGCCGGCGCGATTACTGGCAGCAGGAATTCTTCACGCTGTTGGAGAAGCTGCAAGTAAAATCCGCGCGCAAATAACACTCCGCGCTTCGCCACATAACGCTTGCATCCACACTCAGCCGGTCTACAATCGCCTCGTCTTCCACCAGACGAGGAATCGCTTCATGCTTTTGGCCTACCAACAGCGTCTCGACCCGTTGGAAGGCGCCATTTTCTGGTCTTCAGTCTGGTCCACGTTCCTCGCCGCCTTACCGGTCATCACGCTCTTCTATTTGCTGGTGCCACGCCGCTGGCTGGCCTCGAAAGCGGCTGCGGGTGGAGCGGTCGTAGCCATCCTCGTCGCCTGGCTCGCCTTCGGCATGCCGTTTCACATGGCGGGAATGGCCTTCCTCTATGGCGCGGCGTTCGGGTTCCTGCCGGTCGGTTTCACGATCTTCGGCGCCATGCTGCTCTATAACGTCTCGGTAGTCTCGGGTGATTTCCGCATTGTGCGACGATCGGTGGCCGGGCTCTCCGGCGATGCACGCATCCAGGCCGTTCTCATCGGCTTCGCGTTTGGCGCGTTCCTCGAAGGCGCTGCCGGTGGCGGCAGCCCGGTGGCCATTTGCGGCGCCATCATGGTCGGCCTCGGCTTCAATCCCTTCAAAGCGGCGGTCATTTGCCTCATCGCCAATACCTCGCCGGTGGCCTATGGCGGCCTCGGTACTCCGATTCTCGTCCTTAGAGGCGTCACCGACCTCGACGCCTTCACCCTCAGCCAGATGGCAGGCCGCCAATTGCCGATCCTTTCGTGCATCATTCCCTTCTGGATGGTGCGCTGCATGTGCGGCTGGCGGCAGACTTTCGCCGTCTGGCCGGCCCTGTTCGTCGCCGGTGCGTCGTTCGCGCTCTTCCAATTCACGTTCGCCCACTCGCCGACCCTCTTTCCAATGACTGACATCGGCGGCGGCATCTTTTCGCTGCTCGTGACCGCCGCTTTTCTGCGCTTCATTTGGAGACCGAAAGAGGAATGGCATTTCCAAAACGGCCAATTCGCGACCGTCATTCCCGCGACAGTGACGAATGAAGACGCCCCGTGCCCACACGGCGAAATGCCGTTGCTAGACGGCGTCGAACAATCGCCCACTGATCCACCGCTGACCGCGTGGCGCGTGGCCGTCGCCTGGATGCCATTCGCCTTGATGTCGGTGCTGCTTCTCCTCTCGGGCTTGCTGCGGCAGAAAGAAAGCAAATGGATCAGCGACTTCGAGCGTGACGGGACGCCTATTCCATCGTTCGCGGGCTTGCAATCGGTGTATCTCGTGGAAGTCCCCTGGTTGCACAATCAGAGTTGGCGCGCGCCGGAGTTGCAGAAGAAAAAGGAAATGGATCCTTCGACGGTCATCAGCGTGGTTGCGATGATGGCCTCGCCGCAAGGTCAGGGCGTCGCCGATGCCGCGGTTTTGATCGACGCGAAGTGCCTCCCCAAACCGGAACCGGCAGTCTACAAGTTCGAGTACCTCACTTCGCCGGCGACGCCCGTTTGCGTCGCCGCCGTCCTATCGATGCTCCTCTTGCGCATGAATCGTCGCCAGTGCTGGCGGGCGTTGCTTGTCACCATTCGCCAAATGAAGATCCCGATTCCGACGATCGCGCTCATGATCGGCCTCAGCTACGTCACCCGCTACGCCGGCTTGGACGGTACGTTGGGCTACTTCTTCTCCGGAACCGGCCGCGCCTACCCTTTCTTTGCCGCCATCCTCGGCTGGCTGGGCGTGTTCCTGACCGGCACCGACGCGGGCAGCAACGCCCTGTTCGGCAGTCTCCAGAAAATCGTCGCCGACCGCATTCACCAGTTCACCGCGCTTACCCAGGATCAAGCGCAGGTCCTCATTTGCACCACCAACAGCACCGGCGGCGTTATGGGCAAGATGATCGATGCCCAAAGCATCTGCGTCGCCACCGCCGCCACCAACCAGATCGGCCGCGAGGCCGACATCTTCAAGGCGGTCATCTGGCACAGCATCGCGCTCGCCTCGATCGTTGGGCTGTTGGCCCTCTTGCAAGCGTACGTCTATCCCTTTACGCTCATGGTCCCGCATCTCCCCGGAAAGTAACAGATACCGCAGCGCACCGAGGCCCAATCCTGCTCTTGGCCTTTCTCGGAGCATTGACTATAGTTCGCCCCTTTCCGAGAGCCGGCTTATCACAACGTCAGCAGGGGCCGGGGTACCTCTCTCGACCAACGGAAGGAGATCAAATATGGCCTTATCCCTGCGAGGATGGCGATACGTTTCCGTGCTTTTCCTTTTGGTTCTGGGTGTGGCCCGGGCGGCGGCCGGCGGCGAAACACGAGATTACATCGTCTCCGTCGATGACAAGGAAGCCGGCACCTATCACATGACCATCGATGACGAGAAGGACGGCGGCGTCAAGATGACGGGCCAAGCTGAGATCAGAGTCAAGGTCCTTGGCGTTACCGCGTACAAATACAGCTACGGCGGCTCGGAACTCTGGAAAGACGGCCGCCTCATCAGCTTCGCCAGCCGCTGCAACGACGACGGCAAGAAATTCGAAGTCACCGCCGTCTCCGACGGTAAGGAACTACGGATCAAGGCCAACGACAAAGAATCCAAGGCCAGTGCCGATACCTGGACCACTTCCTACTGGCGATTGCCCGACGCCAAATTACGCAAGGCCGACCTTTCCATAATGGACGCCGACACGGGCCGCACCATGACCTCGTCGCTGAAATTGGTCGCTAACGAAAAACTGAGAATCGGCGGCAAAGAGCAAACCTGTGCCCATTATCGTCTCTCTGGCGACGCCAAGGTCGACTTGTGGTACGACGCCGAGGAACGCCTCGTGCGCCAGCAATGGTTGGAAGACGGCCACAAGACCGTCCTCGATCTGTCGAAAATCGGCAAGTAGCTGCTCACAAAGCCCGACGCCTGCGGACCTTGGGGTTGGTCTTGCCATTTTCACCTCAGGACAAGTTCTCTTGCCAAAATCGCTAGAAATTGGTTTGCTTACGCCCAAAGCCGCCCTTCGTTCTTTTCAGGGCACCGTGTACCAGGAAGGTGAGCCATGCCCGATCGGGAAACCATTCGAAAAACGCTGATCGAGCTGCTCGAAGCCGACACCGGCGAAAAGTATCCGAACTTGGACGACGCCACGAATTTGCGCGAAGGGCTTGGCCTCGACTCCGTGGACGTCGTCAGCGTGGTTTCCCAGATTGAACGCCAATATCGGATCCGATTGACTCACCAGGATTTGGAGACGCTCGCAACAGTAGCAGATGTGCTTAATCTTCTTGAAAAGAAACTGTCCGATTCCACGGCCTCGACTGCCCTCCCATCCTCTCCGGAAGCGCCCGCCGCCTAAGTCGGTCATCGTGCGGGACAACCGGTGCTACGGGTTCGATACTCCGAACCCGTGCGTGCCACTCGCGGGTGCGTGGTACCGAACCCTTGGCACCGGACACCCGGCACGGCTTTTACGCTGCCCGGCTAGACAGCTGCTGCGCCTCCGGGAGCCGAATGACGTTTCGCAACTCCGCAAACGCACTCAGCAAGCCCGCAATCGATTCCGATTCGTGATTCGCGTTCACTTGGATGCGCAGAATTCCCGCGTGGTAGGGCACGGCCGGAAAGCCGACCGACTGCACATAGTAGCCACGTTCAAACAAGAACATGCCCGCATTGAGCGTGTCGGCCTCGTCGCCTACCAGCACGGAGATGATCGGCGTCTTTCCGCCCAGCACCGCGAGATTCATGTTGCGCAAGCCCGTGGCCAACTGATTCAGATTGCGCTGCAATCGCGCCCGTAACAGGTTGTACTCGCCCGACATCAAGATGTCGCAGACGGCGCAAACCCCTTCGAGAAAGGCCGGAACGACGGGGCCGCCAAAGATGTACGTGTTGGAACGCATTTTCAGCAGTTTCTTGAAATCCTCGGTGCAACCGATGAATCCGCCGGCACAGGAAAATGCCTTGGAGAGCGAGCCGATGACGAATGTGTTCTCATACGTACCCAGCGCGTCCAGGACTGTGCCGCGCCCTTGAGTCCCGAGTACTCCGGTGCCATGTGCGTCGTCCACGTACAACACGGCATTGTGTGCGCGGGCCACCCGATCCAGGTCCGCAAGAGGCGGTAATTCGCCGCTCATGCTATACACGCCGTCGATGGCGACTACCGCGACGCGGTACGGCGCATTTCCCTTTAGAACTCGTTCCAGGTCGCACGCGTTACAGTGGGAGAAGAAAGCTAGTTTAGCGCCGTTGGCCTTCGCGATCTTGGCCCCTTCCTGAATCGAGTTGTGCCCTTGCTCGTCCACGACCAGCAGGTCTTGTCGGCCAACCAGCCCGGGAATTGCGCCCATATTGGCCAAAGTTACCGACGGATAGATCAGCGCCGCCGGCGTCCCTAACCAGCGGGCGATCTTGATCTCCGCTTCTTCATTGGCGCGCACGCTGGCAAAGGCGCGCGACGCGCCGTTATGCGTCCCCCAACGCGTGACGCCGCGCCGCACCGCTTCCTGGACGCGCTCATCCTGGTCCAGGCCAAGAAAACTATCCGAGCCAAAATTCACGACACGCCGGTCATTGACCAGCACTTCGCGACCCGGACCAATTTCGTCGACCACCAGGTCCTTGAGATGGCTCGTTGGAAAGAGTTCGGCAAAGTGCTCGATGAACCGGATCAGCCCGTTTTGCCTCATCGCTTGGGCCAATTTCTTCATCGGCAATTGTGTCATGCCTGACCTTCTGCAAAGTTCCGTGAGTGACGGTAAGGGCGGGCGACCGGCGCGGACAGGGGTGTCCTTCGAGGTGCGAGGGCCAAATGAAACCAAAAAGCCCCGCCACACGCAATCGCAATCCCTTTGCCGGCATGGCCCTTCGTTTCCCCAATCTGGGAGAACTGGGTGCCATGGGCGGCTTGTTCATGCCCAACCTGCGTACTAGATTCCCACCCGACCGCCACCCGTGGACCGGCCCGTTCCCCCAAGGCCTTCCCATCCGAGGTAGCAGGCACACTCCGTGTGCCGTCGGCCGAACGCCGTGCCAGAGGCGTACTACTGCACGGTTCACACCTCGCCAGGGCCTACTCAACCGCTGTTGACAGCACAGGGGGATTTCCAGTACCAATCTCGGCGTAACAATGGGATCGCCAAGTGGCCACCCTGAGAGGCGGGTTGCGGCGCTGCGGCTACTCCCATTCACGGTTCCTTCGACGGCTCGACCCACCCTAAGGATGTGCCATCACCGACGGGAACTGCGCCTGGCGCCTCGCCGGAAAGGATTCGACGCGTTTGAAACCGATCATTTCTCGTGCCCTATCTTCCGGTGGCGCCGTGATTCCCTGTGATGTGGTAGCCCACGCGAGCGTCTGCGCGGTTTCGGAGGAGGTGCGCCAACTCCGGCAAGGCTTGCTGCTGCCTTCGGGAGAGCGCCTCCCCGCCGCCTTCATGAAGCAAGCTGAGGATCAAACCATCGTCGCCATGGCGGCCGTGGCCGAGGCGATGCGCCGGCACGGTCATATCGAATCATCATTTTCTGCGTGGGGCGTCATCGGCGCGCCGCGATTCCTCGGTCGCGTGGCCATGGTCGCCGCCATTGAAAAGATGCGCGTTGAAGGCGCCTGGGGCATCTCACCGCATTTGATCCCGCACCGGCTCCTGCACGCGCTTTCGGGTGCGATCAGCCTGGCGTTCAAAATTCACGGTCCAAACTTCGGCGTCGGCGGGGGTCCCAGCGGCGTCAGCGAGGCCTTGCTTACCGCCGCCGCGATGCTGGAAGGAGCACGTTTGCCCGGACTCTGGGTTGTGATGACCGGATTCGACCCGGAACCCGACACCCGGGCAACCCAGGCAGGCGTTTCATGGCGTTGCAGCGCGCTGGCTCTCGCCCTCGTGGCGGCCCGGACCGATTGGCAGGGGTTGCGCTTGCACGTCGGCGGCACGCACGTCCGTCCGGGCGGCGGGGCAACCGTCTGCCCCGCGACCCTGGAGTCCACTCTCGATCTCATGGCGAAATTGGCGGGAAGCGATTCGACCGGCGTGCGCCTGCATGCATTCGGCGACGGCATCTGTTTCGAATCCGTCGGAGTCGGCCGCGATTCGCCTCTGCCTCCAAGCCCCGCCAACAATGCGCGGAGCGGGTCCGTGAGTACGGTTCGAGCCGGTGCGGAGAAACCATGGTGAGCCATCCAAGCGCGGTCTGGATCACGGGCGTGGGAGCGGCTACCCCCCTTGGCCATGACTATCACACCATCGCCGAGCGTCTGCTGGCGGGGCGTTCCGGCGTGCGCGTCGTCTCCGCTTTCGACGTTTCCCAGCATCCGAGCCAAATCGCCGGTCTGCTTCCGGAGGACATTCCTTGCCCGGCGGATTTGGACGTGGACCAATTCAAAGCTTTGGAGCCGCTCGAGAGATTAATGCTTTGGTCGTGTGCCACTGCGTTGCGTGACGCGGGCTGGTGGGACCGGCGCACGGAGGTCCGCGTCGGCTTGATCCTGGGCGTGGGCGCGGAGTTGTTCGAAATCTGGGAAGCGGACGCGTTTCGGGGCGGGCAACGCATCCACGAGCCTGAAAACGACAGCGAATCCTTGGTGCAGCGAACGCGCCGCAAGCTCCAACTCAGCGGGCCGTTCGCGTGCGTTTCTGCCGCTTGTGCCAGCGGCAACTACGCTCTTGCCCAGGCGCGGCGCTGGCTTGAACTGGATTGGGTGGACGTCTGCCTGGCTGGAGCATGCGACATGGCTGTCACACCCATGGGCTTGGCCGGCTTTGGCAACTTACGAGCGCTCTCGCGCCGCAATAGCGACCCCCAAGCCGCCTCGCGCCCCTTCGATCGCGGACGCGATGGTTTCGTCATGGGAGAGGGCGGCGCCGTCTTCCTGCTCGAACGCGCGGAACAGGCTCGCAAACGCAGTGCCCGCGTCTACGCCGAAATGGCCGGCTGCGGCGCCAGCAGCGATGCCTTTCACATGGTCATTCCGGCTTCCGATCCGGAACCCGCAATGGCCGCCATGCGGCAAGCCTTATCCGAAGCACGCGTCAACCCCGGCGACGTCGCCTACATCAACGCCCATGCTACCAGCACACCCGTCGGCGACTCGGCCGAGGCCCGCGTCCTCGAACGAGTGCTTGGCGAGGACCTGCGCCGCGTTCCGGTCAGTTCCACGAAGAGCATGACCGGCCACCTATTGACTGCCGCCGCGGCCGTCGAAGCACTCACCTGCCTCATCGCCATGGAGCGGCATGCCGTCCCGCCCACCATCAACCTCGACGATCCTGATCCCGATTGCAACCTCTGCCATGTGCCGAATCACGCCCGGTCCCAGCCGGTGCCCGTCGCACTTTCCAACTCCTTCGGCTTCGGCGGCAGCAATACCTGCCTCGTCCTGAAGGCGGTCTAATTGACTGTGTGCGATCTCCGAGGAACGCAACCGGTTTGCGTTCTGCGCTGAACATTCGGCTCTTCAGCCCTTCCTTAAGGAAAATGCCGTGCCCGGCGGCGTCAGCTGATACCTTGACGATCGATGTCAATGGGTTCCTTTCGCGCGGCGGCAATCTCTCCGCAAATGGCGGGCATTTCGATGACAATGAAGACAGGCCTTATTTGTCCGCTGCCAATGGCGTCCTAACGGCGTCAATGGGCGACGGGATGTGCCTCTAAACCTTATCAGATAGACGGACCTTCCCCGGCCTCACCCCGGATGAGGGGGTGAGCGATGTGGCTGGCATGTATTTTCACCGATGCGACCGCCCTCGCGGTAGGTCAGTAGGTTCCGCGGCATTGGCTGAAAGCTGATAGCCAACGGCTAATAGCTATGAAACACGATTTCTTACAGCCACACGGCAATCAGTGCCTTTCAGCCCGCACCCCGCAGGTACACTCACACCCCCTCCAGTGCCCCCCGGTTGACCCCGCAAGTACATCGGAACAACACCGGAACGACTCCGGTGCTCCCGCGGAAACGTTGAGAAGGCGCCGGATCAGTGCCATGAACTTCGCGCTCCGCGAGAGACCGCCGATCGCCGAGCGAGCGGTCTTCGATCAGAGAGTGCGATTTTCAATTCCGATGGTTGACGCTGCTACTCGGCCTGCGACGAGTTGAGGATGAGGTGTTTGCGCAACTCCGGCTGCACCACGTTTTCGTAGCACGTGGGGCAGATGCCATGGCTGAACTGGGCATCGGCGTGGGTGGCGAAGAACGCGTCGATCTGTTGCCAGTAGTTCTGGTCGTTGCGGATTTTCTTGCAGTAGCTACAGATGGGCAACAGCCCCTGGAGCTGCTTGACGCGCGACAAGGCCGCTTCGAGGTCCCGGACGCGGTCGGCCAGACGGTCTTGGAGGTTCACCACGCGCCAGCCGACGTGGACGCGCGCCTTGAGTTCATCCCGATTGAAGGGTTTTGTCAGATAGTCGTCGGCCCCGCCTCGCAGCCCCTCGACCAATTCTTCCTTGCTCCCCTTCGCCGTCAACAGGATCAGGTAGGCCGCCTCCGAGTGCGGCAGCGCCCGCGCCCGGCGGCACACCTCCACCCCGTCCATCTCGGGCATCATCCAGTCGAGAATGGCCATCTTGGGGGCGCCGGGTTCTTGCAGAATGCGCCAAGCGGCGGCGCCGTCTTGCACCGCGCGCACCTCGTACCCCCACCTCACCAACGTGGTTTCGAGGGCGCGGCGAGAAACCAAGTCGTCCTCGGCAATTAGGATTTGCAAGATCGGGCCTCGTGAGTTGGTTCGCGGCGCTTGATCAGGGTCACTACATTCCCTTTTTCATTGAAGTGCACTTCGTCGAGGAAGGTCCGAATCAACAGTAGACCGCGGCCGCCGACGCGACCGAGGTTCGCGGGGTCCGTCGGGTCGGGCAGTTTGGACGGGTCGAACCCGGGCCCTTCGTCGGCGATCACCCACTCCGCCTGCGCTCGCGACAGCTTCGCGCGTAAGCGCAAACGCCGGTTCGCATAGGGCGCTTGCAGGCGCCGGTCCCGCGCCGTTTGATGAAACGCCTTCTCGTCGTTTTGCCGAATTTCGGAGTTTACTTCCAGGTTGCCGTGATAAATACCGTTGAGCAGCGCCTCCTCCAATGCGATGCCGATCCGGATGCGCGACGTCGGATCGCACAGCTTCATGCGCATGAACTGATCTTGCAGGTACGCGACCAGGGCCGGCACGAGCGCCGGATCGCTTTCGAGCACAAACTGCGCTTCCAACTCGGTGAGGCTGTTGAGCAACTGCTGATGCTGCTGGCCCGCCTTGGCCGCCGTCTGGACTTGATCGAGCGTATCCGCCAATTCGAGCGCCAGGCTTTTTTTGGGAACGTAACTGGCCGCTCCCTTTTGCAACGCGCGAATGGCGATGGCTTCATTGCCAAAGGCAGTCATCAAGATGACCGGGATGAGCGGGTAACGCTCGCGGATGGCCTCCACCAGTTCCAGGCCGTCCATTTCCGGCATGAGCATGTCGGTCAGAACCACCGTCGGCGCTTCCCGCTCGATGGCCTCGAGCGCCTCCACCCCGTTGCACACGGTAACAGCCCGCCATCCTTCTACTTTTTCTACAAGCCGCTTCGCCTTGTGCCGGTCCACCTGGGAGTCATCCACCACCAATACCGTCGGTCCCACCGGGGCCGGCGTCCCGGCGACAATCGATTGCGTTTCGGGTTCGAGGGTTTGAATGTTTGCCATCCTCTTCTCCCCTTCCAGCTAGTGGGCGGCATTCGATGAATTAATCCTAGCTCATAATTCAGGTGCGTACTGTCCGATGAACGCCCGCTTTCCGTTCGGCGGGCCCGTTCTCAAAACCCGCGCGGCGGCGAAACCGCCGGCACGGTAGACTAAGCCGGTCGCCGCGTTGGGGCCGCCGCAGGGATCCCGCTGGACCGCTGAGGACAAGATCGATGAGTTTGCGGGTTACGCTTGTGCAGGGCGGGGGGGTTGGCTGGGACCAAGTTCCTGCCGTACAGCGCACCATCGCCGCGGCCGGAGTGGCCGTGGATTGGGATGTACGCCTGGCCGGTCTTGCGTCCGTGGAGCGGGGCGGACCGCCGTTGCCCGCGGATGTCGTGGAATCCGTGCGCGCATCGGGATTGGCGCTCAAGACCAAACTCCAGTCGCCGCCGGGGCCGCCCCAAGGCAACAGCAACCTTCGCTTCCGCCGGGAACTCGGCGTGTTCGCGTCCGTGCGGCCGCTCAAGAACATCCGTGGCCTGCGCGCCCGCTTTCAGGGCGTCGATATGCTCGTCATCCGTGAAATGACCGAAGATCTTTACGCCGCCATCGAACACGAAATCGTCCCGGGCGTCGTGCAAAGCCTGAAGATCGTCACCGAGGCCGCCAGCCGGCGCTTCCTTCGCTTCGCGTTTGAGTGGGCCAAGAACGCCGGCCGCAAAACGATCCACTGCGTCCACAAGGCCAATATCCTCAAGCAATCCGACGGGTTGTTTCTCGACGCCTTCCACGCCGTCGCCAAGAACTTCCCGGGTCTAGAAGCCCGTGAAATCATCGTCGACAATTGCTGCATGCAAATGGTCTTCAAGCCACAACAATTCGACGTGCTGGTAATGGGCAATCTCTACGGCGACCTGGTCAGCGATCTCGGCGCGGGAGTGGTCGGCGGCATCAGCGCCACGGCCGGAATCAACATCGGCGACGGCGTGCGCGTCTACGAGTGTTTTCACGGTGGCAGCCGCGAAATCATCGGCGAAAACCGCGCTAACCCATTGCCTTTGCTTCTCCCGGCCATCGATCTCTTGAAATCCGAAGGCCATGCAGCCGCGGCCCGCCGCATCCTCGACGCAATCGAATTCGTCCTGAGCGCCGGCCAATCTCTAACCCACGATCTGGGCGGCGCAGCCAGCACCGCCGAAATGGCCGACGCCATCATCGCCGCCTTGAAGTGACCCAGCCATCGTAGACCTCTCGCTCCGCGAGAGGCAGCCTCTCGCGGAGCGAGAGGTTTACGATGCCCTACATCCATTCAACCAAATGTCTCGCCTACCTCGACGGCAAGCGCAAACGGCATTGCTAGCTTTCTTTCCGAAATGCAACTTGGTCTCCCATTCACCCTGTTTCATAAAGTAAAGTTAAGTAAGTCTCGCGGAGGCGCCTAATCCCACCTCACGGCCGCTCTCTCCCACCGTGCGGCCACCGCGAGTCCTTCCGGAATTGAGACCCTCCCCGCCATAGGCGGTCGCCGCCAACGAGGATTGTCATGGAGTGGTTCGAATTTCGCCAGCCCGTCAGTGCCTGGACCCACGCCTCGTGGTGGTTCCTGTCGATCCCTGCCACGCTCTTGCTCTGCCGGCTCGCTCGGGGAAACCTCTTGAAGCAGATCGGCTTCGTGATCTTCGGCGTCTGCCTCATCCTGTGCTACGGCAGCAGCACACTCTGGCATGCCCTGCCATTGCCCGACAACGACCTGCAAGTTTTCGCCACCCTTGATTACGCCGGAATCTTCGCCTTGATCGCCGGAACCACCACCCCCATTTTGCTCGTGGTTTTGCGCGGTCCTTGGCGCGTCAGCTTCGTGGCCGCGACCTGGTTCATGGCCGGGTGCGGCGTTGCCGTCTCTTTGTTCCATGAAGACGTTTCCAACAAGGTCTTCACGGTTCTCTACCTTGGCATGGGCTGGGGCATGTGCTTAAGCTACTTTCAGCTGACCCGGGTCCTCGGGCATCGGCAAATGACGCTCGTCCTCGTCGGCGGGCTGTTCTATAGCATTGGCGCTGTGTTAAACTGGGCGAAATGGCCGGTCCTGCTCTCGGGTTGGGTAGGGCCGCACGAGGTCTTTCACTTGTTTGTGATGGCCGGCACCGTCTGCCATTTCCTCTTCATGGTCAAAGTCCTCTTGCCCTTCCGGCAACGGTCGCTAGTGTTAGCGGGCAAAGTAGCTGTTGGAAACACGGAGCCCGTCCTCGCGGCGCGGCCCGAAATGGTTTCCGCCGGTTAACTCGCCTGCCTTGGCTTGGCGTTTCGCGTTCGTAGTACCTTCTTACCGTAGACCTCTCGCTCCGCAAGAGGCAGCCTCTCGCGGAGCGAGAGGTCTACGATGAGGTCTCTCATGAAACCGGAGCCTCGCCGACGCGGCTCGGGCAAGCAAGGTAGTCCGGCCCACACGACCGCCGACTCCACGCCGACGTTGGGCGCTGCGATCTTGGCCATGTCCCCCGGCGCTGCCCTCGATGAACTCGTGGGCCGCTCGGTCCTTGGGTTGGCGCAGCCCGGGCGCCCACGCGGTCTGTCCACCACCTGGGACGGCGCCCGCCAAGTCGTGGCTGGATTGACGAAACTGGGCTGCTTCGTGCAAGTGCAGATCCACGCCGGGCGAAGCGTCTGCCAGGTGATGCGCGTCTTGGAAGGTGCGGCCGTGGCCAAGCAACTCGCCCATGCCGAAGGCGCTGAGCCGCCCGAAGCCGTTGCCAAGGCTGCCGCTATTGCCTGCTTACAAATGCAGCCTCATCTGGATTGAAACCGCGCAATTCCTGGAACCCTGCTCCTTGCCGCTTCCTGTGATTTCCTTAGCCTGTTTGTTCGTGGCCGTTCCTGCCCCCAGCGAGCCGGGAGTGTCGGTGACCAGAGGTCAACGACAGCGCCCCGCCCCGCGTCTTGACACCTTTTCCACCTGGGGAGTACACTTCATAAGAACCGGTCCCCCGCAGCGTTAAGCCTTTCGGCCCTAACACACTGACGGGATCGGTTCGTGGCGTTGCATTGCGCCAATCGGGAGATGTTCGCAGTGAAGGCGATTATCAGCGATATTCATAGCAACCTTGAAGCGCTTCAGGCCGTCATCAAAGACATCGCCGAGCACCAGGTTGAGGAAATCTACTGCCTCGGCGACGTCGTCGGCTACGGGCCCAACCCGCGCGAATGCGTCGATCTCGTCATGGATTGCAAGCTCGTACTCCTTGGCAACCACGACCAAGGCGCGATGTTCGATCCCGAAGGCTTCAACCCCCCCGCCGAACGCGCCATCTTCTGGACCCGCTCCCAACTCGAAGCGCCCGGCGAAAGCAGCCAGAGCAAGGAGCGCCGCTGGGAGTTCCTCGCCGAACGCCCTCGTACCCACCGGGAGGACGGCTTCCTCTACGTTCACGGATCCGCGCGCAATCCGCTCAACGAATATGTCTTCCCCGAAGACATCTACAACCAGCGCAAAATGGAACGCATCTTCGCCCTGGTGGACCGCTACTGCTTTCAAGGCCACACCCACGTCCCCGGCATCTTCACCGAACAGCTCCCCGAGGACGTCTATCAGTTCCATAGCCCCGAGGAAATTGATTACACCTTCAACCTCGATGGCCGCAAGACCCTCTGCAACGTCGGCTCCGTCGGCCAACCGCGTGACGGCGACTGGCGCGCCTGCTACATCCTGCTCGACGGCGAAACCATTCATTACCGCCGAGTCGAATACGACATTGAAACCACGATCAATAAGATATATTCCGTCCCCGACCTGGAGAATTTCCTCGGCGATCGTTTGCGCGACGGCCGCTGACGCCTTCTCGGCAGGGGCAGGAGATGCCGGCGCCTCGCAGGCCCGCGTCTTTTGCCCTTGTCGCTTCTCCTCCCGTTTGGGTTGTGGGTCACGATTCCATTCGTGACTTCCGCCGGTTTGGTCCGTTTCAGAATCCTTACCCACGACCCCGTTTGAGTGGCCATGGAAAACAAGAACACCATCATCGCCCTCGTCATCTGCGCCCTGATCTTTATCGGTGGCCTTTGGGTTAAGTCCAGGATCTGGCCCGACAAACCAAAAGACAAAGACGAGGTCGCGGAGGTCAAGGCCTCGGATAAGGATGCCAAATCCTCTGAGCCCAAGCCCGACGACAAGAAGAAGCCCGAAGACAAAAAACCAGAAGACAAAAAACCAGAGGATAAGAAACCAGAAGATAAGAAACCGCCCCTCCAGGCCTTCCCGCCCGTTACTATTCAGATGGGCGATGAATCGTTCAACTCGATCTACACGCTCGTTAGCAAGGGCGCATGCGTGCGCAAAGTCGTTCTCAATCGGTTCCAGGCCGCCAACCGCACGGGCGAACCCGAATGGCTCGACAAGGACAAGAAAATCAAGAAACCGCTCCAACTAATCCTCGAGGAAGAAAACGCAGCCAACCCCTCTAATTTGCTTTTCCACTTCCCGCTCAACTCAACCTCGATCGACGACCGCCCGCTCGACACCCTCGGCAAGCGCAACTGGAAGGTCGTCGAACCCAAGGAACCCGAAGAGGGCAAGAGCTACTCCCGCGTCGTGTTCGAGACCGAAGTGGATGGCATACTGATCACCAAGACGTACACGCTCGATCCGGACACGTACCACCTCGGCCTCGAGGTCAAACTCGAACGCACCGAACGCGCGCCAAAGGGTAAGCTGCTCTTCCGCTACCAGTTGACCAGCGGCCACGGCCTGCCGATCGAGGGGGGATGGTACACCAGCACCTACATGAACGCCCTCATCGGGCAGATGGATATCGGCAAGGACAATCTGGTGCGCGATTTCCAGGACCTCCGCTACATCTCCCATCGCGCCGGCGGCAATTTCGTCGTCAGCGACGACGTTAAGGTGATCCGTTACGCCGGAATCGTCACACAGTTCTTCGCCTCCATCCTTGTCGTCGACGACGAGCAAACGGATCAAAACTTCCTCAAGAAAGCCCGCCCCACGCTGGAAACCGCCACCGCCAAGGGTAAGTTGAAGAGCCGCGATCAAGAGAACGGCACGTTCGTCGTAGAACTCGAAAAAGACGGCGGGGACATGACGTTCCAACTCCCGCCGGGGGGTTGGGAACGCTTCCCGCTCGAGTACCAGACCGGCAATCCGGTAGTCGGCGTCGTCTATATGACCGATGCCCATGACAAGAATGTCGTGCTCGACATCCGCGACCCCAATCGCACCAATGCGCTCTTCCTCGACGACATCACTGTCCGCGTTGACACCACCCCAATCGAACTGCCGGAAGACGGCACGCCGGTCACCCAGAAGTATCTGCTCTACAACGGCCCCGTGAAGGTTCGGCTACTCAGCCACCTCGACGGCGACGCGGCGGTCAACGAAACCCTGGTCACTCGCTACCGCGACACGCTCCATCTCGACACGCTTACGGACTACCATTTCCAGGGCCAGGGCTTTCCCGCCTGGTTCGGCGAAAACGTCTCCAACCGCATCTACCTCACCAGGCTTCTCATCTCCACCACGAACATGATGCACGCGTTGCTGACTTTCCTGCACCGCTGGATCCCGGACTATGGCCTGTGCATCATCCTGCTGACCATCATGGTTCGCGGCATCATGTTCCCGCTCAGCCGCAAGCAGGCCCTCATGAGCTTGCGCATGCAGGAACTTCAGCCGGAGATCGCCAAGCTCAAGGAGAAATACGGAGACGACCGCCAAGCCCTCGGCCTGGCCCAAATGGAGCTGTTTCGCAAGCACAAGGTCAGCCCGCTTGGAACCTGCTGGGTGGCGTTCCTGCAAATGCCGATCTTCCTCGGCCTGTATTACTGCTTGCAAGAGAGCATTCACTTCCGGCTGGCGAGCTTTCTGTGGATTCAAAACCTGGCCGCGCCCGATATGCTCATCCGCTGGGGGGAGAGCATCCCATGGATCAGCGATCCCTCAAGCCACGGCGCCATGTGGTACCTCGGGCCGTTCTTCAACCTGTTGCCGTGCGTCGCCGTGGCCTTTATGATCACGCAGCAGAGCATGATGGCGCCGCCGGCGACCGATGAAACGCAGGCGATGCAACAGAAGATGATGAAGTACATGATGATCTTCTTTGGCGTCATGTTCTACAAGGTCGCCGCCGGCTTGTGCATCTACTTCATCGCCAGCAGCATCTGGGGCTTCACCGAACGCAAACTGCTGCCCAAAAAGAAGAAGGACGGCGCCACGCCCGTCCCAACCCAGAAACCAGGTTTCTTCCAGAAAGCCATGAATCGCCTGCGCGGAACTCCGGCCGCCCTATCGACAACCGACGGCACGTCCACCAACGGCGCCGCCAACGAATCTGCTTTTGGCGCCCGAGCCAAACGCAAAGCCCGCGCCCAACGCAAGGAAGCCCCCGGCAAAGATTCCCCCTGGCAACGCCTTAAAGACTGGTGGACCGACCTCCTGAAACAAGCATCCAAGAGGTAGCCCCTTCCACCGTTTAGCCGTTTAGCGGCGAGCCGAAGGCGAGCGCGACTGTTTAATCGCGACGCGAAGCCTTCGGAGCGGAGCGCGATCGCCATCAAGCCCCTTCGAGGATCGACCCCCATGCGTCTTCCTCTCCTCCTCACAGTGCTGGCTTCCGCCCTCCTTCTCTCCTCACTCCCCGCTCAGGAGGCCGGCAAGTATCCTTACGAAGTCAAATTCATCGACAATGTCCTCTCCGTCACGCGCGAGCAAGACGGTAAAAAGGCTCTCTTCGTCACCGTGCAATTCCAAATCCAGCGCACCAGCGACCAGGGCATCGTCACCGACGTGGGCAAAAAAGACATTCGCGTCCGTGAGGAAGGCAAGGAAATCGCCGACCTCTCGATTCTCGAGCCGCGTTCCCGTGACCCGCTCACCGCCATGCTCGCCATGGACATCAGCGGCAGCATGAAGGAACACGGCAAGGCCGAGCAGGCGCGCATCGCCTCCAACACGTTTCTCGACAAGCTCGATCCGCGCGCCGACTGTGGCTTGATTCTGTTCAATCACGAAATGATCGACCCCGTCATCCCGCCGCTACGCGATGCCAAAGGCAACCAGTCCGCCCACCGCGAATCGCTCCGCAAACTCATCAAGGAGCAATTCGCCAATCCCCGCGGCGGCACCGCCTACCTCGACGCCGCCTACCATGCCATCGAACAACTGAAGGGCGTGAAGGGCCGCAAGGCCGTCGTCGTCATGACCGACGGCGTCGATCTCAACAGCACCCATACCCTCGAAGAAGTCATCGATTTCGCCCAAACGCGCGAAACGCACGTCTATACCATCGGCGTCGGCGAACCCGGCAAAAATGACAAAGTCACCACCGTCATGGTCCTCGACCGCAGCGGCAGCATGCGCGAACGCGCCGACGCCCAGGATAAAATCTCGAAAATGGACGCACTCAGGCACTCCGCCGGACGGTTTATTGATATCATGCGGCCCGGCGCGCGGACTACGATCATGTCCTTCAGCGACACGATTGATCGACCCGACGACTTTTCCGCCGACAAGAAAACCCTCAAGGCGAAGATCAATAAGCTCAAGCCGGGCGGCGAGACCGCCCTTTTCGACGCCATTTTCCAGGCATTGCAGACCCTCGAGGCCGAACGGCCCAAAGGCAAACGCGCCGTCGTTATCATGACCGACGGCGAAGACAACCTCAGCGGCCATCGCGTCGACGAAGTCATCGAACGCGCACAAAAGATGGAGACGCCGCTGCACCTTCTCGGCCTCGGACGCACCGAGGAACTTGATGAAAGAGTCATGCGCAAGATGGCCGACGAAACCGGCGGTTCTTACCACCATGCCGCCAACCAGAAAAAGCTCTACGAAGTCTTCGAGGACCTCTCCATCCAGCTCCACGACGACGGCGTCGACGAACCATCGCTCAAACGCCTCGCCGAAGAAACCGGCGGCCGATACATCCCCGCCCATAACGTCTCGACCCTTGAACTCGGCTTCGCCGCCCTCGCCGACCAGCTGCAAAACACCTACACCGTCACTTTCCCCAGCCGCCGCTCCACGCACGACGGCACCGCTCGCGGCATTGACATCCAGGTCTTCCGCGGCGACGTCCCACTCAGCGGCATGGCGAGCGCCGATTACAACGTCCACGGCGTGGTCGTTCCCGATCTCGACACGCCGGTCTACGTCGCCTTCCTCGCGATCCTCGGTGGCCTGCTCGCCGTTCCGGCAGGTCTGCGGCGGCTCTATCGGTTTTATGGCGGTACGTGATTGTCATCCAATTGCACTCAAGCGTATGCAACCTCATGAAAGATAAGGATTTGCAATTGACGGTGCGCACTCAAACAATTGGAATCTCGTGTCTCATGGCGTAGTCAGACACGGACGGGTTATGACACTTAAGTTGTGCTCCCCAAATAACTTGCGAACCAGAGGGCGAGCAAGTACGTGCGTGAGACACGAGACCCGAATGAGGGTACGATTGTAGACGATTCCTAATGCTCCCCGATCCACAAGACACCATCGTCGCCCTCTCTTCAGCGCCTGGCCCCGGCGGCCGTGCCGTCATCCGCATCTCCGGCCCCACCACCTTTCATGTCGCCACGCGTTTATTTGAGTCAGCCCTCTCTTTCTCATTCCACCTCCGGAGCATGGTGGAGGGTCACTTCCGCCTCCCTTCCATCCACAGTCCACTTCCCGCGACGCTCTTCATCTGGCCGAAACCGCGAACCTACACCGGCCAAGACCTCGTCGAGATCCACACCATTTCCTCTTCGCCCCTTGTGGACTTGTTGATCACGGAACTCCTCAAGGCCGGCACACGCGCCGCCCAGACCGGCGAGTTCACCATGCGCGCCTTCCTCGCCGGAAAACTCGACCTTACCCGCGCCGAAGCCGTCCTGGCCGTCATCGAGGCCGGCAGCCGAGATGAGCTTAAGGAAGCCCTCACTCAACTCGCCGGCGGCGTCAGCCGGCCCCTGGAATCCCTTCGCGACGACCTTCTCAACCTGCTGGCCGACGTCGAAGCCGGCCTCGATTTCGCCGACGAACATATTCAATTCGTCGACCAGCGCACCCTGCTCGAACGCCTACGTAAAGGTCTGGCCCTCATCACGCTCCTCGGCAAACAACTGGAAGGACGGGCGCTGACAAGCCGTCCGTTCCGCGTCGTTTTCGCCGGCCGGCCCAACGCGGGTAAGAGCAGCCTCTTCAACGCTCTTGCCGGCCGCGCTGCCGCTCTCGTCAGCCCAGAGGAAGGCACCACGCGCGATTACCTCATCCATCACCTCGACCTCAATGGCCTCAAAGTCGATCTGGTGGACACCGCCGGCCGGCGCAAGACGAACGGCGTCATCGAACACCAGGCCCAATCGCTACGCGAGGAACAAACCCGTTCCGCCGACCTTGTCCTCCTCTGCGTCGAAGCCGGCACGCCCCTTGACGAGGCCGACAACCTCTCCCTGAATCAGCAAGTCCCACCCGTCGTCGGCGTCGCCACGAAGTGCGACCTCGCCCCCGCTCACGTGGGATTCCTGCCGACCAGTTCTCTCACCAACGCCGGCGTCGATCGCGTGCGCTCCCTGCTCGCCGATAAGGCTCGCAGCCACTCCCGCCCCGCACTCGCGCCAAGCTTGAGTCGCTGCCGTCATCACGTTGATGCCTGTCTAGCCAATCTCCGACGCGCCCACGAAATGGCTCTCTTCGAGGAACCGCCCGAACTGCTCGCCCTCGAATTGCGCGGCGCCCTCGACGAACTCGGCGCCATGGTCGGCGCCGTCTACACCGACGACCTCCTCGACCGCATCTTCAGCCGGTTTTGCATTGGGAAATGAACGGATTGATCTGAGCCCGCAGCGCCAGCAAGGGGACGGCGCCAAGCGCACTTCAATGCGCAGCCACTTCACAAACCAATTGCTCATACCGTTCCCCGCTCGCCGACATCGTGGCCTGCCGTCGGGTCTCTCCCACTACCTCCAAACTGATCGACAGGCGCTCCCGCGGCAACTGCGAACCCACTTTATCGGCCCACTCCACCAGGCACACGCCCTCTCCCTCGAAATACTCCTGAACTCCCAGCTCGAAGAACTCCGCGTCCGACCGTAGCCGGTACGCGTCGAAATGATAAATGGGCAGCCGCGCCGCGTACTCCTGAATCAACACAAAGGTTGGGCTACTGACCCCCCGACTATCCGCGATCCCCAATCCCTCGGCGACGGCACGGACAAGGAACGTCTTCCCCGCCCCCAGCGGTCCAATCAGGCCGACTACCGCGCCCGGAAACAAAAGTCCGCCCAGCCGGCGGCCCAGGCGCGTAGTGGCCTCCAAATCCGGCAGTTCTATTGTCATGGCATCCACGAATGCTGCCCTTCACGAATGGATGTTGAACAGCGGCCGTTTTCATTCGCTCTAATCCTTCGATAATAACAGGGTGGATGAAAACAAGGTCGAACGCTGGTTGATCGTGGAAACTTCCGGCCGTTCCGGGCAAGTCGCTCTGGCGAACGGACCACACCTTAGCGCGAGTCGGACGCTTGACGCCGCCCGCCGCCATGCCCGCGACCTGGCCCCCTCCGTCGCCGACTTGCTCAACAAGCAGGGCTGGCGGCCACGCGACCTGACGGGCGTAATCGTTAGCCGCGGACCGGGCAGCTACACCGGCCTGCGCGTCGGCATCATGTCCGCGAAAGCGTTCGCCTATGCGACGGACACCGCCCTCATCGCCGTCGACACGTTCGCCGCCATCGCCTCGCAGGCAGCGCCCGAGGTTCTCCTTCTCGACGTAATAGGCGACGCCCAGCAAGACAAGGCCTACCTCCAGCAATTCGCGCGGCGACCTGGCGACCCCGAAATGAGGGCAGCCGCTCCGCTCGCTATCGTTGATTTCCCCTCTTGGCTCAACGGACGCAACGCGGCCGCCTGGGTGGGCGGTCCCGGGCTGCACCGGTTTCACGCCCGCCTTCCCTCTGTATGTCATGTGCTCGATTCCAGCCACTGGGACCCAACCGCCGACGCCCTGTTGCGGCTCGGCCGGGCACGGCACGCAGGCGGCGAGGTCGACGACCCTTACACCCTGGAACCGCTCTACCTCCGTCCCAGTTCCGCCGAGGAACAGTGGACGCGCCGCCATTCGCCCTAGAATTCACGGTTTTCAATGGTTCCCGCTCCATCTTGCGAGTATGCTAGATTCAACTCGCAGTTCCTTCGCAAAAATCTGAATCGGATTGGCTTAACCTTCTCCCTTTTTCACCCGGAGATCGCCTCATGAAGATGCGCGTGCTTTTCCTCAGCGCTCTGTTCGTCGCTCTGACGCTCACCCCATCGTACGCCGCGGATATCAAAGACACCGCCGAGCTGTTCCCCGCCGGAACGCTGGCATACCTGGAGGTTCGGCACCCTCAGGCCCTGTCGCGCGAAGCT
>Ga0207158_1033_pt1 | contig 40913 bp, 35 predicted proteins | sample Alteio_BWMinHeat_22_FD_153512 | JGI IMG/M metagenome (GOLD analysis project Ga0207158, IMG submission 153512) | Enriched cells from forest soil in Barre Woods Harvard Forest LTER site, Petersham, Massachusetts, United States -... | ecosystem: Environmental > Terrestrial > Soil > Temperate forest >... | reverse complement strand
GCGAGGGCGTAAGGTACGCCAGTTATGTTTTGGCCGACTTTTAGCGTGGATTCGACCAACCACGGCTTGCGACCGTCCGTTCCGTCCAACCCTGTCGATCCTATTCAGCCCCAAATCGGCAGGAACATCACAGCGATTATAACACGCTATCAGAAATCTGGTTTCGCTTTGTCCTTGAGGATAGACAGGCTGTACTCGCGGAGGTTCAGCTGGAATTTGTCCCAGGGAATACCTGTGCTGTCTTCGAGAGCGGCGTGGGCGGCTTGGCCGGCGATCAAGTCACGAACCAGCGCCTGCACCGCGTTGACGGTGAATTTGTCGTGCATGTATTTGATGGCCAGGTAATATTGCGGATAGGCGTAACCGCTGTAGGGACCTTCCAGATCGTATAAAAGAGCGTGTACCTGGGATCTTCGGAATTGTTGAGCGGCATGCTCGACCCGTGCATCTCCTTCCTGAGAAATAAATTGGGCGAGGCCTTCCTGGACCCAGTGTGGTATGCGCATCGACGCTTCTCCGCCGACCGCATCATTAAGAACGGCATGCGTCATCTCGTGGGTGAAGACTTGGTCAAAATCCGCGGGGTTCTTAGCCATTTCCTCCAAGTTCACGACCAGTTCCTGCCCGAAACCAGTCGCGGATTGATATAGACGGACGTAGGCGAGAGCACTTTCAATACCCCGGGGAGCGCCGTCTTCGAAACGGATGGTGAGGGGATATTGAAACCCTTCCTGATATTGCATGAGCCCCAGGCGCGCCGAAGCTTCCAGCTGCGCCTGCCGGACCAACAGCCGGACGCGGTCAAATTGCTCGGTGAATTGCTCCTGATGGGACCCGTTATATTCCTTGATGAGAATCGCTTCATGCCGGGTCGCAGAGTCTGCGAAGAGGAGCGAAGGCAAGAAGAGCCAAATGACGAACCACCGAAGGCGAGCCATAGTCGAGTATGGCCTCTTTCCAGCCGGCCTTCAACGTGTTTTTCCGTTGACGGGCGACGGGTCTTATGGTATCAGAAAGCATATGCCTGCCCCTCTGACTCCAGACCGTTTGAAGCGGCTTATAAAACAAGGGGAAATTGACACCGTGCTGACCGTTTTCCCGGATATGGCCGGTCGCCTGATGGGCAAGCGGGTGACCGGCAATTTCTTTGTGGATGAGGTCCTCGGCAACGGGATGCACGCCTGCGCCTACCTTTTGACCGTCGACCTGGAGATGGAGCCGCTGCCCGGTTTTCAGATGGCGAGCTGGGGATCCGGATACCAGGACTTCAAGGCGCTTCCGGATTTTTCAACATTGCGCGTGATCCCCTGGCTTGAAAAAACCGCCCTGGTTCTCTGCGATCTAGTGACCGAGCACGGCGATCCGGTGGAAGAGTCTCCCCGCCGCATTTTGAAGAAGCAACTTACCCGCGCGCAGAAACTGGGCTATCGGCCGAAGATGGCGTCGGAACTCGAGTTTTATCTCTATCAGGAAACCTATCAGTCCGCTCATCAGAAAAACTATCACGGGCTCCAGCCCGTCAGTGAATACCTCGAGGATTATCATATTCTTCAAACGACGAAGGAAGAGTTTGTGGTCCAGGCCATCCGCAACGGCATGGAGCAGGCCGGGATTCCCGTGGAATCCAGCAAGGGCGAATGGGGCAAAGGACAAGAAGAGATTAACCTGCGCTATGCCGACGCTTTGGAGATGGCGGATCGTCACGTGATTTATAAAAACGGGGTCAAAGAAATCGCCCACCAGAAGGGGGTCGCCGTAACCTTCATGGCCAAACCCCATGCCGATCGCGCTGGGTCGAGTTTTCATTTGCACTCCAGTTTGTGGGACCCCGCGGGCCGAAAAAGTCTTTTTGCCGCGGGTCAGGATAGCCCCTTGTTCAAACGCTATCTCGCGGGTCAGTTGGCCTGGGGGCGCGCGCTGTGCCTCTGGTATGCGCCCACCGTGAATTCATATAAGAGATATCAATCCGGCTCGTTCGCGCCGACACGGCTCGTGTGGGCGGAGGATAACCGGACCTGTGGATTCCGCGTCGTCGGCGAAGGAAGTTCGCTGCGCGTTGAAAACCGGACGCCCGGCGCCGATGCCAATCCGTATCTGGCGTTTGCCGCGACCATAGCGGCGGGTTTGCATGGCATCGAAAAAAAGCTAACGTTATCTCCGTCCTTCAAGGGTAATGCCTATGAGGATGCGAAACTGCCCCAGGTGCCCAGGACATTGCCGGAAGCGATTGAGGCGTTTGAGCGAAGCTCTGATTTGAAGGAAGTTTTCGGTGAGGGCATCATTCGACATTATGCCCATGCCGCTCGTCTGGAACAGGCGGCTTATGATCAGGCAGTCACGGATTGGGAGCTTCGAAGGTATTTTGAAAGGATCTAAGCATGCGTCTTAAGGACAAAGTCTGCATAATCACCGGCGGAGCGAGCGGCATGGGAGGCGTCGCGTCGCGGCTGTTCGCGCAGGAAGGCGCGAAGGTGGTCATCGCTGATGTCGTTGAAAAAGCAGGCGAGGATACCCTCCGCGAAGTGAAGACCAAAGGCGGCCAGGCGGTTTTTGTCAGGACCGACGTCAGCAAAGAAGCGGACTGTAAGCGCCTGGTCACGGAAGCCGTCAAAGCGTTCGGCGGCGTGGACACGCTCTACAATAACGCGGGAATTTTTCCGCCCGACGACGGGTCGGTCGTGGATGACAGTGAAGCCATTTGGGACAAAGTGCTGTCGGTAAATTTGAAAGGCGTGGCCTTTTGTTGTAAATATGGCATTCCTGAGCTGGTCAAGCGGGGCGGTGGATCGGTGATCAACATCGCATCTTTCACGGCGATGCTGGGATGCACGGTGCCGCAAGACGCGTATGCGACGAGTAAGGGAGGCGTCATCGCGCTGACCAAGCAGATGGCGGTCCAGTTCGGCCCGAAGAAAGTCCGTTCCAACGCGATTTGTCCGGGTCCCATTGAGACGCCGCTTCTCACGCAGTGGCTGCTGACCAATCCAGTGGAGCGGAATAAGCGCCTGCCGCGCATCCCGCTGGGGCGTTTTGGTAAACCCGAGGATGTGGTCTACCTGGCGCTGCATCTGGCATCGGATGAATCCTCGTGGACCAACGGAGCCGTCATGGTTGTGGACGGCGGAATTACGTCGAATTACTTTTAAGGAAAAACGCCTATGTGCCGAATGATTGGATTAATTGGAGTTCCGCCGCTGCCGGCCAAGGACGCGCTGGAATGTTTTCTGCCGCTCGCCAAAGACGGCCAGGTAAAATGCACCATGCCACGCGGCCATCTGGACGGTTGGGGCATCTCGGGATTCAGCGAAGGCCGGGCCGTCTATTTTGGTCGCCGGGCTGCTTCTGCGGTTGAAGATGCCGCCGCCTATCACGAGGCTGTTCAAAAGGCGCAGAAATCTCAATCGCCCGTCATTCTGGGCCATTTTCGCAAAGCGTCCACGGGTGCTTGCGATATCAGCAACACGCATCCCTTTCACGAGCATGACTGGATTTTCGCTCATAACGGCACGGTCTACGGCGCGCCGGCCAGCTTTTCGCTGATGGACGCTCGGCCGCAAGGGAACACCGACAGCGAACGTCTTTTTTTCTGGATTCTCGAGCAGGTGCGCAGCGAGTTTGATGTCACAGCCGCCCTGGTCAAGCTGCTGAAAGAGTCGCGGCCGAACCTGGTGTTCAGTTCGCTGACATTTCTAATGTCGGATGGGAAGACGCTCTGGGCCTACCGGGATTATGGCGACAAACGGCTGGAACCGGGGGAAACTCTTCAGGAGCGCGAGAAGTACTACACCCTTTATACGACCCGCCTCAACAAAACCGCCGTGGTTTGCTCGGAAGCGCTGGCCAGTCTTTCATCCCAGTGGGAGCCTCTGGCGCAGAAAACCCTGGCCGTGTTCACCACACAGACACCCGCTCCCCAGATTTTCAAAATCTAGCTAATCCAGGTCCATATCGCGGAGGGGTTTTTCAACCGGTCCGCCGTCTTTTTTAATTTGATCGACGCTTTGGCGGAACAGCTTATCGGCGATTTCCTTCTTCTTTTGCAGTTCAGAGGAGGTTTTTTCGAAAAGAGTTTTGCGATTTTCCTTATCCGTTTCGAGCTTTTTCAATGTGGCGCCCAGGCGGTCCTTCGGCTTGGCCGATTCGGATTCGATTTTGGCTCCTTCGGCTTCCGAATAAGTCCAAGTCGATTCGTGACCCCCCTCATGGACATTCACCCAGCGCGCCAGTACGAATAGAAAATCCGAAATGCGATTAAGATACGGCACGACGTCCCGATCCACCCGCTCCTCCGCGGCCAGTGCCACGACGCGACGCTCGACTCTGCGGCTGACAGCGCGGGCCTGATGTGCCAGGCAGGCGCAAAAAGCGCCCTGCGGCAGGATGAAGTTCTTCAGCGGCGGGAGCTCTTCTTCCATCTGATCGATTTGTTCTTCAAGCGCATGAATTCGGGTGGCGGGCAACTCCGCGCGGCGTTTGGAATCCGAGGGGGGTGTCGCAAGCAATGTTCCGACGATGAAGAGATCGCTTTGAACGGCGTTCAACCAGGGACGAGCGGCTTGCGCCGCGGCCGGCAACTGGGCCAGAATCAGCCCCAGCGCCGCATTCAATTCATCAACGGCTCCGTAGGCCTCGATTCGAGCGGCGTCCTTACGGACCCGTACGTTGCCGAGGAGCCCTGTGGTCCCATCATCGCCCGTTTTAGTGTAGATTTTCATAGCACGTTACCGTAAAATGTGTCGCACATGCGTCGAACTGGGATTCTGGCGGGCATTGCGGCGGGTATCATCGTGGTCGTCTGGCTTTTTCGGTTCGCCCCGGCGCCCCTGAGAGGCATCATTGAGCATCCCGTCCGCGTCATGATAGGCTCCGGGCAAGAATTAAATTCGGGTCTTCTGGATGTTTCTGAGAACACCGAAACGGTGCGCGCCGCCAGTCGCACGCTGCTGAAACCGCTGGGCGTGGTCACGCTGATCCGTTCGATTCCGTCTGTGGATACGTTCACAAAAGACAAAACCTCCGGTGAAAACAAGCGGCGTTAGCGGTGGCTGCTGACGAGGGCAAAAAAGCGATCCTCATAATGCGAAAACAGGCCCGTTTCCTTCAATCGCTCTCCCAGCTTCTTGACCGCGGATGGATTTCTCTGTGCCTCCAGAAAAAGTTTCTCAATTTCTGCGCGCGTCGCCGCTTCACGGCGCCCGGCCGGGTCGAACATCCCGCGCTCGTCCAGCTCGCGCATGTTGGCGGGAAACGACCGGAGGCTGATATCCACAATAAACTTCATGATGGAGAGGGGCCAGGACCCGTCCGGTCCCTGGAGAAGAGCCGTTCGGGCGGCGTCTTCGTTTTCCATAACTTTCAGGGTGCGTTCCGTCACCTCCGCCAGCGGGGCTTGTTCCAGGGACGTGTTGCGCAGCTCGTTGCGGAAGGAATACTCCAGGCCACGGAAGGCATCGCCGTACGACTGCTCAAAGGCTTCCTGATAATCGCTGGCGTTTTCCCCGAAACCCTGAAAGCGCTCCTTCCAGATGTCCGGGGTCAAGATTTTAGGCCGTTCCGCCTTGACCTCCCCTTCGCGAATGCGACAGCGTTCCGGCAGGTCGGTGAGTCCCGACAGAAGGACATAGCGCACACCGGTCGACCCGAAGGTCGACAAGCTGTGCTTGGGGGGACGCAGAATGCGTGTCTGCCGCAACGCCTCGACGAAAGAAGGTCGTTTCTCCATGACGTAATTTTAACTTATTTTTTGCCGCTTGACCTCGCAGGAGGTTTGTGCTATGGTAATCACCGGCACGCAGAAGTGCCGACATCTCCAACGAAGGCGGTCGCTAGAAAGGGAAGCGGCCGCTTTTTTGTTATATGAAGAAAATTGAATGCTATATACGAGAAACCGATGCCCAAGCCGTTGTCGATGCCCTGGCCAAAACCGGGATCAGCGGCGTGACGATTTATCCGGTGCAGGGCTTTGGACGCCAGCGCTCCAAGGGAAAAGGAACGTTGATGCCCAAAATGAAACTCGAGATATTCACGTTGGATATTGAAATGGACTACGTTCTGGGAACAATTTTAGAAGTAACGCGTAAAGGAAGATTTGGCGATGGGAAAATTGCTATTCTTCCTGTAGACGATGTAATCAGGATTCGTACTGGGGAAAAAGGGGCCAAAGCCGTGTTCTAGAGCCCGCCTGCGCGGGTTCGGCAAGAAGGGGAGACACGATGATGTGTCTGCAGATCGAACGAGGGCGTTCGCTATGTCGTGTGGCGGACGCCCATTTTTATTTACTAACTAAAAGGAGGATTCAATGAGCAGGTCGAAGTGGTCAAAGCAATTGGTCGTAAAAGGCTTGTTAACTACATTCATTGCAGCCAGCAGCAAAGTCTACGCGGATGCGCCGGCAGCCAAATGGTACGACACCATCGGGATGAGCGGCTATCTGCAGGGCTCTTACGTGGGAAATCTGGAAAACTCTTCACATAACAAAAACAACGTCGGTCGTCAGTTCGATGTCAACGGGAACAGCTTCAGTTTGAACCGGTTCCTGTTGCAGATTGCCAAACCAGTGGGAGATAGCGATCATTACGGCTTCACGGTGCGGCTGGCCGCGGGTCAGGACGCGACCGCACTCCCATCGAGCGGAGGGACCAACTTCGCGGTTCAGGAAGCGTATGCTACCTATGCGATTCCGGTTCTGACCAAACTTCAGCTCATCGGCGGCCGGTTCGTGACGGCGGAGGGATACGAAGTTGTAGACTCGGTCAATAACCCGAACTTCTCCGAAGGACTTCTGTTCGCGTGGATGGAGCCGATCAGCCATACCGGGGTCAAGGCCAATTACACGTTCAACGATAAAGTGAACGCGACCCTCGGCGTGGTCAATGGATGGAACGTTGACACTGATAATAACAGCCAGAAGACGATCATGTGGCAGGTGGCAACGACACCCACCAAGAAGATCAGCTGGAGTTTCCAGGGCTTGTACGGAAATGAAGTCACACAACCCGTTACAGGTGCAGGTCTCACCGCTGACGAGATTGCTCATGCGAATCACGCGAATCGATTGTCCTTGGATACGGTGGGCGGATTTAACCCCACGGACAAAATCAGCTTGAATGCGCAGGCGAACTGGTATCAACAGACCAATGATCCGACGCTTGTGACAGCCGACGGCGGCACAGCGGTAGGGACCACGCACGCATATGGCGGAGGGCTCTGGGCGTCGTACGCAACGACCTCCAAATTCACGGAATCCGTGAGATATGAGGTCATTTCGGACGAGAATGGCTCCAACCTCTTCCCCAATGGTCCTGGAATCGCGTTCCCCCACTTGGCAACACCAGGAACGGGTACAAACCAGACGGTCCAGGAGGTTACCTTAACTCATAAGACCATGCTGACTTCAAACTTGGGAACTCGCTTGGAGTACCGGCATGACTGGAGCAACGAACCGACGTTTGTGAAAGATGACGGATCCGGCGTGCGCACTCAGAACACGGTCAGCATGGATTGGTTCGTGACATTCTAACTGCCGTATCTGTCGTTGCCGTAATTTGGAGCGGGCCGCTTCCCCTTTGGCGGCCCGCTCTTTTTTTGTTGGAAAAGATTTATTTATTGTAAACTTTTCATGTGATCGCCTTCGATAAAGAGACCTGTACTGATTTCGAGACGGCGTTGTCGAAAGAATGGCTCGAAACAAACGGGTTGGGTGGGTTCGCAAGTTCCACTATCGTTGGATGCAACACGCGGCGCTACCATGGCCTCCTCGTCGCCGCCACTCACCCTCCGGTCGGGCGCATGATGCTCGTCAACGGGTTTGAGGAGTGGGTCGTAATCGACGACACACGCTACTATCTCTCCTGCCACCAGTACCCGGGTGTCATTCATCCCCGCGGCTACCAGAACCTCATCGGTTTCCGTCTCGATCCCTGGCCCATCTGGACCTACCGTATCGGTACGCTGATCCTTGAGAAGTCGCTGACAATCATTCACGGCCAGAACACGACGATCATCACCTATAAGCTGAAGAAAGAATCCGGCGGCGCGGAGCTAGTGATCCGGCCGCTGATGACAGCCCGCAGTTTTCACGCCCTGCATCAGGAAAATGGAGCGATTCAGCCTCAGGCTGAAATCCGCAGTGGCGTCGCCATTCTCCGGCCTTATCCCGGGGTTCCGGCCATTTATTTCCACCACAATGCCCAGCAGTTCGCGCCCGGTTTTAACTGGTACCGCCAGATGGAATATCAGCGCGAACAGGAACGGGGGCTGGAATTTCATGAGGATTGCTGGTCACCGGGGGAATTTCATTACAAGCTGCAGGGGTCTCAAGAGGCTGTCATGGTCGCGACGACGGAAGGCGCCGGCTATTTTGACACCGGTTTTCTTTTGAATACCGAGCGCGCGAGGCGCCGCGCGCTGCTTTCCGGGTGGGAAGCGACCGATGATGTCACCCATCATCTGGTCATGGCCGCCGATCAATTTATCGTTCAGCGCGGCTCGAATTCTGCCGACAACCCGGCCCCGGGCCGGAGCCTCATCGCGGGCTACCCTTGGTTCGAAGACTGGGGGCGGGATACCTTCATATCGCTCCCCGGCTTGCTCCTGGTGACCGGACGCTTTCAGGAAGCCAAAGACATTCTCCGTTCCTACGCCCAATACACCGATCAGGGCATGGTTCCCAATCGCTTCCCCGATGCGACCGATACGCCGGAATACAACACGGTCGACGCCAGCCTCTGGTTCATCATCTCGATTTTTCATTTCCTGCGCTACACAAAAGATTTCGATTTCGTCCGCGAAAATCTCTGGGACACCATGAAAGAGATCGTGCTTCATTACCAGAACGGGACCCGTTACCAGATCCACATGGATCTCGACGGATTGATTTATGCCGGCCAGCCCGGAGTACAACTCACCTGGATGGACTCGAAAATCGGCGATTGGGTCGTGACGCCGCGAATCGGCAAGCCGGTGGAAATCCAGGCGCTGTGGTACAACGTTCTGCGCATCATGGACCAGCTCGGCGCGCGTTTCGGAGAGAAAGACGGGGCCAAGAAATGGGCGGGCTTGGCCGAGAAAGTATGGTCCTCTATCAACCGGTTGTTCTGGTTTGAAGAGGGGGGGTATCTTTATGATGTCGTGAATGGAGACGAGCGCGACGCCAGTCTCCGTCCCAATCAGATTTTGGCCATTAGTCTTCCATTTGAATGCCTGACGCCCGACCGCGCCACACGCGTGATCACAATTCTGGAAGAACGGCTGCTGACCCCGTTCGGATTGCGCACGCTGGACCCTCGCGATCCGCGCTATGCACCGCACTATAAAGGCGATCCCCGGGCACGCGACATGGCCTACCACCAGGGAACCGTCTGGCCCTGGCTGATGGGGCCGTTTCTAACGGCTTATCAGAAAGTCCACGGCAAGTCTCCCCGCGTCCAGTCCCATCTCCGGGCGCACCTGGCCCTTCTATTGACTCACTTGTGGGAGGCCGGTCTGGGTACGATTTCCGAGATTTTTGACGGCGATATGCCGCACGAGCCGCGCGGCTGCATTGCCCAGGCTTGGTCCGTGGCAGAGGTCCTTCGTGTCCTGCGAGAAGACTTGGGGTCGGCGACACCGCCCACCTCTGCGCGCATCCCTGATAAAAATAATCAAACACCCACTCCAGCCCCCACCTCGCGATAACCCTTGGCTGATTATTCGTCACCCGAAGCGCTGACGCGCATGATCAATGAAAACGCTGAAGCGCTTCTCGCGGCCGCCTGGGGAATGGGCTGGAAGGGGGCCGATGCCGAAGATCTGGTGCAGGAGACCTTTGCCGTTTTCCTCCGAGCGCCCGAACGATTTGAAGGGCGTTCCAGCCTCAAGACTTACCTGTTTGGCATTCTCTATAATAAGGGGCTTGAGAAGCGGCGGGAGGTCGTGCGAGAAGAGGCGGTCGACCCGATCGATGAAGTTTTTGAAAAGCGTTTTGGCACCTGGGGGATTTGGCGAACCATGCCCCGCGGTCCCGAAGATGAGGTTATGGCGCGGGAGACAGCGGCCCTCGTGGAGGAATGCCTTCAAGGCTTGAATGTCCAGCAGCGGATGGCCTTTTATCTCAAGGAAATTCAGCATGAAACCACGGATTCGATCTGTAATATTCTCGAAATAACCATCACTCATCTGGGAGTACTTCTCTTTCGGGCGCGTAATAAGCTACGTGAATGCGTCCAGAGAAAATGGGGGGTTTAAATGCATCTTTTGAGCTGCAAGGAGGTAACGACGCATCTGGCTTTAGAGGATGTCGACCGATTGCCCTGGTATGAAAGGCTTACCGTCCGATTCCATATGGTCATTTGTTGGGTGTGCCGGCGCTATGAACGGCAAATTAAGGCTCTTGGTGCGGCTTTTCGATGTTCCTTGGACAACAAACTAGCCTCTGAAAACGTGGATGGCTTAAAAAAGAGACTTCTACATGCTCTCGCCAAACCCTGAAATTCTCCTGACATCAAACTTCAAATGAAGGCATTATTGATTTTGAGCGTCCTGCTCATGCTGCTCTCTCTGCTGACCCTATTTAAAGCTCCTGTTGGGGTGTTATGGATCCCTGCGCTGTTCGCCGCGGAATGGGGGCATTATTTGGCCTTAGCTTCCGTCCTGTTAGCCATTGTGGTCAGCCGTTTTCCAGGATCCGGGCGTATCGGTTTTGTGCTTGCTTTGATAGCTGCCGTCTTGTTCATGACGCCTGTCTTGCGTGCCATTCCGATTGCCCAGAAATTGCCGGAAGAATGCCGGCAGGCATTTGGCTCGGTCACGCCGATAGGAACACCGGGTGCGGCCCCCCGTCCCGGCCCCTTGAGTTTTTTAGATTTATATCGAGGAGTTAAGTCCCCGTCCGTTCGGATCAGCCGATACCTCTATTCGTCCAATCACGGCCAGGACCTGAATATGGATGTCTATGCCCCCGAACAGCCGACGGCGCCGTTGCCCGTTGTCATTACAATACACGGGGGCTCCTGGAAAAGCGGCGACAACAGTGAACTTTCTGCGCTGAATCATTATTTGGCGGCCCGCGGCTACTTAGTTGCGGCGGTTAACTATCGGCTGGCTCCGCGCTGGACTTTCCCTGCCGCCCGGGATGACGTTTTCGAAGCCATCGCGTATCTGAAATCCCATGCCCGGGAGTTGAACCTCGATCCCCGGCGGATTGCTATCATCGGCCGTTCGGCGGGTGGACAGATCGCTTTAGCCACGGCCTATGCGCGGCAGGACCCCTCAATTCGCGGTGTTGTCGCCTTCTACGCACCGAATGATCTGATATTCGGCTATTCTGTTCCCGACAGCCCGCTGATCATGGATTCCAATAAGTTGATCGAAGACTACTTAGGGGGAACCCCAACGCAACTGGAGAGCGTTTACGAAGCCGCCTCGCCGATTCGTCTTGTGGGGAAAACAACGCCGCCGACGCTGATGATTCACGGTCAGCTCGATAACATGGTCTGGCCTGTCCATGAAGATCGTTTATCGAAGCGGCTGGCTGAGGCGGGTCGTCCCCATCTTTATCTGCGACTTCCATGGGCGACCCATGGCTGCGATGCCAATTTCAGCGGGCCCAGCGGACAATTAAGCACCTATGCGATCGAGCGGTTTCTCGCCGCCGTCATGCAGGAACGGGGGTAATATGGCCGTCCTTCTTCCACTCATTATTAAAGGGTTGCTGCTCACGGTCATCATGATGGCTATTCTTTGGACGATTCAATTGAAATCTGGCAATGCGGGCATTGTCGATTTCGGCTGGGCGCTGGGTCTAGCTCTCCTCGCCGCGCTTTACGGCGCTCTGGGTCCTGGCTACGGTCCCCGGCGAGCCCTCATGGCCGCGATGGGTTTATTCTGGGGTTTGCGTTTGGCCTTCCACATTCTGACGGATCGCGTAATCGCCAAACCAGAAGACCCTTTCTACCGGAATCTTCGCGCGGAATGGAAATCGAGCGCACCATGGAAATTTTTCTTTTTCTTTGAATTCCAGGCTCTCCTGGACGTCGTGCTGGCGACTCCTTTTCTGATCATGAGTGTCAATCCGGCTCCCGGTCTGACGATTCTGGAATGGATGGGTTTTGGACTGTGGGTCATTGCGCTCGGCGGCGAGTCCCTGGCCGACCGACAGCTCAAACATTTCAAGAGCAATCCGGCGAACAAGGGGAAAGTGTGCCAGGAGGGACTTTGGAATTATTCACGCCATCCCAATTATTTTTTTGAATGGCTGATTTGGATGGCCTATTTAACCGCAACGCTCGCATCTCCTTACGGATGGGTGTCGATTATCTGTCCGGCTCTCATGCTCTACATCCTGCTCAAAGTCACCGGAATCCCGGCGCGGGAGACGGAGTCAGTCAAAAGTCGCGGCGACGCCTACCGAGAATACCAACGAACCACCAGCGCCTTTGTTCCGTGGTTCAAGAAAGAAGCCTAAAATCATGATTTCACTTCTCGAGAAAGATCTTCTACCGGACACATTAATTCGCCAGGGGATACGTCATCTCCTGCGGCAGCGCCTGCGCGATGAGAACAAGGGAAACCCGGAAGCCCAGCAGGCCCACTTGATGCAGCTCATCGAGCAGCTCAAGGCCGGCCCCATTGCGATTCGCATGGAAGCGGCCAACGAGCAGCATTACGAAGTGCCCACGGAATTCTATTTGAAAGTTCTGGGAAAACATCTCAAATACAGCAGCGGATTGTGGCCTGACGATGGGGTCAGGCCCAATGTCGACGTGGGGTCTGACCCCTTGTCTTCCTCCGAAGAGGCCATGCTTAGCCTGACCTGCCGCCGGGCGCAATTGGCCAACGGGCAGGACGTACTGGAGCTCGGCTGTGGTTGGGGGTCTCTGAGCCTCTTCATGGCGGCGCGCTATCCAGGCAGCCGCATTACCGCCGTGTCCAATTCCCGCACACAAAAGAAACATATCGATGATCAAGCCGCACGCCGGGGCTTGAAAAATCTGACGATTGTCACCGCGGATATGAATGAGTTTGAAACGCAGCAGACGTTCGACCGCGTGGTGTCCGTAGAGATGTTTGAACACATGCGCAACTACGAGAAGCTGCTCGAGAAAATCGCGCGGTGGATGAAGCCGGACGCCAAGTTGTTCGTCCATATCTTCACGCATAAGGATTACGCCTATCCGTTTGAGGTGAAAGATGCGACGGACTGGATGTCCAAATACTTTTTCACGGGCGGCATCATGCCCAGCGACCATCTGCTGCTCTATTTCCAGAAGGATGTCCGGATCGAAGAGCATTGGCGCGTCAGCGGTGTTCATTATCAGAAGACCTCCGAAGCCTGGCTCCGGAAGATGGACGAAAATCGGTTCGACCTGATGCCTCTTTTTGAAAAGACGTACGGAAAGACTGAGGCCGCCAAATGGTGGGTTTATTGGCGCGTCTTCTTCATGTCCTGTGCTGAATTGTGGGGATTCCGCGGCGGCACGGAGTGGTTCGTGAGTCATTACCTCTTTTCGAAGCGATGATGAAAAGTATCGCCATCATCGGCACCGGCATCGCCGGGATGGCCTGCGGGCATTTTCTTCATCCACGATACGACCTGACGGTCTACGAACGCAACGATTATGCCGGCGGCCATACGAACACCGTCTTGGTCAGCGAGGAAGGACGGACGATCCCCGTGGACACCGGCTTCATGGTGTACAACGAGGTCACGTACCCGGAACTCACAAAACTATTGGCCGCATTGAATGTCGAGACAAAGCCCACGTCGATGTCTTTCAGCGTCCAGCACGTGCCTTCAGGGCTCGAATTCTGTGGATCGGGATTAAATGGTTTATTTGCACAGCGCAAGAACCTCGTTAAGCCCCGCTTCTGGAAGCTCCTGTGGGAAATTAATCGCTTTAACGCGGAAGCTCCCAAAATTCTTGATGATCCGAAGTACGAAGATTACAGCTTGAAAACCTATGCTGAAGAAATGGGCTTCAGCCGTGAATTTCTGGATAAATATCTGATCCCGATGAGCTCGGCCGTATGGTCGACGCCCGCCGACACGATGCTCGACTTCCCTGCTGTGACGCTCGTCCGGTTCTTTAAGAACCACGGTTTTCTCGGGTTGGACACTCAGCATCCCTGGCGGACTGTTACTGGCGGCAGTCGAATGTACCGGGACAAAATCATTCGCCCGTTTCGTGATCGCCTGTTTGTGAATCGTCCTGCGGTTCGCGTGTCACGTCAAAATGGCAAGGCGCAAGTCACCGATAAAAGCGGCCAGACCGTCGAGTACGATGGCGTAATTTTCGCTTCACATGGCGATGAGACCCTGGCGCTGTTAGCGGATCCCACGCCCCGGGAGCAGGCCCTGCTGAGCCCATTCCGCTATGAGAAAAACATCGCTACCCTGCACACCGATGCGTCCGTCATGCCCCGCACGCGAGCAGCCTGGTCATCCTGGAATTATCGATCCGAACTTAATCGTCGCGGCGAGTCGGTAGCCTCCACGATCTACTGGATGAACAGTCTGCAGGGCGTTTCGGACAAGCACGATTACTTTGTTTCGATCAATGATCCCGGGCGAATCCAACCTCTGAAGATCATTCAAACGATTGATTACACGCACCCGATTTTCTCGGTCGATGCCATCCGGGCCCAAAAGGAGCTGCCCCAGCTCAATGAAAATGGCGTCACCTATTTCTGCGGCAGTTATTTCCGTTACGGTTTTCATGAAGATGCGCTGATTTCTGCCATTGCGGTCTGTAAGAAATTGGGTGTTGAAAGCACTCAGGTATGAACATGAACTCCTGCCTTTATGAATGTGATGTGATGCATTACCGGATGGAACCGGTGAAGAACCGCTTTGCTTACAAAGTCTTCATGTTCTATCTGGATCTTGACGAGATCGACAGCATCGCGCGACGATTTCGATTGATAAGTCGAGGCGTTTTTAACTTGTTCAGTTTCCGCGAGGAGGATCATCTGCATTACGGAGGGGCGACGGTGCGGGAGAATATCACGCAGTTCCTCGCCAGCCGCGGCGTGGATATCGGGCGTGGACGCATCATGCTTCTCACGCATTTGCGAATGCTGGGGTATGTGTTTAATCCCGTGTCCTTTTATTTCTGCTTCAACGAGGCGGGTGATCCCGTCGCTGCGGTGGCCGAGGTGGGCAATACCTTCCATGAGCAGAAAGGCTATCTCCTGGATGCCTCCTGTCGCCAGGGAGATAGCTTTCAACAGCGTGTGGCCAAGAATTTCTACGTTTCACCGTTTATCGACCTGGACGCTGAATTTGATTTCCGCCTGCACGTGCCGGATGATAATCTGCGGGTTCTGATCGATGATTACAAAGAAGGCCGTAAGTTTTTCTTGTCGTCCCTCACGGGCCGCCGGACGGCATTGAGCGACCGGCGGCTGGCTTGGTATGCTTTGTCCTTTCCATTTCTCACGCTGAAGATCATTTTCCTTATTCACTGGCAGGCCCTGGTGCTTCGGATCAAGGGTCTGACCTATTGGCGAAAAGCCGATCATCCCGAACTGCAGGAGGAAATGCAAGATGTCCGAAACCGCTGAAGTCATCGCCGTATCACGTATCGACACGCCGGCGCTGCGTCCTGAAACCTGGGGGTTTTATCAGCGCCACGTGCTTCGCATTCTTCGTCAGCTGCGACAAGGCTTTCTCACCCTGACCCTTCCAGACGGTTCTGTCACGTCCTGGGGAGATCCGCGGTCCGAATTCCGGGCCTCGCTCAGGATCAAGGACACGAATTTCTTTAAACGCTGCTTTCTTTACGGCGACGTTGGATTCGGCGAATCCTATATGGCGAACGAGTGGGAAACAGATAATGTGACCGCCCTGATTGCCTGGATGATTCTGAATATTGAAAACCATCCTGCAATTTCCGGTTCGCGGCGGCGCCTGTCCCCGGTCAACTGGCTGATGGCCTTCAATCGCCTGATGCACCGTCTCCGGCCGAACAGCCGCATGGGTAGCCGGCGGAATATTGAGGACCATTACGATCTGTCGAACGAATTCTTCACGCAATTCCTTGATCCGACAATGGCGTATTCGTCCGCCTATTTTGAGACCGGGCGAGAGTCGCTGGAAGAAGCGCAGCAGCGGAAATTTGAAAAACTTTGTCAGAAGTTGCGCCTGCGCGAGCAGGACCATGTGCTCGAAATAGGCTCCGGCTGGGGGGGATTTGCCGCCTACGCCGCCCGTCAGTATGGCTGCCGCATCACCACGATCACGATCTCGCGACAGCAGTATGACTATGCTCGGGATAAAATCGAAAAGGAAGGCCTTTCCGGGCGAGTCGAGGTCCGTTTGCAGGATTACCGCGATGTGAAAGGATCGTATGACAAGATCGTGTCGATTGAAATGCTCGAAGCAGTGGGCCACGAATATCTGGAGGCCTACTTCAAAAAATGCCATGAAATCCTGAAGCCGTTCGGCGTAGTGGCCCTCCAGGTGATCACCTGCCCGGACAGCCGCTACAACCAGCTGCGCAAGGGGGTGGATTGGATTCAAAAGCATATCTTCCCCGGGTCGCTCCTGCCGTCGGTCGCTGCGATCAACAGTGCCGTGAATGCCACCGGGGATATGGTGCTGCACAGCCTCGAGGATATGGGGACCCATTATTCCCGCACCCTGGCCGCCTGGCGAGAGAATTTTAACGATCGAAAAGCCCAGATACAAAAACTGGGGTTCGGCGAATCCTTCCTCAGAAAGTGGAACTATTACTTCAGCTACTGCGAAGCCGCTTTTGCCATGCGCAATATCGCCGTTCTCCAGATGGTCTACACCCGCCCCAACAATCGCCGGCTGTAATTAACCTCATCCGCCGTCGGAGGCAGTGAATATTCTGCCTTGAAATCCCTCTAATCCTCTGGTAAGAGAATCTGTCATGCTTTCGAAGAAACACATCGTCAGAGGAAGTACGTCCATCGTCCTATTGTTCATGATGGTCCATGCGTTTACGCCCCTGCACGCGCGGGCCAATAAAAATAATGTGCTTTACTGGCATGGCAACCCCAAGGAAAAGAAGGTTGCGCTGACTTTTGATGACGGACCCAATGAACCTTACACATCCCAGGTGCTCAAGGTTCTAAAGGACCAGGATGTGAAGGCGACTTTCTTCCTGGTGGGGAAAAATGTTGAGATGTTCCCGGAGGCGGCGCGGGCGATTGTTGCGGCCGGACATGCGATTGGAAACCACAGCTATGATCACCACAACCTCGTGACCAAAACCAACGAGCAGGTGCGTGATGAAATTGAGAAGACCGAAGAGATCATTGAAAAGACGACGGGCGAGAAAACCGCCCTCTTTCGCCCTCCTTACGGGGAAAAGGACACGCTGACGGTCGAGCAAACGCACAAGCTGGGCTATGTGATGGTGGAATGGTCCGTATCGGCCGAGGATTGGCGCAAACCGGGATCTGACCACATTATCGACAATGTCGTAAAATCTGTTCGCAATGGCTCGATCATCCTGATGCACGACGGGGACAAGTGGCGACACGGCAGCGACCGCAGCCAGACCGTCGCCGCGCTTCCCATGATCATTTCTCAACTTCGCCAGCAGGGCTATGAATTTGTCACCGTTCCCGAGTTGTTGAAACTCGATATGCCCGGACCTGTACAGACCGCCAGCCGCACGTCCTCCGCTGCCTCCGACGCGACAAAAAAGCTATAACGATTTCGTGGTGACATACGAGAACGCACAACCGGTGGATATCCCGGCTATCGCCGAGCTTTATCAACAGGCGTTTCCCGAAGCACTCGAGGCCGTCTTCGGCAAGGCTCGCCTCCCTGCCCGCGCGGTGGAAGATGTGTTTTCGAGCCTTTACCACATCGAGCCTGGAGGATTTCTCGTGGCGCGCGAGACTGAGCGGGCGGTGGGCTGCGAAGTGGTCGTTCGTTCGCTCAAAAGCCTCGAGCGGCAACTTTGGCGGGGGGAGATCTGGCGCTGGGCGGGCCATTGGCTTGGCGGCCGCTACAGCGGCCTGGGGCTTGGTTTTATTCCGAGGCTTATCAAAGCGGCGTGGGATTACCGCGGCGCCTCCCTATCAGACGGTGACATGGCGCAGGTCCTGACCGTCATCGTCGACCCGCATGACCAGGGCCGGGGTATTGCCTCGCGCCTAACCGAGCTATCGCTGGCCTACCTCAAAACCACATCGGCCTCTCATGTCCGCCTCGAAGTCGATGCCGCCAAGCCCGGCCCGATTCATCTTTACCAGAAATTCGGCTTCCGTGAAATCGCCCGCATTCCCTCTCCCCGCGGTCCTGCCCTGGTCATGACCCTGTCACTTAATTAGTCGTCGTGATCATGGCCAAAAAGTGTCAAGTTTTTGTGTATATTAATTCTGTGAAATACGCGGGCTTGATCGGGATCATCCTGGCGATCGCTATGCCCTGCGTCGCGCGGGCGGCGGATATTTCTTCGGCGACGATCCAAGGGCAGATTGCGGACTGGTCACTGATTCAGTCCAAAGGGGGAATTCAGCTCGGTCCTGCGATCCAGCATGCGCCAAATTCCTGGCAATTGCCCCTGTTGTGCGACTTAACCGCCAACGCTTCCGGCCTTATCATTCAAAAAACGGTGGTCCAGCAGGAGGGGAAAGACATTTTCATTTCGCTCGTCCTTGGCCAGACGGTCTGGACGTTGACGCCGCAGCGCGGCCAATGCAAACCCGTTATCATTGATTCAAGCCCGGGGGTCTACCAAGTCTTCTACCGCGATGCCGCGGGCAAAACCTACTCCCTCGGCTACGCCGAATTCAACATCAACAGCGACAACCTGAACAAACCGCGGGGATAAAAAAACACCACCCCCTTGTTGGGTCCTGCCCTCCTCATGACCCAGGCTTTACGCAGCTATAGCGGTTAAATGAGATTCAGGAGAAACGGTGGAATGGACTGCGTTTGCATGTGGAAGCAAAATGGCCAAAACAGCGGCAAGACCTGTTATCTTGAGCATGAGAGGAAGGTACCCGTGACTCAGCCCTGCAGCCACTCCGCCGAATGCAGCCGCAGACAAAATGGACATGCCTATTGCAAAACTACCTTTTTGAGATGACTTCTTACCCTGGGCGGCGCGGGCGATGGCAGGGCTCAGTTTTTGTTTGCCTTCATTTACTTCCTTTTGGATCATCTCGATGATGGCTGTTTTTAGCTGGCGACCTTGAAGATCCAATAGAGCAAAAAATTCCTTCTTAAGCTTCATCGTCGGGAGCACGACACTGATCTTTCGTGTCTGCTTTGGCGTACGTGGCTTCTCGGAGGGCTCAGAATTTAACCAATGATAGAAAGTGGCCCGGCGGACCCCCAGAGCTTTGGCCGCTTTTTCCACTTGCGGGTACCTGCGCCGCGCCTGTTCCGTGAGGAATGTGCGCAGTCGCCCCACGTATCTCCGATAATTCAAATTGGTTTCAGCCGCGGAGATCACGAAGTCACTGGCCGAGTACGACCGATTTGGCTTGGCTTTTATTTCATAACCGATACCCTTTCCCAAAAAGTTTGAGGACCACCCCCTGTTATAAATAGTTGCCCGGGAGATACCCAGACGTTTTGCCATTTCTTCTTTATTTTGACCGCCAGAATCGGCGTGCTCAACCAACCACTGTCGGAGACGTTTTTTCCAGAGTTCAAATTTCAGGTTCCTTTCATCCGAGCGAACAACAAAATCATTCCTCTTGTTAACCGTTCCGCGAGGGCCCATCACCGAGCCGAACAGAGTGGCGATGCCCCCGTAAGTGAGCCAGGAGGGAACATGCCAATGCGCAAAAAGTTGCGGCGCGAGCAACCAGAGCCCGAAGATCACTGCGCCGATTGTGACCGAAGTGAGCAGGGCCATCACAATCCCAGAGCTGCCTTTGTCGGGTGATTTACTCGTAATGGCTTCACCGGCGTTGAGATCTTTCGGCAGCTCGCTGGGGAGAGTGTCACCTACCAGTTTGGCTAAATCCAGCACTCGGTTAGCGTAGCCGAATTCATTGTCGTACCAACTCCAAACGACCACAAATTTTCCATTCGGGCTGACGTAGGTGAGACTCCCGTCCACAATGCTGGACTCAGTTCGACCCAGAATGTACTGAGAGTTCAAAGTGCGGCTCGAATACCCCATGATCCCTTTCATTCGGCCTTCGGAAGCTTCACGCAACAGACGATTGACTTCTTCTTTCGTCGTCGGTCGAGAAACCACTATGATCGTAGGAGCAATCGATCCATCGGGGACCGGGACCCGCAGCGCGACGCCATCCCCTTTTCCCAATAGTTCAGGGATTACCTGTCCGACAGCTTTCGCCGCACCCGTAGTTGTGGGGATGATGCTCAGACCAGCAGGGAGTCCACGCTGGGGCGCTTCGGGACGCAGAAGAGGAAGAACAGGTTGATCTTGCGTATACGCATGCGTGGTCGGTACATAAAAGATCTCCACGTTCAAGACGTCTTGTAATATCCTCAAGGGCGGAACGATGTCATTGGTTGTGCAGGAAGCAGCACTATAGACTTTGCGCGTAGGATCTAGTTCTTCTGAGTTCACGCCGGGTGCGATGGTTTGCACGTCCCCGGTGGCGGGTGCTGTGATGATGACTTTTTTAGCGCCTCCAGGTCGATCTACATGGTTTTGAGCTGCCTCTCCGGTCGTAAAGCGGCCCGTCGCTTCCAGGACAATGTCTACATTCAACGCGCTCCAGGGAATTTTCTCCGGTTCCGGTTCATCCGTGATGACGATGCGCTTCCCATCAATGGAAATCCAATACGTGCCGTCATCGTCACGGCCATACGTATATTTCAGGTCTTGGACTTTGGAGCGGGGAGCGATGGCAAACTCGTTCTCCAATTGCCATACGAACTCTTCCAATCCTAAGGTGCCGAACTTCTTGAAGTTAAACGCGACATCATTCAAGGCGACTATTTCAATGCCTTTTGGATTTTGCAGCCACGCTCGGAGGAGATTCTTTCCGATTCGGCCGCTTCCGCCATTGATGCCGATTCGGGGAGAATTGTTTCGTTTGGCTCTCTCCACATTTTGAAGGGCTATCTCCGCCGCGATTAGAGAGGTTTCCTGATCCGGAATCAGAACAGCGGGCACTTTGGTCGTATCATTTAGGCTAAGGTTGATCTGATTGTTTTCATCTACGGCCGCGCGGATGAATTGAACAAGCTTCCGCTTGGCGGTTTCGCTGAGTTGGGTGACCTCGAGGAACCCGAGGACAGGTTCCAGGCGCTTCAAGAAAAATTTGGCGGGGAAAGCGCGGTTGGGGTGATTTTTCAGATCCATCAGATTAAAGCTGAAGTCAGCCGCCTTAATGAGCTGCGTTCCAAGCCGCTTCCGAGCGAGATCACGATAATACTGAGCCTCGATCTTAATCTCTTTCTGAAGATTCTCTTCCCCTTCGTAATCCGGCTTGGAGAGTCCTTGAACCAGGCTCAGGACATCCGCATCAGTCAATTGCTGGATGATTCCTCCGATCTCCGCTCGCAGCGCGTGATCGCTCTTCAGCGCGGTAAACCGCGCGTGGCCCCAGCGCCCTTTCTTTCCATCCTCGATCGTGTCATGCAACCAGGCGGCCGACAAGACGTGCGCGAGCTCATCCTTATCCGGAATCTCGCTTCCCACTGCAAAATCCTCATATAAGAGCCGCACGACACCCGCGACATGGACCATGTAAGGACGATTGTCACCCCGGGCTCGAGGCTGGTCGGCGTGAAGAATGACGCTTAAGGCGAAGGCCCGGTCGAAAATCTGCTGCTGGGCAGTGGTACTCAGCAGGTTGCGTGCTTCCCTATAGCTTGCAGCGATTTCACGAGTCGCCTCACGAATCTGTGACTCAGTAACCGCGGGCACGCCCGCAAGATAGGGTTGAATAGCGGGCTCGACAGAATCTCCAGACTCCATGGCGGAAATTAGACGGTTCACATCCTCGATCAGCTGCTGGCTTGGTGGCTCGAGCTTGCCCGACCCGCCGCCACTTTCATTAGGTACGGGCAGGCCTTTGTCGACAGATATCAAAATATGCGGTTCAGGAAGTTCGCCACGACGGCGTTCCCCGAGCCGTCGAACTGGGTCCGGCATATCGTAAATATCCGCGCCTATCCCGCCCCCTCGCGCGGTGATCGAAGGCCCCGATCCCGTGTCTCCGGCAGATCCTGCGCCGGCGATGCCTGGTTCTGTTGATGATGCGGCGGATCCCCTGTTCAATGTATTGGTACCGGGTGGATTCGTATAGATTGCCAACCGTTGTTGCAATATCAGGAAATATCCCAAGGGTCGCTGCAACCAGGATAATTTAGGGCGAGGCAAGATCTCGGTCGCCAATGCCTGAAGGTAACCTTGCATGGCCACCCGCTCGGCCCCGGTCAAACTCAAGTAAATATAGACGAGTTGGTCAGTAGCCTCGTTGCTTAACTCATCAGGAAGCACGTTGCCTCTTGTCGCTGGTTCAGAAGCCGCAGCCAGGAATGCAATCACCGCTAGAGGGACGGGATGCGACTGGTACCATTTTCCAAGCACAGCTAACTGCTCTCTGGTAACGGTTGTCGGCCAGAGAGTGTCGCTCAGAATCCGTCTGTAAAGATTTTCAGCCGACTGATCTCGCTTTGGTGAAGGTGTGGCGACTAGCCCCAGATGTTTGGCAACGGCCCACATCAGCGGGTACGTCCGCCGGATAGCTTCGGTTGAATCGATGGGCTTGAAAGCAACCAGTTGATTTAAGGCGTTGGGGTCGAAAGTTGCCAGTTTATAAAGCTGGGGAGCGATTGCCTCAGCCGCCAATAATTGCTCTGCGAGGAGGCGATCCTTTGCCGCAATGAGCGGTACGACAAAATCAGATGGCGGTACGGCAGCAAGACGCGGAATAGATACGCCTACTCTATTTATGCCTGTTGAAGGGTAGTAAAACAAAGAAGACTGACCATCTGGAGTTCTCTCTTCCCTGACTTGTCCCCAAGAAAGATGTTGGGGCGGTTCATTTTGCGGATCGAGGACGCCCACAAGAGGGATCAGGTTTTTCAATGTCCCCAGAATCAAGCTCGCCAATGCCATATCAGGCGAAAGGGCGCCTTCCCTAACTGTGTGAGGTCGGAAGACCACAGCAAGCGCGAGGGTTAATTGCCGAATATGCTCTTCGAGTCTTTCGGACGAGACATTTCCATATTCCTCTACCAGTTGCGAAATGATCTGTTGGGCGTTCTCTCGAGCGTTCGGCTCAGCCGAGCTCTCTTCGTTAACAATGCTGGCGAGCCTGCTCAAAGATTCCCGCAGGAGCGGGGGCAACGACTCCCAGTTATGCGCGCTCGGCTCGCCGGGGCCAATCACCGAGCCGATGACTGTCATAGCGCCCGTCACCTTGATCCAAAGGGGAACATGCCAATGCCAAGGTCCTATAGTTGAGCTGATCGCGGAATACAGATGCATCCATTTAGTCCAAAGCTGTGGGGCCAGAATCACGAGCCCCGCAATAAACAGCCCCATGGTGAAGAGGATTAAAGCCGTCGATTCCAACCGGGAAAGGCCCTTTTCATCCGGATCGACAACTGCTTTCAGAGTTCTTGGACCCGGCTTGCGGAATGGAAGTACTGGCGCGAGATGCGAGTCATCGGGCAATACCCAGACCGTCACGTCCCGGAGCCCGTGGTCTTTTTGGACATCATGAGGGTGATAATCTCCCAGGTCCACTTTGAATCTCTTCTCCTCAGATTTTTGGAGGAATTTACGAAGGCGGTCATACGCATCGTTTTCGGCATAAACAGGGTCGTTTTGTTGCGCAACGACGTCAAAATCATTGGAACCGAAGACATCTGGATCACGCAGCCGTATGGTCAGCAGCGTAAAAAACTCGGTTTTGATCGTCACTTGCAGGGCGCCGTTTGCGGGCTCATGGAGCAGGTAACCGAGTGCTTTGATTAATTGATAAGGGCTTTCGTAAGTGCGAGGCCCCCAGCTCTTCCCCCCGCCAAACACAGCAGACAGTAAAGTGGCCGCTAATGAACCGGCCAACGCCGTGTGCCAGGCGGGAATCTGCGTCCATCTGGCCCAAAGTTGCGGCGCCAACAATACGGAAACTCCAAGGAGTAGAACCGACACCAGAGCGAAAACGATCGCTGATTCCATGACGGAAATGCCTTCCTCCGCTGGATTACGAGTGACCGCGCTCCCACCGGGTTTTTGCGTGAGTCCTGAAATTTCTTTCGCACGCGAGATGAAGCCCAGCACGTCCTTATTTTCCACCACTCGAAAAAGCGGACCCTCAGGCTCCGCATGCATGGGAATATTTGAAGTCATAAGCTCTGTCAGGATAAGTTGATCGTCCAGCGGAGCATTTTCCTTTAAACGTCGTTGCAAAATGCTGAATAAGCGTTCGCCGAAGGGCAAGAGCACATAAAGAAGTGGGGCAGACGTTTCCCGAACTTCATAAGATCCGGTCAACAGATAATAAAGATCATGCGTCCCCATTCCTTGAATATCGTCCCCTAAAAAAGAGGGTAGGCTGTGGTGACCAACAATCTTTGTTGCGAGAGAAGGGCGAATGGGCTTCCCTTGCTGCGCCATGAACGAAAGGTCAAAAAGGATGTCTCCCCATTTCACCAGACGACTCGATGGCTTTTGCACTTCGGCATAAATTAATGATTGGTCGAATGCCAAGCTCAGAAGCTGCTTATCCGACATTGATACTGGGAGGTCCATGACTTTTCCGAGCGGTTGTAACACTTGAACTGGAATCAAATGTCGCACCGTCTCTAGTTGCGCGGCCAAGTTCGGTCTCTGCTTTAGCAGAAATCGATAAACCACATCGAATTGCTCTTGTGCGGATAGGTTCTTCGCATGAACCATTTGCAGCAAAACCCAGCGAAGCTGTCGATCTTCCATCGGTTTCTTCGCCTTTGTTTCATCTTGTCCCGACCCGCCGGGTCCGATCACAGCGCCGATCATGACGCCAATACTCGCAAACGCGAGCCAGGAAGGAATATGCCACTGCGCAAAAAGCTGCGGCGCCAAGTACATGAGCCCATAGGTTGCCGCGCCGATTACAGCCGCTGAGAACATCATGGTCTTAATTCCTGAGCTGCCTTGTTCAGAAGATTTCTCGCCGGTGGCAGCGTCAGCTAAGACCGGCTCAAAATCGAATAAACTTTCGTATTTCTTCCATTCTTTTTGCACCTGCTTAATTCCCATGAAATCAATCGGAAGGCCCTTCTTCATTGTTTTTTGCAGGCTTTCGACATTTTCATCATCCACAATAACCAGGAGTTTTGGTCCGTTATCGTCGAGCCGGATGGCAGCATCCCAGATTTTTGTCGGCGCCCCTGCCAGCGTGGCCGCCACCACGTATTTCTTTTGTCTCACCTCAACAATATGGGATTGATCTTCGCTGAAGACTAGAATCATGTCATTATCTGAAAACCCGCCCATATCGTCGTAAAAAGACCCAAAGGTGATTCGAATTTCACGACCGATCGCGTCAATACGGCGCACCAGACCGTTGCCTAATTGAACGCCGACTCCAGAGTTGGACATAAGCGACGCCGCAAGTGGGCCCATCCCGCGAGGCCGCAATTTGACAGCTCCATCGTCCGAACTAACGGCATTAAGAAGCGATGGCTGAAAATGCTTTTGCGCTATATGATTGAGACGTTGCAGGTAAGGTCTCAATTCGTCCAAATCGTTTATAGTCCGTTTCCATAAGATAGGATCACTAGTCGTAAACGCCTCATCGGGGTCGGTAATCCAATTTGTGTGAATCGATTCATTGCGGTATCCGTAGAGCAGCCGATGTCTATTAATGTCGAATTCGTCATTCGTTAAGACTGTTTGCATCGCCGATCGAATCGATTCCTCGCCTGATCCACCGGGTCCGATCACAGCGCCGATCATGACGGCAATACCTGCAAAGGTGAGCCAGGAGGGTATATGCCACTGCGCAAAAAGCGGCGGAGCCCACTCCATGAGCCCGAGGGTAGCCGCGCCGATTACGATCGCTGTGAATATCATCGTCTTAATTCCCGAACTGCCTTTTTCAGGGGGACCCGTGATGCCGGAATCGTCCGAGCGCGCGGACCGAATCTTAGCGGCTTGCTGCACTTCCATATCAAAGGGACGTGTGCCAGGCAAAAGATAAAATCGCCGAGGCTGACCGGGAAGAGAAACGTCTGTGCTTGTAATCTGGAGGTCCCGCGCAATCAGCGAAATTCGTTCTATTTCATCATCCAGAGAACCATCTGACGGTCCAATCAATTCGATTTGGGCTCCGTCGTCGAGGCTCTTAAAGGAAATCGAAGAACCCTGCCGAGTTGTCGACAAAATTTGTTCAAGCAAAGCCTTCCACATTCCTAGAAACGCTTGCTCGTCTGCTTTTGATACGTTGCGAGGCGACATGATGCTTATTAAAAAATCATCGATATTAGGTTGAAAACGACTTTTCTTGCGTTCGCCCGACCCACCGGCAATCAAGGGGACATGACCAAAATGCGTACCGCCGGTTCCGGGGATTCTCATCATGTCGATGACTTGATGACCCAGCTGACTTCGACGACGGTATTCAAGCCAGTTCGGTATCAAGGACTCAATAAATTCCTGGTCGGCCGCCGATAACGCCTGCTCGCTGAAAAGTGGCGTTTGAATTGTGGCGAAGCGTCCGATTTGTATCTGAGGTTGGGAGAGGGCGGTTGCCAAGGCGGGGTCCACTGTGAGACAAGGGATCAGCAGCAAGGCGGCCAGGCGGAGGGGCAGGTTCTTCATTTGGACTGGGAGACGATAACAACTTGCCGAGGATGGGGGTATCCGCCAAAAGGCCAATAATCCGGGCCCAAAGGACCCTTCGATTACATGGGTCCGTTACCTTGGACCGCCTTGACATGGTTCGCCACTTGTGATAACCTTCCTGCGGAGGTTAAAAACATGCCCACCAAACACCCCCGTCTTCACGTCGTGCTCGAGCCGCCTCTGTTCAAACGTTTGAAGGGAATGGCTAAAAAGAATGGTTTATCCATGAGCCTGGAAGCGCGGGAAATCATCCGCAACGTTTTTCGCTTTTCAGGGACCCGTGGCCGTCGAATTTATAAAGGGAAAAATATCCGGGATTTGATCGGCGCTTATCGGTTGGGAAAAGGAGATCCGACCGACGTTCTTGTGAAACAAGTCCATGGCTGATGTTTTGCTGGACACGAGCGCCATTTTCGCGCTTTTAAATCCCGATGACGATCACCATGCCGGCGCCGTCGCCATCAACGATCGCCTCATCCGGCAGAAAGCGACCCTGATCTTGCCCAATTTCCTGCTTGCGGAATGCCATGCCATCCTGAATAAACGCCTTGGCCCCCGCGCCGCCAGGGGATTCCTGAATGCGGCACTTCAGGATTTTCAGATTGAGCGTATTTCCGTAGAAGACGAATGGACGGCTCATGCGATGCTGCAAAATGTCAGCCGTCAGCGGGACCTCAGTTATTTCGACGCGGTGGCTGTTGCCCTCGCCCAGAGGCTCCAGATTAGCGATGTCTTTTCATTCGACCGGCATTTTGCAATCATGGGCTTAAAACTTCTCTCCGCTTGATACAATAACGTCCACGATGAAGCCCAAATTCTCCCTCAAAAACGACGCGTTCGTCATCGAAAATTACAATCAGGAGCGCCCGTTTTCAAGCTTCCTGCCTGGCATCGCCGGTGAGTTCGGCAAACCGATGTGGGTCTTCTACACCAACCGTGGGCAATGCATTTCCAGCTTCGGCATACGCAATAAAAACAGCGCCATGCTGGAGTTTTATCCCGCCGACAAAGCCTACGGGATGACTCCCTGGCTGGGTTTTCGCACTTTCTTCAGGATCCGAGGAAGCGTCTACGAGCCGTTCAAAGTCCAACCCGACGCAAACATGCGGCAAATTCTCCGAATTCGCGCGCACGAAATTGAGATGGAAGAAACGCACCGGGTCTTAGGACTTCGAACAACGGTGGTGATCTTCGGGGTGCCGAATCAAAATGCGCCGGCGCTGGTTCGACAAGTCTGTGTGGAGAATATCGGTCGCAAGCGTGTGGACCTCGACGTGCTGGACGGACTTCCCCGCATCGTGCCGTACGGCCTCAATGAATCCCCTCTGAAGCAGATGTCGCGCACGATGGAGGCTTTTGCCGAGGTGCTGCATACGTCCGACCAGCTGCCCTTCTACAAATTAAAGACCGAGCCGTCCGACCGGCCGGAAGTCCATTGGATAAAAGGCGGCTTTTTCAGTTTTTCGTTCCATGCGAAGAAGCCGCTGAAAATCGCGATCGATCCTGAAGATATTTTCGGCGAGGACACCAGCTTTCAAAGGCCTTTGCAGTTTGAAGCCGGCCGAGGGGTGGCGTCGTCACCGCAGCGGACCGAATCATTATCGGCCTCCGCGTTCGCGTCGGTGCGATGGACGATTCCGCCCGGAGATTCGCACGCTTTGGAATCCTACTACGGTCAGGCCGATTCCTGGGACGACGCCGCTGCGTTCCGTCAGGCGGTGGAGGATGCGCCAGATTTTATCGATTTGAAGCGCCAGGAAAATGCAGCGGTCATCGCGCGCGTGACCGATACTTTTACGATTCATTCTGCTCTGCCGAAGCTGGACGCCTATACCCGCCAAACCTACCTGGATAATACGCTGCGCGGCGGGCAACCGATGATTGTCGGCGATGGGGAAAATTCTCGGTCTTTCCACTATTATTCGCGCAAGCATGGCGACATGGAGCGCGATTACAACTTCTTCGAGCTCGCGCCCACGTATTTTTCGCAGGGCAACGGGAATTTCCGCGATGTAAACCAGAATCGACGTTCTGAAGTGATGATGTTTCCCGGTCTCAATGGCGGCAACATCGAAACATTCTTCAATTTGCTGCAGCTGGACGGTTTCAATCCGCTCGTGATCCAGTTTGAAAAATTCCTCGTGGATGGAGAATTGCTCCGCCCGGGCGAGCTTTTTGATCGCCTCCTGAAAACATGGGGAGACCGTGAAGAGGCCTTCCGCGTCTTCGTGCAGACTCTAGCTCACGCCACCAAAGTTCAGGATGCAACCCATGGCGAGGGTTTCTGGGTCGATCATTGGACGTACAACCTGGACCTGATTGAAAATTTTGCCGCCGTTTACCCTGACCGGCTCAAGGCGCTCATGGTTGAACGCCGGGATTTCACCTATTACGATAACGCACATGTCGTCCAGCCGCGCGACCGGAAGTACATTCGTCGCGATGACGGGGCGATCCGGCAGTCTCAGGCGGTGATCGCCGATCCCGAAAAAGCGGAAATGATCCGGCACCGCAAGGAAGACACACACAAGGTACGGACCAAAAGCGGGACGGGACCGGTGTATCGGACGTCGCTCCTGGCCAAGATGCTCGGTCAAATCGCCATCAAAACGGCTTCGTTGGATCCGTTTGGCATGGGACTTGAGATGGAAGCGGACAAGCCGGGCTGGTGCGACGCGCTCAACGGCCTGCCGGCTCTGCTCGGTTCGTCCATGAATGAAACTTTCGAACTCAAGCGCTGGGCGGCGTTCCTTCTGACGCATCTGCCTTCGCTGCTGGCTCCCGGTGAGACGCATCGAGTGGCCAAAGAAATCGCCATGCTGATGACGTCCGTTCGTGAAACGCTTCAGCTGGCGAAGCCGAATGATTTTTTCCGCACGTGGGATGCTCTCGCCTCGCTGAAGGAGCGGTTTCGCGAGCAGACGCGGCTTGGCGTCACGGGGGACGAGACGGGGACATCACGGGAGGACATTGAATCTTTCCTTAAGAGTGTTGTCGCAGCGCTCGACGCCGGCCTGAAGCGCGCTTTTACAACGACGGGCATACCGGTCACGTATTTCATCAATGAAGTGACGGACTTCGAGATTCTGCCGCCTCCTTCGGCGCCGGTGAAGGATCCCGATGCCGTGCCCGTCCAGTATGTGCGCCCCCGCCGCTTCAAGCAGATCCCCCTGAGTTTTTTTCTGGAAGGCCCTGTTCATGCGTTTCGATCGATGACCGATGCATCTGCGGCGAAGAAACTTTATAAAGCGGTGAAGAATTCGGATCTCTATGACCGCAAGCTGAAGATGTATAAGCTCAATGTGCCGCTAGAGAAGGAGTCCTATGAGATCGGCCGCAATAAAATATTTACGCCGGGCTGGCTGGAGAACGAGTCGATCTTCCTCCATATGCATTACAAATTTTTGCTGGAAACACTGCGCAGCGGCCTGGCCGAGGAATTCTTCGAGGATATGAAAACGGGAATCGTCGCGTTCCTGGATCCGCGCGTCTATGGCCGTTCGATTCTCGAGAACAGTTCTTTCATCGTCAGCAGCCGCTTTCCGGACAAGCGCCTGCACGGCGCAGGATTCGTGGCGCGACTCAGCGGCTCAACGGCCGAGTGGCTCAGCATCGTTCTTCATATGGGCCTGGGGCCGCAGCCGTTTCAATACGTGAACGGCGAGCTGCGTTTCGAGCCGACGCCGACCCTTGCCCGATGGCTTTTTTCAAAGAAAGCCGAAGGGGAGTTTGGGAAAGATACGTTTGCCTTCAAACTCTTCGGTCGAACCTGGGTGGTGTATCAAAACCCATCCCGCCGCGATACATTCAGCGGTCAGGAGTTGCATCCGGTCCGATATGAATTGGAATACCAGGATGGAAAGACGCAGGTGAAAGAGGCACGATTTTTGCCCGACCCGCTGGCGAGTGATTTACGGGACGGACGGCTCCTGCGTTTAGTGATTACTCTCGGTTGACGTCTTCTTCTCTTCGGTCGAGGAACTGCCGAATTTGTAGGTCAGCCCGCCAGAGATTGTGTCCGTTGTAATTCCTTCTTCGATCACTCGATCCCACTCCAGTTTGGCGGTGAGGCATTCCGCGAAAGTGCGGTTCAGGGAAACTTGCTGGCTGGTCGCCCAAGTTTTGTCGATGGCCAGCTCTGAAGCACCCAAGGAAACGTAGAAAGACAGATCCCAGGGTATCTCCCATGTGAAACCCGTGCTTCCATTGTTGTTCAAAAAGCCGCTGATCATGGAATTCAAGTGTCCTGCGGATAACGCAAAGCGAGGCTGCCCCGCTATATTTTCGAGTGCCTCCGGATCCCGGGAATAAAAATAATGCCCGGCGGTGATAAAGGGGGTCCATTGTTCATCGAACAAAGGTTTTTCAATCGTCAAATTAGGGTGAAGCTGGGTCGTATTTTCAACGCTATTGGCGGGAGGTATCACCGTTGTGATCAGCCGGCGTCCCACGCGGATTGTTTTTGTGGTTGAACTGGCGGTCACTTCGGTTCCGTAAACAAAGATGTCGGTATCCAGGGTCACATCCAGGATATCCGGGCCCTTGTCGGATTCGCTTGTTTTCCAGTTGTAAGTAAATCCGAGCGTGGGACCTGCATAGTGGATCTGATTGATCGAATCCTTCCAGCCGGTGATGTCGAGGTGAGCATCCAGCGTCGGATCAAATGTATGGGCGACGCCGCCGGTAAATTGATTCGTGCGGCTTTCCTGCCCCCCGATTTCGCTGTAGAGGTGGGCAAAGCTGAACGATGTTTCCCAATCTTTTTGTGGGCCGACATCAAGCTTGCCGGTCATGTCGAAGCCCGATTGCTTGACACCGCCGGTCACATCAAAGCCAACGCTGGTTGTCGCATGCGCGAAGGACGTCAGAAAAAAACCGACCAAGGAAGCATGGAAAAAGTGACGTTGTTTTTTCATTGACGTTGATCGTATGGAAAAATGCCTTTTTTTGCAAATATCGTCGGAGCCATGGTAAAATTTCCGTCTATGTTTTTCCACCCATTCCGAACCGCGTCGCTCACGATAACCATTTTCGGGCTTTCCAGCCCTGTTCACGCCTATCAACAGCAGCTCATTCCGATCGTTCATCAAGTGAGCGCATCAACGTCAGCGACTTCGCAGTGGAATGCATTTCTGCGTGTGGCCGATTATGGGGGAGGCGCCTACGTTTCTTTAATACAGGTTGCAGCCCTCATCAATGGGCATTTGCGTTGGCATCCGGTGAGCCGCTCTGTAGACCTTTCGGTGGCCGGGCAGAACGTCCGCTTCTTTTACGATTCGAAACGAGTTCTTCTGAGCGGTCGATGGGCATCTCTGGATCGCGCCACCGTTAAAAATGAGGATGGTTTCTGGGTTCCGGTCAGCTTTTTCGCAACCCCGGGGTTCTATCAAGCCACAAAAACTCGATTCACTTGGCCGGTACCGACCGAAAAGGCAACCGGCAGCGAACAGCCGACAGCGGGTAGCTCAGTCTCGGTCCCCCGTCCCCCGTCCCCGGGCATTGTCCACGCCATTCATCGCATCGTGATCGACCCCGGTCACGGAGGCAAAGATCCCGGCGCCGTGGGGCCGCATGGAACCGAGGAAAAAACGGTCAATCTCCAGCTCGCCGAGGATCTGGCCGACGCGCTGCGCGAACGCGGCTATGAAGTCCTGCTCACGCGTACGGATGATACGTTTATTCCTCTGGAGGCTCGCGCCCGGCTGGCCAATAAATACAATGCCGACCTTTTTATTTCCGTTCATTGCAATGCTTCTTTGTCTTCCCATTTGAAAGGGTTTGAGGTGTACTTTTTATCGGAGAGAGCATCCGATCCGCACGCCGATGCGGTCGCTCGCCTGGAAAATGCTCCGCTTGCCTTGGAAGGGGGCTCCGCGCCATCGCCCAGGCAAGTGCAGGCCGTGTTGCGCTCTCTGGTGAAAACCGCCAACATCAATGAGTCGTCGGCGCTGGGGGCTCTGGTGGCGCGGAAGGTCGGCGAGCGGCTTTCGGAGCCCGCACTGGGGGTCAAGCAGGCGGCCTTTTACGTTCTTCGCGGCGCGGAAATGCCGTCGATCCTGATCGAAACGGCTTTCCTCTCCAACCCCGGGGAGGAAAAACTTTTGCAGGACGCTTCTTTTCAACGGGGACTGATCGATGGAATTCTGGCCGCGGTCACGGCGTATGACGAAAAGAAACAAAAGGAGAGAGGATGACCGACGCGCTGCCCATCGGAATGTTTGACTCGGGCGTAGGGGGGCTCACCGTGTTGCGCGAGGTGATGCGCCAGCTGCCCGGGGAATCCACCGTGTATTTCGGCGATACGGCGAGGGTGCCTTACGGCTCCAAATCGCGCGACGTCATCACGCGCTTCTCCCTGGAAATCGGGCAATTTCTGCTCCAGGAGAAGGTCAAAATGATCGTGGTGGCCTGTAATACGGCCAGCGCGTTCGCTCTGCCCACGATGCGTCAGAAGTTCAAGGTGCCGATTGTAGGCGTCGTTGCCCCCGGCGCCCGCGCGGCTCTGGCGGCGACTCAAAGCCGGCGGATCGGCGTCATTGGAACGGAAGGCACCATCGAAAGTCAGGCCTATAGCGAAGCGATTCATTACCTGGATCCCAAAGCGGAAGTCTTCGGACAGGCCTGCCCGCTGATCGTGCCGCTTGTGGAAGAAGGATGGCTGGAGAAGCCTCTGGCGCTGGAGGTGGTGAAGGAATATCTTACGCCGCTTCTGACGAACCGGATCGATTCGCTGGTTCTGGGCTGTACGCATTACCCGCTCTTAAAGAACTTACTCGGCCAGGTGACCGGGCCGGGCGTGAAATTGATCGATTCGGCGGAAGAAACGGCTCGCGCGGTCGGTCAGAAATTGAGGGAAGATAAACTCGAAGCGCCGTCCGGCTCTTCCGGCGCGATGCGGTATTTCTACGTCAGCGACGCCCCCGAAAAATTCGAGAAAATCGGCCGCCGATTCCTGGGCCAGGAGCTTCCCGCCGTGAAACGCGTCGATATCGGGAGCTGGATCTAAGCGTATGTTCGAAGCGATCGTCCGGGGAACTTTTTCGAGCGCGCACGCCCTGCGTCATTATCACGGGCGGACCGAACCACTTCACGGGCATAATTTTGTCGTGGAGGTTGTTGTCCGAGGAAAAAGGCTCCAAAACAAGGTAAAATATCTCAGTGACTTCATCGCGCTGGAGCGAGCGCTGCAGACCATTATTAAACCTATGGACCATATCAATCTGAACGAATATCCGCCTTTCCGGGAAGAGAATCCGAGCGCTGAAAATATCGCGGAATTCATCGGCCGGGAGATGACCCGACGCTGGCGAGAAAAAGGCGTGCGCCTGGCGTCCGTGACAGTCTGGGAAACCGAGTCCATGGGGGCGCGATACATTCCGCAGAAATGAATCTGGCCCCCGCTCCGGCGATACGGGCGGCGGCCGCCTCGGTTTTGGATGTATTCGCCAGTCGTCAGGGTGAAGGGGTTTGCGTTGGCGACCCACAGGTTTTTGTACGGTTTGGTGGCTGCAATCTGGTCTGTGACTATTGTGATACGCCGGAAAGCATCCCCACAGGATCGGGGATCCGGCAGGACATTCGCAGCGTGCTGCAGCGTATCGATGAGCTGGATAAGGGACGATCCGGCGCTGCGGTTTCGCTCACCGGCGGGGAACCCCTCGTTCAAATTCGTTTTCTGGAAGCGTTGATCCCGGCTCTGAAGCAATCCGGACGCCGCGTTTATCTGGAGACCAACGGAACCCTGCCCCGGGCGTTGGAGAAGATTATAGATGGGTGCGACTGGATCGCCATGGACATCAAGGCGGAAAGCGCGACGGGTCATGATCTCTGGGAGGCACATCGATGGTTTCTCGAAATTGGCCAAAACAAAGCATTCGTCAAAATGATTCTCACCGACCGAACGGTCGAGGCGGAGTTTCTCCGCGCCGTGGACTTGATCGCGGGCGTGCGCCCGGATATCCCGCTGATTCTGCAGCCGGCGACACCGTGGGGTACGGCGGGCAGCCTTCCGCTGGCGGCCTTGGTCTCCTGGTGGACGCAGGCGGTCGCGCGGCTCCGGGACGTTCGCATCCTTCCGCAAATTCATCGGCTGTGGGACATTCCGTGATCAAAAATTTATTCATCTCCGGAACGCCGGGTGTAGGCAAGACGACGCTCCTGCGGGAGGTCACCCTTCCCAAGCGCGAGAAAATCGGCGGTTTCTACACGGAGCACATTCTCGCCGGGCGGGTTCGCAAAGGTTTCATGATCCGGACTTTTGACGGGCAGGAACGAATGCTGGCGGCAAAAGGTCTCAAAAGCCCCCATCAGTTGGGGAAATACGGAGTGGATCTGAACGCCCTGGAAAATGTCGGGGTGCCCGCACTTAAACTCGCGATGATGAGCAAGGACCTGATTGTGATTGATGAAATCGGTTCGATGGAGATGATGTCCGAGCGCTTCCGTACGGTGCTTCTGGAATCGCTCACCTCGACGAAACCCGTGCTCGCCACGATTCGCTCCGCGGCCCAGCCGTTTGCCGATCAGGTCAAGAAATTCGCCGATACCGAAACCATCCATCTGACGAAATCCAATTACGCCGCCGTCAAACAGCAGGTCCGTAAATGGATCGATTCGCATCTTTAATGCCCCCGACACATGGATTACCCCCAGATTGTTTTAAAGCCGAAGGAAGAGGGCCGTCTACAGGCGGGCCATCTCTGGGCTTTTTCCAATGAAGTGGAGCGCGTCCCGGCAGATTTAGAGCCGGGTCAGCTGGCCGACCTGGTACATTCTCGCGCCGGGTTCATCGGCCGGGGGTTTTATAACCCGCATTCCCTGATCGCCTTCCGCATTCTCTCCTCGCAAAAAGAAGATATCGATGAATCATTTTTTGAAAAGCGCCTCCAGGACGCTCAAGCTTACCGTCAATGGATGTACCCCAAAGCCACCGCGTATCGCTGGATTTTTGGCGAGAGTGATCGCCTCCCGGGCTTGATTGTCGACCGTTACGGCGACTATCTCGCCCTACAGGCCATATCGGCCGGCATGGAACGGTTCAAGGCGTTGATCGTGAGCGTTCTCCAGCGGATTCTTCCGGTGAAAGGAATCGTCTGGCGCACGGATTCCGCGCTGCGGGAATTAGAGGGCCTGCCCCGGGCGGACCCGGAAATCGTTTTCGGCAATGTTCCCGCGCGCGTCGAGATCGAACTGGAGAATGGAATTTTCCAGGTCGATTTGCTCGGCGGACAAAAAACGGGTTTTTATTTTGATCAGCGCGACAACCGCCAGGCGCTCGCCATTTACTGCCGCGGCCGCAAAGTCATGGATGCGTTCTGCTACTCGGGGGGATTCGGCATCGCCGCCGCCCGCGCCGGAGCCCGAGAGGTGGTCTTTGTGGACAGCGCTACGTCGGCTCTGGAGCTTGCAGAGGCCAACGCCGAGCGTAACGCCACCGGCGTCCGGACGACGTTTGTTGAAGGGGATGCCGTGGCCCTGCTCGAACGCGGAACGCCGGGCGAACCGTTCGACATCATCTCCGTTGATCCTCCCGCCTTTGCGCGCTCCAAGAAACATCTGCCCGCCGCGCTGAAAGCGTACGAGAAACTCAATGCGCTTGCCCTGAGGGCGCTGCCGCAAGGCGGGCTCCTGGTGACGTCCTCCTGTTCGCATCACGTGGGGAGGGAATTGTTTGTCGAAATGCTCCGCCACGCCGCGCGCAAAGCGAAGCGTAGCGTTCGCTTGCTTGAACTGCGTTCCCAGGCCAAAGACCACCCGGTGCTTTTGACCATGCCTGAGACAGAGTATTTGAAATTTGCCATACTAGAAGTCAGATAGCTATGTTCAAGAAAATCCAGCATATTCATTTTGTGGGGATCGGCGGATCGGGGATGTCCGGCATCGCGGAGGTGCTCGTGACGCTCGGCTACAAGGTCTCCGGGTCTGATTTAAAAGATTCGCCCGTGACACGGCGGCTGCAGAAGCTCGGGGCCCGGATTTTCATCGGGCATCAGGCGTCCAATATCGAGGGGGCCCATGTCGTGGTGACCTCGACCGCCGTGGACGCGCAGAACCCGGAAGTCGTGGCCGCGCGCGCGAAGAATGTCTCGATTATTCCGCGCATTGAGATGCTCGCGGAGCTGGCCCGGCTTAAATACACGATCGCGATTGCCGGTACGCATGGCAAAACGACCACGACGTCCATGGTCGCTTCCGTCCTGCAGGCCGGGAGCCTGGATCCTACGATCATCGTAGGCGGGCGCTTAAAGTATATCGATTCCGGCGCGCGATTGGGGCAGGGAGATTACCTGGTGGCGGAAGCAGACGAGTCGGATGGCTCGTTCCTGAAACTTTCGCCGGCGATTGCCGTCATCACCAATATCGACAACGACCATCTGGATTATTACGGCACCTTCGAACGGATTTGCGAGGCGTTTGTGCAGTACGCCAGCCGCGTTCCATTCTATGGCTGCGTCATTGCTTGCCTGGACGACCCGCACCTGCGTGTGCAGCTTCCACGCATGACACGGCGTGTGGTGACGTATGGATTTGATGCGGCTGCTCAAGTGCGTGCGGATCGTCTTCGCGCCGGGCCGGACGGATCGACCTTTGATCTGGTGGCCCAGGGAGATGTGTTGGGCGAAATTCATTTGCAAGTTTCCGGCCGGCATAACGTGTTGAATGCCCTGGCCGCCGTGGCGGTCGGCCGGGAGCTGGGGATTGCCTTCACAAAAATTGCGGGAAGTCTAGCCTCATTTGAAGGCGTGGGCCGCCGTATGGAAATCAAAGGTGAAAAAGACGGCTGGACGGTGATCGACGATTATGGTCATCACCCGACGGAAGTGCGTGCGACGCTGGCCGCTTTGCGTGAGCGCTACCCGAAGCGTCGGCTGGTGGTCCTGTTCCAGCCGCACCGCTACACGCGAACAGAAGCCTTGTGTGACGATTTTGCGAATTGCTTCCGACAAGCCGATCGCGTTTTCATTCTGGACATTTACCCGGCTGGAGAAAAGCCCCTACCGGGTGTCTCCTCGGATCTCATCCTCAAGGCGATGCGCAAGACGCATCCGGGGGCTTCCGGACTGGCGTCTCCCGTGGACATCGCGCAGGTGCGCAGCGAGCTCAAGCCCGGGGATGTGGTCATCACCCTCGGCGCCGGCGATGTCTGGAAACTTGGAGAGCAACTTTTAGAGCTGGTCCCATCCTCCGCTTCATGATCGCGTCGCTCGCGGGCGCGCTTCAAACCGCCTGTCCCGGACTAAAGACGAACGAACTACTTTCTCGTCACACCTCGCTGGCCGTCGGCGGCCCTGCGGATTATTATGCCGAGGTAAATTCGCGTGAAGAACTGATCGCGCTTCGCCGTGTTTGCCAGTCGAGCCAACTCGCCGTTTTCTTTTTAGGTGCCGGCTCCAATCTGCTCGTGTCGGACCGAGGAATTCGCGGGCTGGTCATCCATTTGCAGGGCGATTTCCGGCAGATTCAATTCGGCCAAGGCCCGGAGATCCAGGCGGGTGCAGCGGCCTGGATGCCGACAGTCGCCAGGCAATGCGCGGAGCACGGCCTCGCCGGTATCGAGGCGCTGATCGGTGTGCCCGGAACCATCGGCGGAGGCCTCGTGATGAACGCGGGCACGCGCGACGGCGTGCTGGGGGATGTCGTGACCGCGGTAGACGTGCTGGATGCCGCAGGCCGGGTGAGCCGGAAAGCTCTGGATCAGATCGTCTTCAGCTACCGCCGATCTAATCTCGAAGGCGAGTGGATCCTCGGCGCGACCCTCCGTTTGAAGGTCGATGAACGAAGTCATATAATGGGTCGCATCGACGAGTATTTGAAGTATCGCGCGCGCACTCAGCCTCTGGCCACCAGTAATTGCGGATCCGTATTCAAGAATCCCGAAGGCCAGGCGGCGGCCCAGCTGATTGAACAGGCCGGGCTCAAAGGGGCCGCCTGCGGGGGGGCTCGAATTTCCGAACGTCATGCCAATTTCATCATCAACGAAAAAAACGCCAGCGCGGCGGATGTGCGTACGCTGATGCGGCAGGCGCAGCAGAAAGTTCTCGAAAAATTTGGCGTCACCCTGGAACCCGAAGTGAAGCTGGCGGGTGAGTGGTGAGATTGAATGCCCGCCGCTGGCTGCATCAGCGGCGAATCGGCGTTCTGATGGGGGGAATGTCCGCCGAACGCGAGATCTCGCTTAAAACGGGCCGCGCCGTTTTCCAATCGCTTCGACGCCAGGGTTTTCGAGCCGTACCGATTGACGCCTCCCACGCTCTCCCCGATCAACTCAAGAAAAATAAAATCAGTTTCGCTTACATCGCTCTGCATGGCCCCGGCGGGGAAGACGGTTCCGTTCAGGGTCTGCTGGAATGGATGGACATTCCCTATACAGGGTCCGGCATCCTGGCATCGGCTCTGGCGATGGACAAAATGGCGAGCAAACGCCTGTTCCAATCGGCTCGATTGCCCACCGCGCGATGGTTCGAATTGACCCAGGGGACTTCTCAATCCTCCCGTCTCGGGTTTCCCGTCGTCGTCAAACCGGCCTGCCAAGGGTCCGCCCTGGGCGTCTCCATTGTGAAATCGGCTCGGGAATGGCCGGCGGCCGTCCGGAAAGCGTTCCGCTATGGACAACGGGTCCTGGCCGAGAAATTTCTGAGCGGGCCGGAAATTACTGTCGGCATTCTCGGAGCGCAAGCGCTTCCTGTGATCGAAATCGTTCCATCCACACGTGCCTTCTATGATTTTCACGCGAAATACGCTCCAGGCGGGTCGCGACATATTCTGCCCGCCCGGCTGCCCGGCGCCGTCCTGAGGCGGGCTCAGCGGTTGGCGCTGGAGGCCTGCGGTCTCCTCCAGATACGCGCCGTAGCGCGCGTTGATTTCATTGTGGATCGACGCCAGGGCCCGACGCTTCTGGAGGTCAATACCATTCCGGGTATGACGGAAACCTCGCTCCTGCCGGATGCGGCGCGCGCCGCCGGCATGAACTTCGATGAGCTTGTTTTAAAGATCATGGAGTATTCCGCTGGGTCGTAAAAACAAAGCCCGCAAGCAGCACGTGGCCTTGCGGCGCAAGCGCCGCGACGAGCTGAAACAAAATGTGCGAACCCTGCTCGTACGCAGCGCCGTGCTCGCATTGGCCGCAGGCTTCGTTCTGGGTATGGTCACGCAGGGAGATTCTTTCTTTGCACACTTTGTGCGCGTCCATACGCCCGAGATCGACGTCAAGCTGCCGAATACGCTGGTCGGGGTGCCTGTGGCCGAAGAATTCGCGTCCCACCGATTCTGGTTCTGGCTGCCGGGAATAGGCGTACGTGCCGAAGCTCGCCTCCGGCATCGATTTCCGGCGGTTCGCGGCGTCCATTTTGATCGGGATTTTAAGAGCAATCGAATCATTGCCCGCGTAGAACCTCGATCTCCTTTTGTTCGCTGGCGTGACGCAGGCATGGACAAGGACGGCGTGGTTTTTCCTCTCGGCCCCGGGTCCTGGTCGCAGTTGCCGCTCGTCACGCTCAAGACGTCCGTTTCCCCTGCAAGCGTCAGCCGATTTCTGAACCAGGTGTCACGGGTTCCGGAATTCTGGAGCCAGGTGACGGCGGTCCATGATGATCCGCGCGGAAATTTTCTCTTTGATCTGCAAACGGGGACCCAGGTGGTTTGGGGCGAACCCGAGAACGCTTCGGCCTCGGTCAAGGCCGGGAATTTATGCCGGGTTCTGCACGATGCGCATGAACATCTCGGCGGAGCATCCGTCGCCGATTTGCGATTTTTTGACGAGGGACGCATAATAGTACGACCGAAGGGGCAGTGAGTACGTGAGTGAGCGAGTAGGTGAGGAAGTAAGAAAGCAGCCGAACAAGAGAAACTCGCTTACTCACCCCATCACTTACTCACGGTTGTGAGGGGTTAGAAAGGCAGGGTTCATGGCTAAATCAGACATCGTCGCTGGGTTGGACATCGGCAGCGCGCAAGTGGCTTGCGTGATCGGCCGGCGGGATGCTCAGACCGGACAGATCGAGGTGCTCAGCGGATCGCGCAGCGCCTGCCCGGGCGGCCTGAAGGGCGGCGTCGTGATCAATATCGATGAGACCGCGCGCGCCGTGACGCGTATCTGCGAAGAAGCCGAGGACGCCGCCAAGGAAATGGTGAAAGACCTTACGATCGCCATCCGAGGAACGCACCTGCAGACGTTTAACA